>Ga0075122_10002676_pt1 | contig 11614 bp, 12 predicted proteins | sample AntAceMetag02UKB_FD_69790 | JGI IMG/M metagenome (GOLD analysis project Ga0075122, IMG submission 69790) | Saline lake microbial communities from Ace Lake, Antarctica - Antarctic Ace Lake Metagenome 02UKB | ecosystem: Environmental > Aquatic > Non-marine Saline and Alkaline > Saline | place... | reverse complement strand
CGTATTCCGGCATCTGGAAAGACTCTGTAGTGAATTCACCGAATGGTATAACGTCTAGCGGCCCCATGAGTTTTTGGGCAGCGCTACTCCCGCTGCGGTTTTTCGTGATAAAGCGGTTCCTATTGTACTGAAGAACGCGCAAGATGTTCCCGAAATAATAATAACAAAACGTTTTGAAGAAACGAAAGTAACGGCCTACGGGTTAAAGAAAGCGGCTTGAGCCTGATAAAATCAAAACTGTGAATCAGGATTTCGCAGGAGAAGTACGTCTAAAATTTGGTTTTCTTTCCGGTATTTCTGGGGGAAAGTCCATTTCGCTGAGATTTGGTTCCGTTTTTCTTTATTGATTCGCAAACAGTTAAATTTCCATCAGCTTTGAGGTGTTCCTGTTGGAATATCTCGTGATATTTTAGTGGTCCCATTATCGCCTGACAGGGACAGGTGGTTCACGTTCTGCTGAATTGCGAATATCCCTGGAAGGAAAATGAAAGAATCAATGGATTTATAGAAAAGAAATAATATGCAGATACTTGGAATAAGCAGATCAACTGCGGATACCTTAAAAGGATGGTTCGTGAATTATGTACAGAAGTTCGATCTCGGCATTGAAGAATGGCAGCAGAACATTACGCTCAAAGAACAGCATTCGAAAAGGGTCAGTGTTGAAATATGTCATATTGCTGAATGTCTTAAATTAGGCGAAGATGAATTACGACTTGCTGAGATCATAGGCCTTTTTCATGATATCGGCCGCTTTGAGCAATACGCCCGATACAAAACATTTGTCGACGGCAAATCCGAAAATCACGCCGAGCTGGGAGTAAAAATCCTGGAAGAGATGAGGGTGCTGGAAAATCTGGATGATGTGATACAACAGGTCATATTGCGCGCGATCCTTTACCACAATCGGGCAGAGCTTCCCGAGGATGAGAACCGACAGATTCTGTTCTACGCAAGGTTGCTGCGGGACGCAGACAAGCTGGATATTTATCGCGTGTTAACAGACTATTACAACCGACCGAATTCCAGGCGTAATGACGCCATCGAACTTGATCTACCCGATACAACCGGGTTTTCTGAGAAATTGTACGCGGATCTGATTCATCATCGGATCGTAAATATCCAGCACGTTAAAAATTTCAATGATTTTAAATTAATGCAAGTCGGATGGGTATTTGACATAAATTTTGATCCGACACTTCAACTTGTAAAAGAACGACGCTATCTGCAACTCATACAAAAGGTACTCCCGGAATCGCAACAACTCGAACACCTTTTCCTGGAGATTCAGCAGTTTCTTGAAAAAAAATGAGGTCAAAATACTACCAAAACATAGCGCGCTTGCCAATCTCAACAAAAAGATCAACTTATGTCAGAAATGCTCCTTGTCGCAAACTCGTCAGAATGCCCTTTGCGGCGAGGGTAATCTCGACAGCCGCATGATTCTCATCGCTCTGTCTCCCGGAAAAACAGAGGATGCAGAAAATCGAATGTTCATCGGCCCGTCCGGAAAAGTGATCAATCGGCTTCTGGATGCGGCCGGTATAGACCGGGAATCTGTTTATATGACAAATCTGGTAAAATGCCATCTACCGAAAAATCGCCGGCCGAAACTGCATGAAATCGAGAGCTGCAGTTGCTATGTCGATGCTGAGATATCCATCATCCAGGCCGAGGTTATTGTCCCATTGGGGTTCTACGCAGCTCGTTATATCTTGACAAAATATGAAGCGGAACTGCCCACTGCCCGTAAAGATTACGCCAGACTTTTCGGCACCCTTATCTTTTCAAAAAATCAAAAGATCCTGCCCTTACCTCATCCGTCGGCTCTCTTGCACAATCCAGCTCTTGAACCTGAGACAATAAAAAAATACCAGAAACTCGAAGCCTTTTAACTGTTTACAAAAGCCTTATTCGCAGATGATGGACAGATCATTTTTTATCAAAAGTTACAGAGAGGAATAGTGTTAAACCATTAATGTATTTATTGCGAAGCATGGGTTTTCATTTAGTTCTACTTATTTTTTATACAATTGGTTTTAAACCGATGGTCATCAGGAGAAGGGATAGGATATGAAAATAGCGATATCGTCCACAGGTTCAACTTTGAGCGCAAATGTAGCTGCCCAATTCGGGACTGCGGAGTACATGATGATCATTGATCTTGATACCGGAGATCTTGAAGCTGTGCCCAATCCCGGCAAAGGCCAACAGCGCGGCGCTGGCATACAGGCTGTTATGCTGGCGGTCAACAACGGAGCAAATACAGTTCTAACCGGATATTGCAATCCGGCCATCGGACGGCAGTTTGAATCCGGTGGTATTGAAATTGTAACCGGAATATCCGGAACGGTGGCAGAAACGGTTCAAAGCTTTAAAAACAGACGGGTCAAAGGAACTGATGCAAACCCGGATCAACCCGCAGGCGAAGCTTCGAAAACCGAGAATAAAAAATATTTCAATGCAGCAAGAACTGCTCTTCGACAGTTGGTCAATATTCTACCGATAATGATCAGTATTGTATTGCTGATAGGCCTTTTCAATACATTCATTTCGAAACAAATGCTCGCCAGTATCTTTTCAGGTAATCCACTAATCGATAACTTTTTAGGGGCTTGTTTTGGCAGTTTTTTTACGGGTAATCCGATTAATAGCTATATCATTGGCGGAGAACTACTGAAACACGGTGTTGGCCTAGTCGCTGTGACTGCATTCGTAATTGCATGGGTGACGGTGGGCTTGATTCAGCTGCCTGCGGAAATGACTGCTTTGGGTCGCAGGTTCGCGGTCCTGAGAAATTTCCTGTCTTTTTTAATGGCAATCATCGTCGCATTTCTAACGGTGTCTGTGTTAAGTCTTGCAGGGAGTGTATCATGAACGACAAAAATGAACAGAAACAATCCAGCATGCGTCAGTATTTAAAAGGCTCAATACTTTTTCCTATTCTGGTACTCGTTTTATATGGGATCCTGTTTCTAACCAACCCTGATAAAGCTTGGCCGGCTCTCAAAAATTCGGTAAGTATTCTTCAAAGCTTGCTAATTCCGCTGTGTCTGGTTTTTGTTCTGATTTTCGTGATTAATCTATTTCTTAATCCGGCTAAAGTTGCTAAATATCTTGGCAAGACATCCGGCTTAAAAGGTGCTGTTTTATCAGCAACGGCAGGCGTTATTTCGGTGGGGCCGATCTATGCGTGGTATCCACTATTGAAGGACCTTAAAGAAAAAGGTGCAGCGGACTCGTCAATCGCCATTTTCCTCAATAACAGAGCCATCAAACCATTTCTCTTACCCATCATGATCGCTTATTTCGGCCTGCTATTCGTCATAGTGCTGACAGTACTGATGATTGTAGCATCATTTGCAATTGGATATGTCCTCAGTATCTTCATGGATATCAACAGACCGAAATGTACAGATTAGACAACCCCCATCAAAAGGTAAAACAATGACCTATCAGAAAATAAAGCTGGAAAAAAAAGAACAGATTGCCATCATCACCTTGAATCAACCTGACAAACTGAATGCGATCAGTCTGGAGATGAAAAATGAACTATATGAGGTCCTGGGGGAGCTCGAAAAGGACGATACGATTCTGGTGTGTATATTAACAGGCGCTGGTCGTGCATTTTGTTCTGGTCATGATAACGACGATCCCATCGAAACCATGGCCGAATTTGCGAGTTTAAAAGAGGAAGGGCGGCTGTATCATTTCAGCAAACCGATTATTGCCGCTGTAAAAGGCTATGTGCTGGGTGACGGAGCCCAACAGGCGATGTTATGTGACATGGTGATTGCTGGAGACGACACCATTATCGGTTTTATCGGAGCAGAAATTGGCGGCTTATGTTACGGTTCCTATACCATTTTACCGGCTGTTGTCGGCCACCAGCAAGCCAACGAGTTGTTGATGACCTGCAAAAGAATTTCAGCTGAGGAGGCTTACCGCATCAACCTGGTCAACCAGGTTGTTCCCAGTGACCAGGTTATGGATGCCGCTCTAGAAATGGCTGACCGTATTGCCAAGCTGCCGCCCAAGTCGATTCAATACACTAAAAAGGCGATGCGCGGTCCCCTGGCCAGTGACCATCACTTGAATGTCGTTGATGAGGCATGGAAAGATATACTCGGGGATCTGTACAAATCATGAATGCCTGCTATATTCTGAATGGTAAAGGTTCTGAGTTTTTTATGGCCTGTTCAACAGAAGCCAATTCTATTTGTGGTGTTGATATATATTGAGAATGAATCAATTGCCCATGTGGGCATTTGTTTAAGTCAAATGGAGTATACGGGGTTGTTTAACGATTCTGCGAAAGCTCGTGTTTGATTGTATATCTGTTGCGTATACTGAAAATACTCTCCTGGATTTAGTAGCCACTAATATGATTAAAATAGGGATATCGGTTTCTTTTAAATAGAAAAAGACCTCCACCGGTTTTCCGCCGATACATGGAAGAAAACCGTTCTTCTGGATACTGAGAGAAAATATTAACTTTTTTTGAAAACACTGAACAGTTTATTGAGGCCTGATTTTTCAAGGTTGGAGATAGCTTCCAGCTCACCGGCATCAAGCCAGATGCCTTCACATCCTGTACACTCGTCAATCAAGATGTTCTTGTATCCGATCTCGACAAGTTCCATACCACATTTTGGACACCTCATATTGTGAAGTTCCCGCAGTCTGGTTTTCTCTTCTTCAACCAATTTCAGCTGCTTGTCAGCTTTGATTTTCTGTAGTTTTTTAAATTCCTCACGTGCTATATATACATCTTCCAGGTTCTGCTTTTCTGCCATTTGTTTCTCTCCTGTTCTTGTTTGTGGTTTGAAATAAGCTCTTCTACGCGGTTTTTGAATTCTAACCCAAACAAGTTGGATTAGTGCCTCGATGATAGATGATAGATGATAAGAAATTGCTTTTCTTGAGTCAAGTCATTTTTCGGGCATTTTGTCCCTGTCAAGCGATAATGGGACCAGCCAATAAGTTGATAATATTTGATTATTAAGTTACCATTCCATTGCCTGCTAAAGCGGTTCTATGATATACATCGGTCACTTTTAAGCCAATTTTATTGACTGCAAATGCAAATTTGACCGTAATGAAGAAGCAACGAATTGATGATGAACCCAAATTTACACAACAAGCCTGGAACAAGACTCCAGAATCCTTGGCCACATTTGTTTGGCGAATTTCTAGAGATAACAGGGAGAAGCCCATTTTCGCTGATATTTAGCTCCGTTTTTCTTTATTGATTCGCAAACAGTTAAATTTCCATCAGCTTTGAGGTGTTCCCATTATCGCTTAACAGGGACACTATGTCTTGAATCTCAAATTGTGACTGTTTTCCTCCGGTCTCTCCCTGAATTTTCCACAAAAAGTACCGATCCCATTTTTAAATTCCAATTTAATGGCAGAGAAATGCTTCCTTTTTCGCCTCGATGCTATTTTGAGGATGCACAAGTGGGTATTACGGGTGTGCAAACAAATCGCACCATCAATGCCACGATCATATGCTGGCAGAACGATAAACGACCTGACCATCCACCAGGGTTAGCTCAACAGATGTCTTGATAATATCCGCTGGATCGATTGACAATATATCCCTGTCCAGTACTACCAGATCGGCGAATTTCCCAATGGAAAGACTACCGAGAGTTTGCCCAGCACCACTGGCTAACGCAGGAGCCATCGTATAAGCATAAATTGCTTCTTCCACGGTTACTTTTTGCTCTGGGTACCAACCGTTATTGGGTGTGCCGTCTGCTCTTTGCCGGGTAACGGCGGCATGAATACCAACCAAGGGACTGGGATCACATACCGGTGTATCCGAACTGAACAGCACGTTAATGCCAGCATCCAGCATGTCCCGAAAACTGTAAACAAATCTGCCTTTATTCCCCACACATTGTTCCACCATATTGATATCGAGTATCAGGTTATGCGGCTGAACACATCCTGCTACCCGTTTGAGAGCCCCCAAACGCTGAATATCTTCAGTGCGGATCATCTGCAGATGTTCTATGCGGTGGGGCATTGAGGGCAGAGTTCGTCTATCCTGTTGCTGAGATGAAAGAACCATTACCCTTTCCAGGAGATCAACCAACTCCCGGTTGGTACGATCACCAATGGCATGGATCATCACCGCCAGACCGGATTTATCCGCCTTTTTTAGCGCTGTTTCCAACTCTCTCATGGGAGTCAAGGGCATACCGACATCGGCATCCAGGTAGGGATCAATCATATAGGCAGTACGGGCACCCATTCCGCCGTCTGCAAAAAACTTTACATGACCAAGACGCAGTTTATGATTGCCAAAACCTGATTTCAATCCCAGAGCAATGGCTTCATCCAGATTCTCACCTGGAAGCGTTACCCAGACCCTCAGATTCATATCGGTTGTTTGCTCCAGGGACTGCCATGCCTTTAGAGCAGAAGCGCCTTCCAAACCTCCCATCAGCCGGATATCATGGACACCGGTCAGTCCTACGCCATTTAAGACATGGATCCCCTCATGCATGGCAGTGACGATGTCTTTATCCATGAGTTCCAGGATGGGTTTTTTTACCAGGTTGATAGCCAGCTCCCGCAAAACACCGGTGGGTTGAGCTGTTCCGTCTTTTTCGATAATACCTTCCGGTGGGTTGGGTGTGTCAGGTCCGATACCCGCAATGTCTAATGCCACTGAATTCGCAACAGCCAGGTGGAGATCACATCTCCAGATTATCAAGGGATGATCGGTGGTAATCCGGTCTAAGTCCTTGCGCAGCGGTATCTGGTTTTCCGGCCAATCCGATTCATTGAAACCCTGCCCGATGATCCATTCTCCCGGTTCTTTCCTGCCCGCTTCATTTTTTAAAATGGTCAGGCATTCTGCCAGCGAGGACACTTTTGCCAGGTTGAGATGTCTGCGCATAAAGGCCCATTCGTGATAATGAAAATGGGAATCGATCAACCCCGGAATGACACGCCTGCCTCCCAGGTCGATTTTTTCTGTCTGTTGCCTTGCTGACTTTGATATGGTTTTACTGTCTCCCAGTTCGATTATTCTACCATTGGCGATAGCGATCGCTTCTGCCGTCGGTTTGCCGGGATCCTGGGTATGAAATTTACCGTTGGTGAGAATCAGTTGGGGGATTTGTGAAAAGCGACTCATAGCAGGTATCCTTCCGGGAAGGGATCGTTTTCATCTAAAACAAACTGGTGATATCCGGTTATCTGGGCGTTTCCCGTAATCTCTGCCACAACAGCGGACTGCTTTCCCAGTTTTGTCTCTTCTATCAAACGCCCACTAAATTCAGTTCCTAAAGGTCCTGCGTTGATATACGATTCTCCTATCTTAAGATACCCCAGGTGATGCAAAAGCGTCATTTTTGCTGTTGTGCCTGTACCGCAGGGTGAGCGATCCATGTGTGATTCACCGTAAATCACAATACCGCGACTGTGTTTTGATCCGTCTTTGATATCATTATAAAACTCTACCACATCAATTGAATTTACTTCGGGACGCTCCGGGTGGGCGACGGATAATTGTCGATCGGCTGACTCAATCAGGGTCATTCCCAAGTCGATCAATTGCCGGGAATTTTCCGGTTTCAGAGTGATGTTGATCTGTGAGGCATTGATCATGATAAAGAATCCACCCACACAGACGGTTTCCCCTTCCAATTGGGCATAACCGGGGACGCTGAAGCGCTCACCGGTTTTGTAGACAAAAGAGGGGACCATTTGCAAAGTGACGCATACAGCCTTCCGGTTCTTCACATCAACAGTGGTTTTCATGGGGCCGGATGGCGTGTCCACTATGACAAACTGTTCTCCATCGGCAAGAGAGATAAACCCGATATCGATTAGGGTGACCACCGCCCCAATAGTGGCATGTCCGCAAAGAAAGGGATATCGTCGGGGATCCATATAAATCAAACCGAAAGAAGCTTCCGGCGTCACCGGTTTGGTCACTACGGCAGTGAAAATATCGCGATGCCCCCTGGGTTCTCGCGTGAGTTGTTTCCGAACATGATCCAGGTTGTGTATAAAGTACTCGCGTTTTTCCCTCATGGTGGTTCCGGGAAGTGGGCCAATACCATTTATAACCAGGCGTGTTGGCTCTCCGGCAGTGTGTGAATCGATGGTTGAGATACAATCCCTAAATCTCTCACCGACCTGCATTTCAATTGATACGGTCAACGTTTATCTCCATTAAATCAGGATTCAGGAAAGAGCAGTCGACAATGCCTGGGAGAAACCCGGACTTGCACCTTGTCACCTTTTTGATAGGGAATCGATTTCACCATGTTGATCGCATGAAACGTGTTACCGGCTTCCAATTCAATAAAATAACTGGCTTCTCCGCCCATATAGCTGCGATCCTTAATCACTCCTGAGAATATGTTATCATTCTCCTTCGGAGTAGCTGTTGATTTGGTTTCCAGAATAATTTTCTGTGCTCGAAAAACAATCTCCGCTGGGTCTCCAACCTTCCAGTTTTCATCAGTCTCAACGGTGATAAAGGAATCATCTTTCAGTTTAACATGGGTTAGATTGGCATCATTACCAACAACCTCACCTGTCACAAAATTAGAATGCCCCAGAAAATCTGCTACAAAATGATTCACCGGTTTGTTATAAACCTCCTCCGGCGCACCTTCCTGCTGTTTGACGCCATCCTTCATCACTACAATCTTATCCGACATGGAGAGTGCTTCGCGTTGATCGTGGGTAACAAATATCGTCGTTACTCCCAGCTCCTGCTGCAGGTTATCCACCTCTCTTCGCATCTCTTCCCTGAGGTTTTCATCAAGGGCTGACAACGGTTCATCCATGAGCAGTACATCCGGCTCAATCACGATGGCCCGTGCCATAGCGATTCTTTGTTGTTGTCCACCCGACAACTGGGCCGGCATCCTGTCTTCAACACCAGGAAGTCTGACCATTTCCAATGCTTTTGTGACTTTCGTCTTGATTTCAGATTTGGAAATGCTACGGTATTTTAAACCAAAGGCCACATTATCAAAAATCGACTTATGGGGAAAAAGAGCATAATTCTGGAAGATCATCCCCAAATTTCGTTTGTGAACCGGTGTGTCATTAATGCGCTTTCCCTTTACCAGGATATCCCCCTCGGAAGGGTTCTCCAGTCCTGCCAGCATTCGCAACAATGTTGTTTTACCGCAACCGGAAGGCCCCAGCAAAGTCACCAGCGATCCTTCTTCGATATCCAGATCGATCTTTTCGACTGCCACCACATCGCCGAATCGTTTAACGATACCTCTGAACTGGACTAAATTTAAGGAGTCAGCCTTTTTTTGCTTTTCCATTGATTGCAAATTGGTTGAAGTTAACAAGGAGGTGCGCGCCTCTTTCTTTAGCGCGCCCTCATCAAGCCAAGAACTTATGCGCCGGCTCGGATACGGTCCCACTTTTCAGTCCATTCAAGCTGCTTGCTGTTCCAGTAACCTGGATCGGCAAAGAGGAATCCTTCCAGTGTTCCTGAGGGATCAAAGGCCGGCAGTTCCTGAACTTCCTTTGGAAGTTTTACCTTTGTCGGATCCAGACTGGGCGGATAGTTCTGGCCGAGAGCGACGGCAATGGCCGCCTCTGGTGCCAGCATGTAATTCAGCACTTTGCTGGCCATATTCAGATCGGTGCCTTTCATCACAAAAATACATTCCTGCCAGGTATAGCAGTTATGGGGTGCCAGGAAGCCAATGGGATGTCCCTGCTTCTGCAATGCTGCAACACGACCTGACCAGGCTACGGTTGCATAGATCTCTTCTCCGGCCAATAGGCTCATCAATTCGGCTCCTGAAGACCAATATTTTTTCATCAATTTCCGCTGTTCTTTCAATTCGGACCAGACAATATCCAAATATTTGATGTTGTTAGGACTCTGTCCTGTCCTCAGAGCAGCATACCAGATATTGGTTCGCCAATCGGTCCAGCTTCCCAATTTTCCCTTGAGACTCTTGTCCCAGAGCAAAGCAGCTCCCATCTTCTCCGCCTTCTTCTTGGAGATATATTTAGTGTTGTAGGCGATTCCGGTTTGACCGAAGTCATAAGGAACAGCAGACAGTTTTCCACCGGAGAGCGACCGCAGTGGTTCCATCATAGCGGGCATCACGTTTTTCAAATTCGGGATCTTGCTCTCATCCAAAGCAACGTTATATCCAAGTCCCACGTAACGGGCATAATCTAAAACTCCACTGAGATGGGCCATGTTGAATTCACCTCCGGGTGGATAGGATGCCTTAACACGTGTCAGGTAAGAATCTGCATCACCGAACTCACCTTCAATAACTTTAACACCCGTGGCTTTGGTAAACGGCTTAAAGGCAAATTTGCTGAATGCCTCTGATGTAGTACCTCCCCACCCATCAAATCGAATTGACTGCGCTGCCATGGCTTCTTTCGCCATGTGGCTGAACGGACCTCCAGACAGGCCGATTACTGCGCCTGTCATTCCCAGGTATCTTACAAAATCGCGGCGTGGGAGTTCTCCTTTTGTGTAGCGTTCGTAGGCAATGTCAATATCTTTTTCTAACGTCTTTTTCATTGGTTTTCTCCTTCAAAGATTTTTAAAGTGTATTGAGTTTTAGTTTCCGAATTCTGTCCTGGATCTTTTCCTATCAAACTTTCAGCGGTTTTCCTCACCGGGGAACCTGCGTGGAAGCGTATTAGGTTTTATCTCCTGATCCTCTGGCAAATCGGCGTGACAGAAAACCTGCGAGCAAAGGAATTGAAACGGTCAAAACGATCATGACCGTTCCCAGTGCGTTGATTTCAGGGCTGATACTATTTCGCAGCATCCCGAAAATTTTAACGGGTACAGTTTGGTTTTGGGCAGTCGCCCAAAACAAAGTGGCGGTTACATCATCGAATGAGATGGTAAATGCGAATAACATTCCCGCTAGAATAGCCGGTGCAAGCAGCGGAAGCACAATTTCCCTGAAAGTTTGAAACGGATTTGCTCCCAGGGTTAATGCCGCCTCCTCATACACCTTTTTGATTCCCACCAGCCGTGCTTGAACTACAAGTAGGACAAACGGAAGTGTTAGAATGACATGTCCGATGAGCAGCAACATGAAACTCTTTGGTTGTTGCAACCAGCGAATAAACAGCAACAACGCCACTCCCAGTACAACTTCAGGAATCATAATCGGTGTCAACAGCAGGGTGTTCAACGTATTCTTCCCCGGAAAATCGTAGCGAACAAAAGCAAATGCTGCCGGAATTCCGATGGCTGTGACACAGATCGCAGTGAGCGACCCCAGGACAATGGAGTTTTGAAAAGCCCCCAGGATCGTCTGGTTTTGAGCCAGTTTGACATACCAGCGAAAGCTGAAGCCTTCCATAGGAAAGGAGCCAAACTGCTGTGGGTTGAATGATAAAATAACAACCGCGATAATCGGCGTAAACATGAAAACATACACCAGAATTGTGTACAATTTAATCAGAGACCATCCGGATATCAGTTTCATGTTTACCCCTTATTAAAGCTTTGAGTCCACTCCGAAAAGTCGGACGCCAATAAAAAATCATTTATACACTTGCAATATCAGTAATATACTGTATAATATACTAATACAAAACAACATATTACTCAACATGCAAAGAGAAC
>Ga0075122_10002673_pt1 | contig 11619 bp, 10 predicted proteins | sample AntAceMetag02UKB_FD_69790 | JGI IMG/M metagenome (GOLD analysis project Ga0075122, IMG submission 69790) | Saline lake microbial communities from Ace Lake, Antarctica - Antarctic Ace Lake Metagenome 02UKB | ecosystem: Environmental > Aquatic > Non-marine Saline and Alkaline > Saline | place... | reverse complement strand
TTTTCCGTCCCAGCCGGGAAGAGCTTCGGAACATTCTCCTACGTGTTGGCGCATGCAATGCTCTATCAGGTTCCAGACCAGCAGCGCCATCAACAGTATCGCTCCCAATACCTCGATTCGTTCGAAGGTGTTCTGGTAGCCTTGGAAATCGGCACTGTATTCTTTGTGTCTGGGAGCACGTTCTACCACGATGTAAGGGAATTGATGCTGTTTGATCAGGGCGAGGTTATCACAAGTGGCAATACCCCGGTCCATCACTAAGATGGGCTTGTCCGGCAGCAGTTCTATCTGCCCGTCGGATCTGAGGTAACCCATGTCTGCGAGAACCTGACTCAAGGTAACCGGTTCACCGATGTTGCCTTCATAGACCCGGCTGGTAACAGGGAATCCTTCACTGTCTACCATCAAAGCCAGTGAAACCAGCCGCAAGTCGTTGCGTTTCTGCTTGGACTTGCCGAAGGCAGCCAGTTCGTTGCCAGCACAGACCCCTTCCATGTGGAAGTTGGTCAGGTCGAACAGGTACAGGGACTGACGGTCGGGGAATAACTGTCGTTCCCGCCCAAACAGATGCTGTTCAAGGGCCGGTTTGTGTTTGAGCAGGTCATCGGCAATTTCGTAGACAGCGTCTTTTTTGATGCTGGATACCGGATATCCGGTCATCTCAGAGATAGATGAGTTCTCCCGAATCCAGTTCCAGGTGGAAAAATCACTGGCTGGACGAATCAGGCGGCCGATGATAACAGCAGCAGCCAGGGTGGCCTGTCGAATCGTCAGACCGCATTGTTTGAGTATCTCGGGCAACTGCAGCTGTTGCCAGGTATGGTAACCGATCAGTTCGGGTCCCAGACTGCGCGAAGCGGTGGAGGTCAGGGTGTTGCAATCAATGGTCTTCAAAAAGACCCCCTGCCCACTCGAAGGTTCTCTGGATGGGCGAACTTTTTTGGTGCTGCCCGCACTCTTTTGTGAACCACGGCTCTTGAGCTCATGATACTGTCCAATGGCCCCATCGGCGATCCGGTCAAGGGCTGGTAAATCCTCTGATGTCCATAAAAACCACACAACGCTCTTTTCGCTTCAAAGACAAGGTGGCATCATCCGTAATCGCCATTGAGAGCAGATCTTTTCCCAGTAGCCATGCAGAATACTTACGCAGTTGAACTGCTGTCTCTTGTAGAAGACTAAGGTATTTGTTGGCCAGAACGCTTGTAAACCCAATAACCAAACCCAAAAGTGGAATGACAATAGCCACATAAACATGACTGTCACTTGAAAAGAACTTACTGAGAGTGGAATATTTTGGTTCAGAAATAAGTTCGAAAACCCCGTAAGTCACTAACAAGATACATGTTCGGGCCCAGTATTCAAGAATAGTAATAATGTCTGCCACAATTCCTGTGCGTTTTAAACCTACTTCCTGAAAAATGAAGATCAAGTCAGAACATATCTGAGTATCTATTTATTATGAGGGGTTATATTTTTTCCGCATGTTTTCACAGTTTGATCCGTATTTATAAAAGAGAGACAAAATATCGGTGGAATCCAGCTTAACAATGATGGTTTTCTGAATGTCAGTTAGGTATTTTGGATTGAGCGAATATTTCCATTGACATATCATGCTTAAAACACGGTCAATCGGAGAATGGGGAACACTATGACAGATCATTTAAATGAAGGGATCTTGAATGCATGGATCAATGGTTCAATGTCCGACAGGGAAACTCTGGCGCTTGAAGATCACATCAGCAGCTGTTCGAAATGTAAAGAAACGGCGGATGAGATTAAATGGATCACGCAAGTTTTTGCCGGTTTCCCCGAGGTTTCCGTCGATAGGAATCTTGTGGAGCAAACAACACAGGCATGGAGAAAAGACAGGTGGAAATCAGGCATCTCTTTGGCTAGTTCTCTTCAAATAAGAGTGTCTGAGTTATCCCGGCCTATCGCCATCGCACTTGTCTCTCTGGGCTTGATATTTGGCTTTCTACTTGGAGATATGACGAATTTGGTGATCGATGCGGATACAAACAGAAGTATTTTCTATGCGGTGAACAACCCTGACGAAGAAAGCACGGTGTCTGATCTCTATTTGAATTTCCTCATGACTGATAATGGTAGCGACCTATGAAAAATAACCTAAAAAAATATCTGCTTATCTTTTCAATAAGCTTAAACATCGGATTTATCATTATGGCCGGTTATGCCGTGATTCGCTACAGATTGCTTGAGAGAGGTCCTCACTCGAGACACGTCATCCATAGTAGGTCCTTTGATAAACTGGACCTGTCGGTCGAGCAGAAAAAACAGATTGATCAGCGGGTCAAAGATTATCTAAAAGCTTCCACAAGAATTCACACCGCCTCAAGTCAGCAGACAATTGCAACCTATGCTTTGTTGGGAGAACCGGGACAGCCTACTCCTGAAACACTGGATGAGTATTTAAAAACAGAGAAATCAGCAGAGAGCGAGAAGGAGGAGATTAAACTGAGGCATCTCTTAGACATCAAACAGATCTTGACAGATGCTCAGGCAAAAGACTTTTTTAGAAATCTTGCGGAAATAAAACAGGCACGTGTGCGGAAACAACAACAAAACCCTTAGGGTATGCAGCTCATGCTATTTCGTAAGGAGAACAGGCATAAAAATGATAGAGACCTGGTTAGAGGCGTGTCAGAAGGAGATGAAGCCGCATTTCGAGAGCTGCTGCACAGATTCCAACCTAAAATCAGGAACTACGCCTTTCGACTCATAGGCGATGCCGAGGAAGCGAAGGATATTGCCCAGGAGACCTTTCTCAAGTTTTACAGATCAATTGACCGCTTTCGATTATCAGGGAGTTTAAATTCCTTTTTATACACCATCGCCAGAAACCTTTGTATCGATTTTATGCGTAAGAAGAGACCAAGCCTGGCATCGGATTTTCAAGGACCAACCGCAGATGGAACCCCGTTCGATTCGCTGGAAAGTCAGGAAAATCTAAACCAGATTATATCAGCGGTTCGAATTTTACCGGAAAATCAGCGTTCAGCCGTTCTTTTGCGTTACTCTGAAGAATTGTCGAATGCTGAAGTTGCCGATGTCTTGAGTATTTCCATCTCCGCTGTCGAATCTCTTTTGGCAAGAGGACGGAAAACCTTAAAAAACCGATTGGAAAAGATGGCCAATTGAATTTAAGATTTTTGAAACATTGTTATCCCGAAAAATTTGAATGCGTATGAATGGTTATTTAGAGCTTTGGCTGAAACATTTCGCTTTGCTATGGATCATCTCCATCGTCTTGACGGCGTGCAGTGTTCATGAACCGCTTAAAGAACCCGAATTTCCGCTGCTGGAGGACCAGTATCAAAATTCCCAAACTGCAGAGACGGTCGAAAGGAGAGGAAAATGGTGGGATCAGCTGCAATCAGGCCTGCTTAATAGTCTCATTGAGCAGGCTATTCAGAAAAACCGATCTTTAAAAATACAGCAGACTAAAATCGAACAAAAACTCGCCGCCTTCGGAGGCGCGGAAAGCTCCGTTTTTCCGGATTTTGATGGCGGCGCTTCTGCAAGCAGATCTCAAAGCACCACAACCGGGGCGGATGGTTCGACCTCAGCAGTTCAATCCGACAGTTTTGCGCTTTCGTTGAGTGCTTCCTATCAATTCGATCTGTTCGGACAAAACGCCGCCGTCATCTCTGCAGCAGAGCTGGAGATTTTAGCTGCCATGGAAGACTATAAGGGATTATTAATTGAGGTCGCAGCAGATGTTGCCAGCAATTGGCTGGGCGCTTTGGAGATTCTTTCTCAAATTGAATTACTGGAGCAATCTTTAATCGATGATAAAGAAAATCTAACCCTGGTGACCAACGGATATCATTTGGGGACAGCCTTTTTGTCAGACGTAGTACAGGCACAGCAGCAGGTTCTGGTGACCGAATCTCAGATTCCGTCGGCAAAAGGTAAATTGATTACGTTTGAACATAATTTATCTTCTTTGGTCGGGAATTATCCAAGATCGATACTCAAAGATACTCCGGATATACTTTTGAGAGATTTTCCAGAGGTTAAGGCCGGGTTACCGTCTGATTTAATTAAACGACGACCTGACGTTCGGGCGGCGCTTACCAGAATTAAAATAGCTGATTATCAAGTGGCGTCGGCTATCGCAGCTAGATTTCCAAGAATAAGCCTTTCAGCCTCCACCGGGACAAGATCTGATAGTTTGGAAGGAATTCTGAACACCGACAATATTATTTGGAATCTAATTGGCAATATTACACTTCCTATTTTTGACGCCGGGCGAAGAAAAGCCGAAGTGGAACGTCAGAAAGCAATATTACGAGAAAGCGTTTTGAATTATCAAACCGTTTTATTTGCCGCTTTTCTCGAAGTGGAAGAAAACCTGGCCAAAATTGAACTTCAGCAAGAACAGAATATACTGATTAAGAAAAGACTGGTGCTATCATCACAGAATGTTCAGCTAATTAAACAAGACTATATTCAAGGGCTGGTTGACTGGCCTAGAGTCTTGACTGCCCAGTCTCAATATTTTGACGTTCAAAAATCGTTAATTACAGGTCGCGCCGTTTTATCCGACCTGAAAATCGCATTATTAGCTGCATTAGGTGGGGAATGGACAGACGAATATTCCAATCCGGCATCAGGTAAAATTGTTAAAATCGGAGAATAAAAACCATGCTTAAAATCGTTGGGAAAATTTTGAAGGTTGTCATACCCATTGCAATAATTTTACTTGGAGTCCAGTTGACGTTGATGCTGATTAATCAGAAACAACCTCCAAAAGCTGGGAACGGGCCGAAAGAAAAAATAAAACTGGTTCGCGTTACACAGTTCAAACCCAAAGGACACCAGGTCATTGTAAAGGCTCAAGCGACAACCAAACCGATCATGGAACTTTCTGTCGCTTCTCAGGTTAAAGGCGAAGTTATTTGGGGCAGTCCAGCTCTAGTTGAGGGAGGATGGGTGAAGAAGGGGCAATTGCTTTTCAAGATTAACCCTATCGATTATCAATTGTTGGTTCAACAAGCAGAATCCGGCCTGGCAAAATCCCAATACGAACTTGACCTGATAACTGCCAAGAAAAAAGCAGCTGAATCCGGGATTGAGATTTATCAAAAGATGAAAAAAAATAAAGATTTGCTCGCTGATAACCGTGGCATCAGCAGCTTGGCTCGCTATGAGCCTCAAATAGCTAATGCTCAGGCAGTCTTAAAGTCTTCCAGGGCCAGTTTGGAACAAGCACAGTTAAACTTAAAACGAACGGAAGTAATTGCTCCTTTTAGTGGCTATGTTCGATCTGTCACTTTAGCGGTCGGACAAATTGTATCTGCTGGTCAGACTGTGGCAAGTATGTTTAAAGATAAGCCCGTTATCTTAAAAGTGTCATTACCAGCTTCAGAATTGAGGTGGATATCAGTACAGCAACATCAACAAAGTAAGAGCGAAGAAGGTTCTATAGTAGTGATTAGTAAACAGATCGGTGACATGAGGCATCAATGGAGAGGGGTTGTAAAACGTCAATTACAGGAGATTGATTCTCTGGGTAGGCTAATTACTGTGATTGTCGAGGTGGATCAGCCGGTTTCAAACAAAAACTTTGCCCTGCCAATGGGAATGTTGGTCGATGTGGCAATCCAGGGAAAGTCTCTCAAAAACGTCTACGGCATTCCTTCTGACTCGCTGAGGAAGGACTCTACGGTTTGGGTTGTGTCAGAGAAAAGTAGGCTGGAAATTAGACCGGTAACCGTTATTCGTAAAAATGAAAATGAGATCTTGATCTCCAAAGGAATAAATGCCAGGGATCAAATTGTGTTGACCCATATTCCTTCCGCTGTCCAGGGAATGAAACTGGCAATGACAGGAAAGCAGAGACCAGCCAAAGGTTTCGCCGGACGAAAGAAAAAACAAGGCACCGATCCGAATCGTGAGGACACTAAATGAACAAAGCAATTGAATGGATGGCAAAAAATTCGGTGGCCGCCAATATTTTGTTGCTGGCTATTATCATTGGAGGGATTATTGTCGCGCCGACTATTGATCAGGAAGTATTTCCCGAACATGAATCGGACAGTCTTACCGTGAGTGTCAGCTATCCGGGAGCAGGTCCCAGTGAAATAGAAACATCGATTTGTCTGCCATTGGAAAATGCAGTTTCGGAGGTTGATGACATCAAGGAAATCGTCTGCACTGCCAGGGAGGAAAGCGCCAGTCTAGCAATAGAAATGGTTGAAGACGCGCCTGTTAAAGAAGTATTGGATAACGTTAAGACGGCCGTAGAAGCGATCGGTGATCTTCCGGAAGACAGCAACGACCCGATTGTAAGAGACGGTTCTCATCGTCATGAAGTGATGTCGGTGATGCTGTCCGGGGAAATCCCGGAAATAGTGCTCTTTGAATACGCGAACAAAATACGAGAGAATATCTTATCTGTACAAGGCGTAAACTATGCTTCTGTTTCAGGAGCAAGACAAACCGAGATACTGATTGAAGTAACACCGGGGACTTTGAATAATTTTGGATTGACGATTAGCCAATTAGCCGGAATTATCAAGGAGGCCTCGCTGGATCTCCCCGGGGGATCAATTCGCACCGGTACTGGAAAGATACTTCTCAGAACCACCTCAAAACGCGATACCATTGAAGAATTTTCCAGGATAGCCGTTTTGGTAGCCAAAGGCGGATCTACGATTTACCTGGGTGACATTGCCAATATCCAGGAAAAACTTGAAGATGCACACAGTTTTACCCTTTTTGACGGCAAGCCGGCAGTCAGATTGAGGATATTTCAATCTAAGGACTATACGCCCATGGAAATGTCCCGCAGAGTTAACGAATTTCTCGATCAATATCGGGCTGAATTACCTTACGGACTTGCCTTGGATATCTGGAGCGATCGTTCAACTATGTTTAAAAGCCGTTTTGAGATGTTGATCAGAAACGGTGCTATTGGGCTTGTGCTGGTGATTATTGTGCTGACACTATTTTTGGAAACCAGGCTCGCGTTCTGGGTCATGCTTGGCATACCAATTTCATTCCTGGGCTCTCTTATTTTTCTCCCCTGGTTAGGGCTTTCAATCAATATGAATTCCCTTTTTGCTTTTATTTTAGTGTTGGGAATCGTTGTCGACGATGCCATTGTGGTTGGGGAGAATATCTATCAACACCGGGAAATGGGGAAGGGTTTTTTGGAGGCTTCCATCGCAGGCTGTAAAGAGATGGCGGCTCCCGTTACGTTTGCCATCATCACGACCATGGTGGCCTTTGCACCTCTGCTGTTTATTGAAGGCAGACTTGGCAGTTTTGTGTATGCGATTCCGGTTGTCGTAATTTCTGTGATTGGAATTTCTTTATTTGAATGTTTGTTTATTTTACCGGCTCATCTCTCACACAGCTCTCCCAAACCGTTAGGTGGACCCTTTCTTGTGATTGAATTTTTGAGATCATTTTGCGACCGGGCGCTTAAATGGACCATTCGGCGACCCTTCCAGTCTGTTTTGGAATTCTCTCTCAAATACAGGTACTTTACGGCTGCTACCAGTAGTTTCATACTCATGGTCAGTATTGGGATGGTTTTAGGCGGAATTATTCCCATGTCTTTTTTCCCCCGGATGGAAAGCGATGAGGTAACGGTAACCGTCGAACTACCACCTGGCTATCCGGCAGAAGAAGCAATCAAAATTGTAAATAAAATACAGGATGTCGGTATCCGGATGGCGCGGCAGATTGATGAGAAGGCTGCTAATGGGAAGAAAAGTATTAATCATATTCGTACCACTGTACAGTCTCAATCCAGGCGCAATCCCTCCATGAGCACTTCTGCCAGTGTCAGGATTCAGTTCAATGAAGAAGACAACCGGAATCTGTCTACTTCTAAATTTGGACGGCAATGGCAGAGGTCATTGCGGGCTTTTCCTGAAGTAGAATCGATTAATATTCGGGCCAGGGGATTTTCCTTTGGCTCTGATATCAAAATCTTGTTCTCCCATGAGGATTCCGAAAAACTGATAGAAATAATAGAAAAAGTCAAACTGGCCCTGACCAAATACGAAGGGATAAAAGAAATTGTGGACAGTGAAAAAGATGGTAGTCGTGAATATCGCTTTACGCTGACTAACGATGCCAGAACCATGGGAATCACCCCAACTGCTTTCGCTAAAAAGCTGCGTTCGGCCTATCAAGGAGAAGAAGTTATAACTTTAAAAAAACCGCTGGAGGAAGTTCCGGTGATTGTTCTTTATCCGAAACACTACCGTGAAAATATTAACACGCTTGAAACTTTGAATATTATGGCACCCAGCGGCGGAATGATCTCCCTGGGGGAAGCTGCCCGTATCATCGAGGGTGTGGAGCCGATTGCTATCCGCAGAGTGGATAAAAGACGGGTCGTTGAGGTTACTGCTGGAGTTGAAGATAATGCCGAAGACCCGGAAGAGATTATCTCAGCTTTTCAGAAAGATTTTCTGGATAATTTATTGATAGAGTATCCAAATTTACATTACCAGGTAAAAGGAAGACGAGTTGAACGAACCAAAGCGATGAACAGTCTCTGGCTTGGATTCTCAGCAGCTCTGCTCGGAGTTTATGCCTTACTGGCGATTTTCTTTACCAGTTATTCACAACCCTTCCTGGTTATGAGTACGATCCCTTTCGGAATTGCTGGTGCGGTAGCAGGGCACTATATTTTAGGATATTCGGTAACGTTTATCAGCTTATTTGGATTGGTGGGACTGACCGGCGTGGTTGTGAATGATTCCTTGATTCTCATTAATACCATCAACCGAAATATAGAGAAGTATAAAACGTTAGCTGAAGTCTTAATCGAATCAACAAAAACCCGTTTCAGACCAATTGTTCTTACCTCCGTCACGACTTTTGCAGGCCTGGCTCCGATTTTGGCAGAATCGTCACGCCAGGCGAAGTTTCTTATTCCTATGGGAATCAGTCTGGGAGTAGGGATCATGTTTGCTACCCTCATCACCCTGATTTTGGTTCCTGCGTTTTACCTTATTCTGGAAGACTGCAAAAATCTGGTTGAAAAAATCACCGGTGGCAAAAAAAAATCAATCTCTCATTCAAGTGTATAACAGAGAGGAACCGTGTTAAGCCTAATTCTGATCCACCACTCGATTGCGAAATCGATATTGAAGTCATCAGAAATATCGTCGTTTATGCCGGTTATTAAGGAGCCACTAATGGTGTTAGAAAAAGTCAAAACTATAGATCCTGCTATATTTGAAACACTATGATACAGTAATAAATTTATACAGATTGAAATAATAGTCTGACTGTAAAAGATGACATCCGCTCAGTTTGCTTAGCAACGGATTTTTCCAGCCCAGCCAGATAAACCCTCTGCTCCTCATCCATAATGAAAAGATCTGTTATCATAAAAGATGTACTGCCTTTTATTTGCTGGTTTGTTTTACTTGTCCTTTCTGTCGTCAGTATAGATTACTTTCTCCATCAGATGAAGGCAGTTTGGATTGGGAAATTCCTTGGAATTCCGGGAATTTTGATTTTAGCAGTCTCATTCATTTATTCAGCCAGAAAACGCAAGATGATTGAGACCGGATCACTAAGAATGATGTTGTCATTTCATGTCTATCTGGCTTGGATGGGCACGCTTTTAATCATGGTCCACGCAGGGGTACATTTCAATGCGGTCTTACCATGGTCAGGGTTTATTTCGATGCTTCTTGTCGTTATCAGCGGGCTGGTTGGGGCGTATCTTTTGAAAGATGCAAAAAACACATTAAGAATCAAATATGCCTATTTACTTGATCAGGGATATTCAAAGGAGCAGGTTGAAAAGAAGGTTTTCCTGGATGCTTCAACAGTTAAGGCCATGGCCAAATGGAGATTGGTTCATAAACCGATTACCTTGCTCTTCAGTATTCTAGTCACATTGCACATTATTACTGTATTGATGTTCTGGAGCTGGTTTCAATGATAAAATCGTCCTCAATTATTCTAATTTTTATAACGCTTACCGTTTGGCTCATATATTTGTTTCCGAAAGAAGCTCTTAGCCCGGGTGATCTTCTGGAAAAACATAGTCAGCTGGAAGAAAGCTGTTTGAGCTGTCATCAAACTTTTCTAGGGCCTTCTGGCACAAAATGTGTGAAATGTCATACTCCTGAAAAAATAGGTGTATTCAAGGTAAATAGCCAGATCATCAGCCAGGGGAAAAAGGAGTTATCATTTCATACCAGGCTTGGAGCAGATTCATGCATCTCATGTCATAAAGAGCACCAGGATCGATTCGCATCCAGTCAAACGATTCAGTTCTCACATGAGATGCTTGGAATTAAAGATGCGAAAAACTGTGTAGAGTGCCACCAGAGACCAATGACTTCCATTCACCAACAGGTTGGTCAGGATTGTGCTCAATGCCATAAAACAACTAATTGGGCTTCCACGGAAATCGACCATAGTGGCTATTTTAAATTTGATAGAGACCATCAAGCGGATTGTACGACCTGTCACACGAGTTCAAATTACAAGGAATATACATGTTATGGTTGCCATGAACATTCGGAGCGAAAAATAAAACGTAAACATGTCAAAGAGGGTATCCGCGATTATGAAAACTGTGCTGACTGTCACCGCAGCGGCGATGAACACGATATCAGGAAAACAAGAAGAGTGAAAAATCTGGGGCTTGAATCCAGAAATAGAAAAATCAAGAGACGCGACAAGAAATCAAAGCGCTCTTCAGATCATAACCTAAAACAAAAAAAGCATTCAAAAGATGGTGACGATGACCATGAAGACGACGACCACCATGATGATGATGATGATGATGATGATGATGATGATGAAAAAGACGATCACTAAGCCTCTTCATCAATCACTGTCCTATCTGGCGATATTTGGAGACCTGTAAAAAAAAACAATCTGGAAAATTAAATGTTTGGAACTATTCTGCTGACAGTCTTTACGGTAATGCAGATTTATGTATTCTGGCGCATTGCCAATTTGCCTGTCTCTAAAAAATATCTGCCCAAAAAAACCATTTTCATTCTGGCTCTGATAACCTGGTTTTGTTTTTTGCTGGGTCGTTTTTATGGTCATAATGGGACCGGATTTCTGGCCTCTAAACTGGAGTTTTTCGGTATGATCTGTTTAGGAGGTGTTTTTTTAACAGTCCTTCCTTTATTAATAGCTGATATTGTAACCGGTTTTGGAATTTTGTTACCCCGAGCTCAGAATACGGTGCGTACTCTAGGAGTAGCTGCTGGTATGATTTTAACCATAGTGGCTCTGGTGCAGGGGATGCGGCCACCTGTCTCTCGAGGAGCTGGAACATGGGGCCCTCGCATGCGCCTCTGGCAACCCGCCGAAATTCTGCGTATCATTTTACGAAAAGGAGTTGAAGAGATGAATCAGTCTTAAAGATACAATAATTTATTTAGACATATCGCCTGACCTTATTCATATAGTCGGTATATATCTCACAAAATCTTTGTTTTAAAAAATCGTAACTACTCAGGACCTCTTCTGCCTCTTCTGGCCCTTTTTGACTAACTTCATGTGTTGATCAACTTTTTACTGGACTAACTCATTCGACCGTGGCATAGTTTGTTTCATGAAGAAGACAATTATTTGCCAAGGACGAAAATT
>Ga0075122_10002670_pt1 | contig 11621 bp, 15 predicted proteins | sample AntAceMetag02UKB_FD_69790 | JGI IMG/M metagenome (GOLD analysis project Ga0075122, IMG submission 69790) | Saline lake microbial communities from Ace Lake, Antarctica - Antarctic Ace Lake Metagenome 02UKB | ecosystem: Environmental > Aquatic > Non-marine Saline and Alkaline > Saline | place... | reverse complement strand
TAGCAATAGTTATTATGCCTCCAATAACAACTGCCTGAGATTGAGTTGTTGAGGTTAAACCAACCATTAACCCAAGAGTAGTTATTACTCCCGAAGTAAGCCCAAAACTAAATCCTTTTTCTATTGCAAGTTTCATTTTTTTCACCAAAAAAAGTAATTACAAAAAATACTTTAACTACTAGTAACAATATAAATCCTATGCTTACAAGCAAAAAAGCAATTTCTAAAGGAACTATTCGAATAAAAAGCAAAGATTTGAAAACTTACATTTGGAAAAATAAAACTTGGAAAAAGTCAAGTAAAAAATTTCCTGAAGCAATACAAGTAATTGAATTATTTAAAGCACACAACAAATTTAATTTGCTTATTGATAAGAAAAACCCTGAATTCCTCAAAGGACAATTGTCCCCAGATGAAAAAATACAAGGCGCAAGAATTAATATTTTACCAGACGGAAAAAAACTAAATAAAGCTTATTCTTTATTCTCAAAAAATTTAACAATTCATGACGAATCTTCAAACGTCCATTGGGATGTGCTGTACCAAAATCCTGGCGGAACCTTTTCTTATGTTTATACTCTTGAAAAAGAAAAAAAATCAATTAAACACAAATACAGAATAGAAAAAGAGTTTGAAAAAAATATTGAAAAAATTAAAAAAAATGTTTTGAAAGCATTAAAAAATAAAAAAGATAATTTAGCAATTCCAATGTACACTTTGTTAAAAACTTACATGCGAGTAGGTAATGAAATTTATTTTAAAGCACACAAACACAAAGGATTAACCACTCTAAAAAAAGAAGACATTTCAATCAACCACACTAAAGTAACTTTTGAGTATAAAGCAAAAGATGGAGTTCCAAGAAAAATAACCGAAGAATTTCCAAAAGAATACATTACTAGATTAAAAGAAATTCTTAAACCATTGAAAAAAAATTCTTTTGTTTTTGTAGACCAAAAAACAAATCACCCTTTGAAAGATACCCAATTCAAAAAAGCATTCAAAAAATATTGCGGAAAAGAATTTTACCCGCATATTGTTAGGTCTTATTATGCAACAATTCAAACAAAAAACTTTTTAAAAAAACACAAAACCATAAACAAAAAAGAACTCAAAGAATTTTATTTATCAATAGCAAAAAAACTTGGGCATAAAAAATTCAACAAAAAAAAACACAAATGGGAAAATTGGTCCAACGTAACAATTCACCATTACATCAAACCTGAATTGATTACAAAATTGAATAAACTAATATAAAAAAAGTAGATGGAAAATTAAAAGTTAAATGCACTTGGGCAAATTTTGTTTAATTTACATTCTTTACAATTTGGGTTACGAGCATAACATACTTCCCTACCATGCCAAACAAAAAGATGATTTATATTAAACCAATCTTTTCGAGAAACGAGTTTCATTAAATCTTGTTCTATTATTTCGGGGTTTTGTGAATTAGTAAATCCTAATCGATTTGAAATACGTTTTACATGAGTATCAACTGCGATTCCTTCAATGATTCCAAAACCTTCACTTAGAATTATGTTCGCGGTTTTTCGTGCAACTCCAGGCAACTCAATAAGTTCGTTCATCGTGCTTGGAACCTTACCGTTATGCTTTTTATGAACAAGTTTAGCCATTGCTTTGAGGTTCTTTGCTTTTGCTCTGTAGAAACCAGTTGAATAAATAAGTTTTTCTAATTTATTCTGAGAAACTTTTACAAAATCAATCGGAGTTTTATATTTTTTGAATAATTCTTTTGTAACAATATTAACTCTTTTATCAGTACATTGTGCACTTAAAATTACTGAAATCGCAAGCTGAAAAACAGAACCAAATTTTAATGATGTTCCTTTTGAATGCTGTTTTTTAAGAATTAAAATTGTTTTTTGGACTCGGTTTTTTAATTTAACATTTACCATACGCTACACCATCTAAAGAATTAGTTTTTTTAAAATATTAAACTTTAGGATTATTCAAACTCAAAAATATCTCGCCAAAAAACTTATAGCGTTATTATAGAATACACGGAAATTAAATTTTTTGAAACTTGATTACAAGAGTTTAATGAAGTCAGTTCTGTTGAGTCTTAAATCCAGTTTGACAATCTTGTTCAACAATCCTGGCGGAATTGGTTTTGAATGAATCGCTATAGTAATAACCCGCCCGTCTTGGTGTTTAAATGTTTTATGCGAACCTTTTTGCCGTATTTCAACAAAACCAAGTTTCCGCACTACATTAATCAAGCTCTTGCCATTAATCACAGGCAACTTCATACAATAACCTTAACCATTCCAACAACAGAACCTGGCTCAACCCTGATTTTTTCGCTTTTCAAAACACTCAAATGCAATTCTATAGCTTCCTTAATATTATCCATCAAACCTTCTATAGAATCAGCATAAGAATAGCACCCAGGCAATGTAGGAACGGAAGCATAATATTGTTTAGTTTCATTATCCTTTTCAATAACTACATCAAATTCCTTAACTTTCACCAAAAATCACCTAATAGTATAATGTAATACAAGCAATTTATTCCTTTTGGTTGTTTAAACTCAAAAATATCTCGCCGAAGAATACATACTACAATTCCGATTTAGTTGATTTCAAGATATTACTTGCAGCAAGGAAAATTCCACGCGAGAATAATTGTTGTCACATGATTCTCTAATTTAAATCTTTATATTTTTTCAATTTTGGAAGCTTTGACTGTTATTTTTACCTGTTCCACAGCATCAGGGAGAACTTCTACAACTCCAGATACTCTTAAAGAATCTCCTTCAGAAATCATTACTTTATCACTTTCTTGCCCATTATAATGAGCAACTGCTTCTTTTACTTTCAAAGACTCATCAATTTCAGTATTCACAATTCTAATCAGAATTTCGTCTGTTCCATCATTAACCAAAAACGTTTGGGTTCCAAACATTGCTCCCGCAACAGGAGGTGTGTTAATAGTGCTAACAACTTGACTAACAGTGCCTTCCAGGATAACTTCTTTGTCAGAATATTGTGAATGGTTATTTTTTATTTCATTTATAGTTAATGCAGTCTCATTAGAAATACAACCAAACACAAATGAGAAAATCAACAGGATTAAGACAATAAAAACTTTTTTCATAATTAATCAAACTCTAAAACTATATTTAAGGTTTATCATTATTCAGGCTCAAAAAGATTTCGCCGAAAAACTCTTCCCTATATGAAGAGTTTTGACAACTCTGAAGAAAAAAGACATTTCAATTAAAAGAAAAGAAGTTACTTTCAAGTATCTTTCAAAAGATGGGGTGCCGAGAAAAATAACTGAAAAGTTTCCTGCGCATTATGTGAAAAGACTAAAGTTGCTGTTGAAAAAAAAGAAGCCGAAGGATTTTGTTTTTACGAATGAAAATGGGCATCCGATTAAGGCCGAACAGTTCATGGAAGCGTTTGAGAAATACTCTGGTAAAAAGTTTTACCCTCTCATTGTGAGATCGTATTATGCAACGTTTACTGCTGAAAAATTTTTGAAAAAACACTCGAAACCAAAAAAAAAAAAAGAAGTGAAAAAACTCTTTTTGGGGATAGCGGAGAAGCTCGGGCACAAGAAATATTCGAAGAAAAAGCACGACTGGGAAGACTCATACACGGTAACCGTGAACCACTATATAGAGCCAAGGTTGGCTGGGAAACTCCGCAGGTTTTTATAGTAAAAATCAGGAGCATCATTTTTTTGTAAGCACCAGCAGAATCTGGTTGCGCCCATCACCAGCAGTATAGGATTTCCTTTTACACGAAAAACCATTGAAAACGGCTTTTTGATTCTCAAGAGTAAAAAAATGCGCGCGGTTCATAAAAATCTTTCCCCCTGGTCTCAGCAATTTTGATAAACCCCCTAAAATATCAATACTCACATGTGATGAAGCAAGTATATTTTCCTCCAAATCAAGATAACCAGAAAAAAGAAAATGGTCGCTGATAATGGCATCTAAACTGCCTTCTCTAAATGGTAATTGTCTGGCATTTGCTCTGACAGGCCGTCTGTTGCCAATCGCTTTGGAAATTTCTGCAGCATCATGAGTAACATCTAAAGCAGTAGCATTTGCCCCTTTATCCTGCAAAAACCTGGTGTAAATTCCTGTAGACGCCCCCAAATGAACAATTGTCATTCCTTCGAGTTTTTTCATTTCTTTAGCCACAATCTTGTGCCATGGCATATAATCAATTAAAGCACGATTAAAATCGGAATTACTACGGTTAAGAGAGTGGCCTTTTTGTCTTGCAAGACCACGAGCTATTGTAGTAACTCTTAAAATATTAGGACCACGATGAACAGCGCCTCGTTTTGTGATTCCAGAAGGCATAACAGATATCTTAAGAAGTTCATGGTATAAAAGTGCTCTATTTTTCTTGATTTTTAACTGTGGCAATGAAAATCTCGCCAAAAAAGTCGTCTTGCCACATGTTGATTTTGCCATTGTTTGTGAGAAAAAGACAAGGAATAAATGTTCTAACAATTGATTTGTTAGAAGAATTTTCATTAACTAACCTTGAAAATAAAATAAGTCCCTCGGAATCAGAATTTTTTTGAATTAAATTAAAAACTTTATTCATTGCTTCATCAATTTTAAAATCAGGCAAAGGAATTTGGAACTTAGTTCGCTCTCGGTTCAAAAATTTCTTGTCCTTTGTTTTTTTAGTGGATTTAAGCATTAATTCAATACTGGAAACAAGAGCATCAAGAGAAACCTTACCCTCTTTGATTCGATGAATGCTTTGCAAATCAGGAAGCAAAGCATCAAACTCTAATTTTTCCTCCGCACTCATTCCCTTCTTTTGCTCAAGAAATTCATCCTCGTCCTCAATGTCACTAATTTTCAAAACATTAGATTTAAACTTTAACAAAAGAGCAGAAGCAAGAATAGCATTAGCTGGAAGTCTTAAATCAGTAGAAGAAAGAGAATTAATTTTTGCAATATACTTAACAGTTAAATCAGAAATATCAATACTCCAAGGATCCATTCTTTCCTTTTTAACAAGTTCAATAAGAATAGATTTCCAAGCAGGTTGGTCAATTAAATCAATTAAACCAGCCTGATTCATTGAGTCAGGAATAGAAATTAAAGAATCTGAAGACTCATCTAAATCAGAACTACCCTCTAAATTAGCGCCTGGATTAGACTCTTCATTACTAACTTCTTCCTTGTTTTGCATGAATATAATAAAGAAACAGAGGAATAAATAAGTATTGGAAAAAAAGATTATGTATAAGTTAGGTTCCTTCTTTCCAAGAATTTAAGTATTTTATTTGTTCTTCAGTAAGCTCGTCAATTTTTACTTCCATTGCATTCAATTGAAGTTGCGCAATATCATCATCAACGTATGAAGGCAACATATGCAAATTAACATCTAATTCATTTTTGATTCCGTACTCTACTGCAAGTGCTTGTCCACAAAATGAAAGACTCATTACTGTACTTGGGTGTCCTTCTGCAGCCCCCAAATTTACAAGTCTTCCTTCAGCACATAAATTAATTTTTTTATTTCCTTCCATTGTGTATTCGTCTAATTGCCATCTTATTCTTTTTTTGCTTTTGCTTTGTGCTTCTAATGCAGGAATATCGATTTCTGCATCAAAATGACCAGAATTTGCAAGAATTGCACCATCTTTCATTTTTGAATAAATTCTTCCAGGAATAACATGCTTGTTTCCTGTAACAGTAATAAAAACGTCTCCGAATTTTACTGCTTCGTCCAGTTGCATTACTCTATTACCATCCATTTTTGCTTGTAATGCTGGAATTGGTGCTACTTCAGTAACAATTACATTTGCTCCAAGGCCTTTTGAACGAAGAGCTACTCCTTTTCCACAAGAACCATAACCAATTACCACAACGGTTTTTCCTGCAAACAAAATATTAGTTGAACGAAGAATTCCGTCAAGAGTTGATTGTCCAGTTCCATAATAATTATCAAACAAGTGTTTTGTTTTGTTATCGTTTACAGCAATAACAGGATACTTCAAAGCTTTTTCCTTAACCATTGCTTTTAATCGAATTATTCCAGTAGTTGTTTCTTCGGTTCCAACAATTAATCCATCTATTAATTCTGGTCTTTTCAAATGAATTTCAGAAACCAAATCTAAACCATCATCAATAGTTGCAGTTGGTTTAATATCCAAAACTTTTTGTAAGTATTCATAATATTCTTCGTTTGTTTCGCCTTTTTTAGCATAAACTTTTACGCCTTCTTTTGCAAGTGCAGCAGCAACATCATCCTGAGTGCTTAAAGGATTACATCCTGTAATTGCAACTTCTGCGCCACCGGCAATTAATGTTCTTACAAGAACTCCAGTTTCTTTTGTTACATGAAGTGCCATTCCTATTCTTTGCCCTTTAAGGGGTTGTTCTTTTTCGAACTTTTCTCGTACTTTTAGAAGAGCACCCATTTGGGTTTCTGCCCAAGCTAATTGCATTTTTCCTTGTTCTGCTAAACTAATATCTTTTACATCATAATCCATAAAATCACGTAATAATTGAAATCCCAAGGGTTTATAAGCGATACGGGGCAAGCCTAAAATCCCCAATAAGTCAACATTTTAATAGTAGTTTTAGGTATATTTTTGTATGCGTTTACTACCAAAGTTTATACGTTTACCAAAAAAGATGAGAAAAAGATTAAGTTTTATCTCTGCTCCAAAAAGAGTTCCGGCTCATGTTTTGGCAGAACTACTAAAAAAAAATAATAGAAAAGTAGAAACTACACATAGAATTCGTCCAGATTATAGCTGGGAAATATTAAATGACGAATTAATAACTGCTAGAGCCCATGTTGTTAGTGGCCATAGCGTTAGTACTTCAAAAGTAGTTGCACAGTATGATTTAAATGGAAATAGAATAAGCAAAATCAAATAGAAAACATTAAAAAAATATTAAAAATTAAAACTTTACTATTTCTTCAAATTCTTTGTAACGTTTCTCAACATCTTGCATTGTTAATTCTTTTAGCTTTTCAACAGAAAATCCTTCAGCATTAAATGAAGCAACACAGCTTGCGTATACAATTGCTTTTCGCATGTTTTCTTCTGAAAAATCATTTGTTTTTGCAAGATAACCAATTAAAGTTCCCCCAAAAGAATCTCCTGCGCCAGTAGGGTCTTTAACATTTTCAAGAGGATAACCAGGACAAGAAAAATAATTGTCTTTTGAAAACATTATGCAACCATGTTCGCCTTTTTTTATTATCGCAATTTTTGAATCAAGTGCAAGAATTTCTTTTGCAGCTTTAACAAGATTTGAAGTGTTAAAAAGCATTCTTGCTTCACCATCATTCATTAAACACAAATCAACTTTTTTTACGACTTCCAAAACTTTATCTTTTTTAATTTCAATCCAAAGATTCATAGTATCTGCAATAACTAACCCTGGACGTTTATTCATTTGAGAAAGAACTTTCAATTGTAATTCAGGGTCAATGTTTCCAAGAAAAAGAAAATCTGCGTCTTTGTATTCTTCAGGAATTTTTGGAGAAAAAGTTTCAAGGACATTTAAATCAGTTTGAATGGTTTTAGCAGAATTTAAATCTACCCCGTATTCCCCTTTCCAATGAAATGTTTTTCCGTTTTCTTTTACTTCAAGTCCTTTTAAGTCTACGTTTTTTTCTTTTAAAAAATCAATATGCTCCTGCGGAAAATCACTTCCAACAACCCCAACGATTCCGGCTTCTGCAAAAAGAGAACACGCAACACTGGCAAAAGTTGCTGAACCCCCAAGAGCCATTTTTACTTGCCCAAACGGAGTTTTTACATCATCAAATGCAACTGAACCAACTATTACTACCTTAACCATTAAACCACCTTTTTAAAAATTTTTTCAATCTGGGGAAATATTTTTTCCAAAGTTCGATTACCATTTATTTTCAATAATAATTTTTTATTAGAATAAAAATCAACAAGAGGTTTTGTTGTTTCGTGATAAATTTTAAGCCTTTGCTTAATTGCTTTTGGTTTATCATCTTCACGAATAATTGTTTTTGAACCACAATCATCACAAACACCTACTTTTTTTGAAGGAACATGATGCCCATAAATTCGTTTACAGTTTACACATTGTCTTCTTGAAGAAAGTCTTTCAATTACTACTTTGTCATCAGAATCCACTTCAAGAACAAGGTCTAAAGAAATTTTTTGTTTAATTAATAATTCATCAAAAAGACGTGCTTGTTCAATGTTTCTTGGAAATCCATCAAGAACAAAACCATCTTTAAGCGAACAAATTTTTTTACTTAACACTTGCATTGCAATTTCATTACTAACAAGCTTTCCCTTGTTCAAAATATACCTAATTTTTTTACCGATACTTGTTTTTATTGCAACTTCGTTTCTAAGCAAATCTCCCGTAGAAATATGCTCACACCCAAACTTTGCTTCAATAAAACGTGAAATCGTTCCTTTACCTGTACCCGGAGGGCCTAAAACAATTAATTTCATTTAGCTCGAAATAAATCAAGAAGAAAAAGACTTATTAATACTATTGTAAGCTTTCCAAACTTTAAAATCCACTACAACTTGAATAATCGTAGGCGCAAAATCACGAACTTTTCGTTTAAATAAAACCCTACTTTTTCTACCGACATTAGCACAAGCTTGTTTAATTTGTTTTAAAGGAACTTCATAGGGGTTTTCTTTTGAAACAAATTGATAATAATGAACTACTCCTCCACTTGGCTTAATGTATCGAATCGCATCTTCTAAAAAATTTTCTCCTCCTTTAGGAAGAGGCATTACTGCCCGATCAAATTTGCCCTCATATTTTTTAGTGAGATTTTTTACATCCCCAAGAACTGGTTCTACTTTTGAAGAAACATTATTAAGTTCAACATTTTCTCGCATATCTTCTACTGCACGAGGATTTAATTCAATAGCCACAGCTTTACTCATTTTAGAATTTTTTGCAAACACAATAGGAAAAGGACCAACTCCTGCAAAAAGAGCAGCTACAATTTCTCCTTTTTTTATTTTTTCAGAAATACGTTTTCTTTCAGTTGCAAGACGAGGAGAAAAAAAAACTTCCCCAATACTAATTTTAAAAATCGCGCCATGCTCTTTGTAAATAGCTTGTTTTTTTCTTTTACCCGCAATGAACTTAACTGGCTCCGCACGAAAAACTCCTTTATGTGCTCCAGCTTTCATGTAAACTGAATTAATAGAATGTTTAACTTTCAAAAGAGCTTCGCCAATAAGTTTTTCTTTTCCTTTCAACTGTTTAGGGATTTCAATTATTGCAACATCCCCAAGAGAATCATAAGCACTCGGAGCAAACTCTATTTCTTTTTCAGAAAGCTTGCATTTAAGTGCCTCTTTAATATTTCTTGGAAAAACCACTCTTGATTCAAAAGAAACATTTACTTTTTTTACAGAAGAAGAAATTTTTTTTAATTTTACTAATTGTTTTTGAGAAATTTTTTCAATTGGAAAAATAACTTTTTTTTCTACTTGTTTTACTCTACGATTTTTGGATAAAATATTTTCCTCTAAAATGAATTCTCTTACTTTTTGAGCAAATTTTTTATCCACTTCAATTCCTTTTGTTTCCATAAGATTATTAAGTAAATTCACATATTATAAATCCATGTTACAAGAGTTTTTTTTTGAATATTTTTGCAAACCAATAATGGATCCGAGTGTTCAGGGATACAACTTAGTAAATACTGGGGTTTATGCGATTATTCTTTTTTTAGCAGTTTTTTATTTTGTCGCACCATTTTTAAAAAAACAAGAAATAAAAATAGACTTTGGTTTTGCGCTTGCAATCATACCTTTTATTTTATTTGGAGCTGGACTTAGAGTACTTAATGATATAGGGATTTTTCAAAAAACTTGTAATCCTTTTGACATTAACTTTTTTACATTTACTCCAGGAATTTGGATTGCTGTTGCGGGAATAACAATAGCTTCTTTATTTATTGCAAAAAAATTATCTAAAACAAGCAATGAATTCAAAAAAAAATTAGGATTAATTGGATTACTTATTTGCATGCCAATAATTATTTTTGAAATAATTAATTTCAAAGCATGGGACGGCTTTGTGATGGTAATTCTAATTGGAGGAGCATTAGTTATTCTTACAAAAATAATTGTAGAATTAAGAATTAAAGATTTTTTTAAGAATAAATTGAACATTCTTGTTGTTGCGGGACAAGTGCTTGATGGAACAGCTACTTTTGTTGCAACAGATATTTTTAATTGTGGAGAACAACACCCTTTAAGCGAAAGCATTTTAGGCGTTCATCCGGCTCTTTTTATTTTAATAAAAATTTTACTTGCATTATTGATTATATACTACATTGATAAAGATGTGAAAGATAAACGCTTTGCAGGAGTAATAAAACTTGCAGTAATTATTCTTGGTTTTGCTACGGGGGGAAGAGATTTACTCACTTTAGCAATTGGGACTTGTTTGTAAACAATAAAAACTTATTCTAACACAATTTTAGAATGCTTTATATAATTGGACTTGGTTTGAAACCAAAAGACATTTCAATTGAAGGACTTGATGCACTTAAAAATTGTGAAAAGATTTTTTTAGAATCATATACTTCACAATATGCTACTGAAACTTCGCGAGAGTTAGAAGTGTTAATTGGAAAAAATTTAATTGAATTAAATAGAAAACAAGTCGAAGAAGAATTCAAAAAAGAAATTGAAGAAGCTAAAACAAAAAATATTGCTTTGTGTATTTATGGAAATCCATTAAATGCAACAACTCATTTGCAAGTTATTCTTGATGCGAAAAAACTTGGAGTTGAAACAAAACTAATTGCAGGATTAAGCATTTTTGAATATGTTGCTTTTACTGGACTTGAAAGATATAAATTTGGAAAAACAACAAGCATTGTTTTTCATGAAGATGGATATGAACCTGAAAGTTTTTATGATGCAATTCTTGAAAATAAAAGTATTGGTTTGCATACTCTTTGTTTGTTAGATATTAAAATGAACCAAAATAGAATGATGAATGTAAGACAAGGATTATCTTTACTTGAAATGATTGAAGAAAAAAGAGAAAAAAATATATTAAATGAAAGCATTATAATTGGAATTGCAGGAATGGGTTCTGAAAATCAACAGGTAAAAGCAGGAACTCTTGAACAAATAAAAGAATTTAATTTTTCGATTTTTCCACAATCATTAATTGTTTGTGGAAAACTTAATGAAAAAGAAATTGAAGCATTAAAAGAAATTTGTGATTTAAAATGAGTGGGGAAAAAATTGAATCCATTGAAGGAAAAGTTGAAAAATATAGGGAACTCACCAAAAAAGCATTAGAAAAAGTCGAAGTGTTTAAATCAAATTCCCCTGAACAAAATAAAACTGCAGAAATTCTTCTTGAAATGGCTAAAAATTATTTTTCTGATGCGCAATACTTTGAAAAAAATAAAGAGTTTTTTACTGCGTTAGCCGCGTATAGTTATGCTCATGCATGGATTGACGCAGGAGTAAGACTTGAAGTACTTAATGGTAAAGGCGACGATAAATTATTTGTTTTGCCTTAAAACAAATCATTAAATAGCTCTTCCCCCCAATATTTTTTAGTGAAAAAACAATGAGTATTTACGGTTCTAATTTTGGACTTGGTTTTGGAGTTA
>Ga0075122_10002665_pt1 | contig 11628 bp, 26 predicted proteins | sample AntAceMetag02UKB_FD_69790 | JGI IMG/M metagenome (GOLD analysis project Ga0075122, IMG submission 69790) | Saline lake microbial communities from Ace Lake, Antarctica - Antarctic Ace Lake Metagenome 02UKB | ecosystem: Environmental > Aquatic > Non-marine Saline and Alkaline > Saline | place... | reverse complement strand
TTCATCTCCTTTCAAAGAGTTCTTTTTTATTCAAATTCAAACTTTGAGCTTACTACCTTTTTCCCATTTGGCAGAACTACCACTAAATAAAGGTCATCAGCTTCTGTAGTATATGATATGCTTATAGTTATAGCTCCAGCTGCGGTACTCACTAACCGATATAACTTATAAGCTACTACTATTTCTCTATCTCCGACTGAAGCAGACAAATCAGTAGTCAAAGTAACAGCGCTAACATCTAAACCGGTAGCTAACTCTGATAAATAAGCATTTACATTAGTGGGAACGGTTAGATTATTGTCTGCAAAGTCTTTTAATTGAATGGTAGCTGCAACTGTATCAGCGTGTGCGTCGCCTACGCTAATAGTGCAGTCATACGCACCCTCTACTATTGATGTCCATTCCATTATCATCATCTCCTTTCAGAGAATTAGAGGGGGAACAAATCCCCCTCTTTCATTATTTAATTTTTACTTATATTGCTGTTGGCACTGCGAAGATGTTAACTCCCCAGGCGCCGTTCAAGACCACAGGTGCAAAGATATTCTTCCAGCCCATAGTTCCAAACATTTTAAGTGGGTTAGAAGTGGTAGATTCAGGAGGATTGATATAATATTCCTGGTCTACGCCTGCAAGTTTGATGTTACCGAATGCGTCACTTCCGAACATGGAAATCATATATACTGCTCCCGCTGCAACACGAGTACCGATAGTTGCTGCTGTATGTCTGTAAGGGTTGGTATCATCATGGAAACGGACTCCTGCAAATTCACCGATTAAATTCCGGTAAAGATCTTTAGGTGCAGCATAATGCTTCAAGTTGATATATTCGCTGTCATTCATGAAGTCATATTTCATACGTCCTCTTGGCATAATGGCATGGAAATAACCGTCAGGGAACAAAGGTGCTTCCTGTTCTTCAAGTAAAGCAACTGCTTTCTTTATGATGGCAGGAGTAATCTTATCACCCGTGGTTAATCCTTCAGTACCACATACTCTTGCGGTATCTCCATCAGCAGGTACAAAAGGTAATGCACTGGAAAGGGTTAAAGTCGTAGCACTTGCGTAGGTGTAAGTTCTAGAAAGTCCTTCGTTGTTACCGCTGGTAAAAACGATAACTCCGGTATCAGCAGACCCCACGCCATCAGGTAGATCATCCCATATAGGAACGGTAGTCGTACCTGTTCCGGCTGCGGTAATCTCACCTTGATAGTCACTGTCTGAATCTGCTCTCATACCCATAAATCCTTCTGCGAGTACATTCTGAATCTTTAAGTTCAAGTCTTTACCACTTTGAACACCTTGCAGTCTTGACACTCCACCTAATGATGGGTCAAATGCGGTCAGCCATTTAAGTGAGGATGGTTTTACATAATCACCATATTCTTTAACGGTTGCGCTGACTGTCTGTGAGTAAAGTTTGGTTGCGTCAGGGTTAGTTCCTTCTGTCAGTAAATGATAAGTCGAGCTGTCCGGTAGTGGTGCATATCGGGTAAATTCAACATTATCGCCCTTATGCAGTTGAATATCAGTATCTTTCTGTTGCTGTGCAAATTGCTGGAAAGTTAATAAAGGCTCTCTATTTTTGAGGTAGATTGCCTTATACAGAGTTTTGTTGTCATTGGCAGAACTTGTTACACTTCCGCCAGTGGTTGCGAAACCTGTCATAATAAATCACGTCCTTATTTTTTTGTATTCCCCATTTTAGAACTGAAAATCGGCTTTATATTTCTCCTTGTAGGCGGCTATAACTTTTTCAGGGTCTTCACCCTTTGCCAGCCTGTCTGCAAGTTCTACCGGTTTTCCTCCCCGTGATTGAGTTACCAGGTCATCTGTCATAATCTGCGTGTTATTCATTGCTTTAGCTTCTTCCTGTAACTCCCGCTTTGCTTCTTCTTTGGCTTTGTCTTTAACTTCGTCTATTTTTGTAGGCAACATCTCATTTCTTAATTGATTGTAGACAACAGTGCTTGCGTTTAATCCGTATTGGTTGATCAATGCAGGGTTTCGTTTGATTCTTTTTTCTACTTCTTTCTCGACTTCTGTAAAGGGTACGATATCATTTTTAGTATTGTCTTTCAGCTTGTTGATGATATCCATTTTCTGACTGTTCCAATTCTGACCCAATAGCGGAGATACCATTGCGTTTAGTTTTGCATCATAGTATTCCTTTACCTTTTGGTTATATACGGCAGGGTCATCATAGAATAGTTCTTGCGAGGGATATTCGGGAAGTTTCATAGCTGTAGAAGTTTGAGCCTTGACAACAGAAGCCTTTTCAAGCTCTGCTATCTTCTGTTCTACCGATTGAAGCTCGGCTATCCTTGCTTCTAAATCCTTGTTCTTTTGGCTTAACTTGGTCGAGTATGCCTCGGTCTCATGGAACATCTTTAAGCGTTCTTCGGGTGTCTTGTCTTTAAACTTGTCGGGAATGATTTCCTTTTCTGTTTCTGTTTCGACTTCCTTCGTTTCCTGCTTGACATCATCAGCTTTTACTTTTACTTCTGCCTTAATCTTGCTCTGCTGTTTCTTTAATGCGATTAAATCAGGTGCGATCTTTTCCGGGTCTACCTTCTTCATCTTGCTCTTTTCAATCTCTGCTTCAATTTGCCCTTCAGGTGCGTTTACAATAGCTTCTGCCTCTGTAAGCGTAAGCGGTGCGTTGATATTATCAACAGGTTCGTTGACAGCCTTATTGTCCGTTTGTCCTTCGGTTGAAGGGACGGTTTTGGGGTTATTGTCGTCTGCCATTTGATAATACTCCTTTCATTTAAGTTTAATATTCCCCTGTAGCCTCCCTTATAATTCTAAAGCAAGGCAGTCATATAAACTACCTAACCGACATATTGTCGGGGAGTCGTATTAACCATTTTCTTCTATTATTATTTTCATTGTTCTTTCTTTTTCCTTCGCTTTTCTTAACTTTCTATATATCTTTTTCCCAACTCTGCCTAATTCGTCAAACCATAAAAAATGCTTACAATCTCTCATTTTTTCTAAGTTAGGTTTATTCTGCATTCTCAAAATCCTTTTCATCAATGATTTTTTCTATAATCTCTTTTCTTAATTTGTTATAGGAATCACGATATCCCTGAACATAATCTTTTGTAAGTGTATGGGTTATTGGATTGCCATTATTATCTCTTTTTCCACAATATATCAGTGTATCTTTGGTAATTCCCATATTTAGTGATGCATCCATGTTAGCCAGACCTAAACTATGGTCATGGAATATTTTTTCCAATTTTTCTAATTTCTTCATTTTAATTGTTTCTTCCTCCCTTTCCAATTCCTTATATTCCTTATCAAATAATTCCTTAAATTCCTTATTCTCCATCATCGTATCAAGATATGTTTTAGGCATCATTCCCCCTTTATCCTTTCCTCTTCTCCTTAATCTCTTCTAAATCTTCTCCATCTGCCAGCCCAACTTTTACCCGTACATCAATCTCATCAAGCAAGGTCTGTATAAACTCCAATACAAACCTCTTGCCCTGTATGTCGGCAATATTGGTATTTTCGGGGTCTTGCAGGTAGTCTTTACATTCTTTCAGCCTGACATCAAAATATGCCTTCCTGATATATTTCCAGCCATTGGTATTACATAGCTCAATCAGGTTATGCGCATCTTGTGCTGATGCGGCAAGCTGCTGTTCTTCTTCGGTTAGCTTAGGTTTATCGGTCATAATTTCCTCCTATAACTTAAAATTATCCTTTAAGACTTGGTATAAGCCATTAGATAGCCTGTCTACTGCCTTCTCGCTTAACGACCAGCCGTTGTAGTGCCTGTCTACTGCGTGTATAATCTCATGTAGAAAAGTTTCTTCTATCTCACTTTTAGCCCTTGCACGTTTAGATTTATAGTGCTTACAGAGAATAATCTCCTTAAAATCAATATTGGTCTGCCCTACTAAACCTTGCTTTTCGAGCCTTTTATCGTCCCATATTACATGGTACTTATGACCAGCTACCTTGATCTTATCGGGTATTTTCATTCGCTAAAGCTCCTCTGTACCTACGCTATCACGGTAGAGTGGATTGTTCTCGTAATACATAGATATAGCTAATTCTTGTATGTGGTCTATGTTAAAATTAGTTTCTCCCCATACTTCACAAATCATATTTAAGACATCTTTTATATCTTTTTTGGCAATACCTAATCTTTTGCCCCATTGCATATCGTAATATGTTAATAGTTTTGAAGATTCTTCTACTATACTCATATTTCCTTTATTCCCCCTTTATATTACCCCTGTTTCCTCCTCCTACACCTAGATACCCTCCAGGCTGGGCAGTTGGGGTGGGCCGTCCAGCCATGCCAGACGGGGAGGCCGCCTGTGGAGGGGATAGTTGTTTAGGTTTCTCCATCTTTTCTTCTTCGGGTATCAGTTTCTCTATGTCCTTAAATCTGAACAGTTCGGCTATACGCCTGACCACTTCTGCAAGCTGTACGACTGGTTTCATGGCAGACTTGCCGTCTTCCCCTGTTATCGGCTGTTGGTCTCCTGTCATCATGTCGGTTTTCATGACCGGCACCATAGCCCCTGCGGATATCTTCATAAACTCTAACAAGCTCTTAATCTCGGTAGCCCTTTCAAGGAATCCGCTTATTCCGGTAGGTATGAAGTCAGGGTTGCCCTTCATCATGATATCGGCTTTGGTAATCTCGGTCAGGTTAAACTTCTTCGCCTTCTCGCCTAATATCCTGACTGCGTTCTCTTTCTTAAAGTGCTGTATATTGTGCCGGTAGATAATGCCTAATATCTTTCTCATGGGTGGCTCTAAATAAAACTTTACTTTTGTGTTAATCGGCTGCATACTCTGTTGGGTCATCATTTGAAGTCCTGCTGCGGTGCTGTGGATATCTTTCTTGTCCCCTGTTGGCATGACCTGCGGAGTAGCCCCTGTCAGTTCTTCAATGATCTTATCTATCATGCCAATCAATTCTTGCAGTTTGCCGAGTGAGGCCGCCTGTGCAGTGGTCTCAATCTGCCGGATAGAGTTGGGCTGTTTAACCCTTAACATTCTTCCCGGTCTTGATAATATGGTCTTGCCACTGCCGAGATAGCCCTTTGTAACCTCATACATGGGATTAGTGATGATATTAATGCAGTCGCAAAGTTTGTTGTATAGATTGGTGAGCATGGGTGCGAGAGCCTTGATATCCTCTCCTACACCTTTCCCCACTATCTCATCTACCATGTGGTCATTGGTGAAGGCTACAAAGATATCGTTGCACCAGTAGGGGTATTCCGAAGCCCTAATAACGACATCCTCGTTGGCAAGCACTACTATGCCCTGTACATATTCGTCATCAAAGGGATTTGGCTCGACAAGGCTGTCAGTCTTGCCGTCAAGCAGTGCTTTTGGTATGAGTCCGTGATATTCAAGCAGTTTAACTTTGCCGTCATGCTTGTTTTCCCTGTTTTCGTCAGGGTAGACACTGCCCTTTAATTCATCAACATTGAAGAATACATCCTCTTTTTCCTTCTGCTTGAGGTAGTGGATAGGTACGTCATCCTTCTCGTATACCTTCCATGAGGATAAATCTAAACAATTGGGGTCTGAAACAAACTTTTGCAGGTCTACACATTGCAGGTCGGGTCCGTCAAAGGTGACAACTTCTTTTATGCTATCCTTCCCTGTCCTCTGCTTATCGACTTTATGCTTCCAGGGTACATATCCTACTGCATAGCCATACAAAACAAAGTTTTGCAGTATCGGTAACATCTTGCGTTCTATCTCAAGTGTGGTCAGGTCATAGATAATCTTATAACGTAATAATTCAGCATTGTCCTTATCGGATTCTTCCCCCGGTGCAATATCAAATGATTCAGCCCCTTTGGATAGCAGTATACCCATGTAATGACTACATAAGGCACGCACCACTTTTTTAAGGGTAGGAACAATAATATTAGACTGATACCATTCCTTTTCGGGCAGGTATATGCCTTCAAATTCCTTCCTAATCTGCTTCCAGTCTGCCTGATAGGGTTGCCAGAACGCCTTACCTACCTGATGATGCTTTAAGACCCATTCCTTGAGGATATCCCCTTTAGTCTTTACAACCTGCTCTTCATCCATATATAGTTCAAATCCTTCGCCCCTGGACTCTCCCTGTGTGTACTATTGTTCATTCGCTAAAAATGGATATTTTATTATCTAATTTCTTGCGTATCTCAATAATTTCATCTAAATCGCTTAAATTGCCCATTTCTAAAACACATATTCCATTTAGCATGATATCTCTTGTTATCTTGTAATGTACTGCTTCGGCAAATCTATTCATAATGTTTTCACATATTTTCTTTTTTTTACAATTCATCATTTCCCCCTTTCTAAACTCCTGTATATTCGTTCCCCCTGCGGACATCTTCGTCATCGTAGTCACGCCCTTGAAAACCCTCTGCGATACTTGCATGATCCAATGTGTACAATCCTATGATATAAGCATCTGCCTTGTCGGGACTTCTGCCTAATCGCTTCTTAATGTCATCTTTTAGCTCAATCTGAAACTTGCCATTCTTGATGAAGTAAGATACTGAACTTAGTTCCCTTCTTAATTCCGGGTCATCCCAGGTTAGCTGTATATCCTTTTCTGCAAACCTTCTGCCTACACCCCACCACATCTCTGCGCGTAGGTTTCTATATTTGATTTCTTCGCTTGCCTTCTCCGAGCTGTTAAACTCTATAACATTATCGCCCATTTCCCTTAACCGGTCTGCTACCCCTGCACCCAGCCCTATAACATCTATGCCTATCAGGTCAGGGTTCTTCTCCTGCGCCCAAATGTGTATCCTTCCGGCTGTATACATGGTGTCCTTCTGGCCGAATATCATTTCTTCCTTCACGTCTGTGCCTTCCATGTAATAAACAACCGTTCTGTCATCCCCAAACCTGGCTATATCCCCACCGAATACCTTAATGGGTCTGTCGATATAGCTGTGGTGTACATCTTTGGCCTGCCATACCCAAAGGTCTTTAATGATGATGTCTGCACCTTCTAAGCTATCCCATGACCCCTCAAGATTAGCGAGAAGTAGCTCCGGTCTATGCTTAAAGGCTTCTTTAAGTGAGTCTATATAGGTCGGTGGCAGGTTTTCAAGGTTATCGTATGGCAGTGCAGGAATAAATATCTTCTTCGGATCATTACCTAATACAAATTCATCTTTTAAGAAGCAGTTCTTTGGGTTAGCTGTGAATAATACCTTGTAGGGTAATGGTATACCGTTAATCTGTAATCTAAAACGGCTCATTAATATTGCTATATCGTCTTTTTTACATTCTTCCGCTTGATCTATAAATACTACTGCAAATTCTGCACTACTAAATTTCGCTACTGCTTCGGTGTTATCTAACCCGCCAAAGGCATACTTAACTTTATCTTCAATGACAATTTCTTTGTCTTGTGAACGAATATAATAATGGTCAGGTGTGATTCTCTTCCATGTCTCAAGTGTCGTATCGTTAAAATCAACTGCCCTGGCACGCCCTAAAAAGCCCAAATTAATAGGGTATTTAGTAGATTTAAGATTAAATTCTTCTATCACCCATGTTGCATATTGGTCTAATAATTTACAACCAATATAAGATTTTCCCCCACCCATTGCACCACCATAAAGTATTTGAGTGACTAGTGGGTTCCAAAAGGCATCCCAGCACTCGGTTTGTTTAAGAGTTAGCTTCACCCGGATTATCTTTTCTTCTGCCATATTTTCCTTTAGTAGGTAAACCGGCTACCCCACCTATCCCAGAGGAAAAACTTTTTATTATAAAAGAAACCGACTTGGGGACTACTCTTACAACAGGGAAAGTTCTATCAGCGGGGTAGAAGATTTATATTTTAGTGGTTATTTAACAGGTAATATCGTAAGCGAACCTTATCTTGCGTAGCTTACAATCAATCCTGGACGTCTTTTTTTTCGGTAATTTCAGGATTTGGCTCGTTATAGGTCTTTTCGATAATATATTTAATTGGTGAGCCGTCTGCGCCGGTGACTTCGTTCTTTTGTGTGTTACTATACTTATCTTTCTTGCGGTTAGTGAGAAAAAACTCGACTGCCTTCTGTACGCCGGACTTCACGTTTTTATAAAGAGAACATTCGGCCATATCAATTAATGAATCATCTATGTCATTGACCTGCTCGGTAAACTTTGGGTATTTGTCTATCCAACGATAAAAAGTCGCTCTATCTATATTAATAACTTCACAGGCCTTGCTAATATTACACATTTGCTCTTTGTATGCTTTTAGAAAAAGGTCTTTTTTTGTTGCTTTTGTTGCATAAGCCATTACCAATCACTCCCACTTTGATCCACTTCTTCTATCGTTACTTTAAATGCTTTCCCTTTCAATTCTATCAACTTCACTACTGCCCCGATATCGCTTGCCGGTATATCTAACTTGATCCTGCTGTTGCCGTCCTGCCCTGCTATATTAATGGCTGATAAGATATCAGGTAAAGAGGCTATGAATTGTATCTTTTCCATTCATCATTTCCTTTAGCTTACTGGTGGCTCTCTCTCTTATCCTGTGGACATTAACATAATTAATATCAATCATTTCTGCTATCTCTCGTTCCACATATCCCTGGTTGATTAATAAAATAATTTCTCTTTCTCTTTCGGATAGTTTTTGCAGGCTTGCTTGGAGGTCTATCGAGGCAATAATATTATCTTCATCGAGAATATTACTATCACTCCATAGTGGTTTGGAGTTTTGTGGTGGGTTAATGCCGTAGGTTTCTACCATGCCAATTTTAAATGCCATTGCTTTCTATATCCCTCTATTCTAATTGTAGCGGTATTTGTCAAGTCTGCTACATTTTTAGACATATTTTCTCCTTTTTATTTTATTTCCTCTATAAATTTCTGAAATTTTTCCTCTATCTTTTCTATAAATAAATTTCCAGCTATTTCTTCTATTTCCTTCACAAATTTATTCTTCTTTTTATCTTTTGGCTCCGGGAAGTATCTTTGCTCAGCTTCTTCCATAATACCTAATGCCCTTGATGCCCACGAATAACGGAAGGCACCATCTTTATCAACTAAATTGTTTTCTATTTCTTTAATGATTTTCTGATATAACCTGCCAATCTTGAATGATTTTATAATTGAGTCATATTCTTTTCTTATATAATATTGTGGACACATATCTCTTTGTTCTTCTAAAAATTCTATTGCTTCTTTCGTATTCATAATTCTCTCCTTTTTTACGAGGGGTAGACTTAGCTTAATTGCCTACCCCCGTATTATTTGTTTTCATCAGTTCACCATATATTTCTTAACTAAATCCTGTAACCTAAAATCTACTATCCCCTTCGTGCTTCTGCCCTCTGCCCTGCACATTCCCTTCTTCACCCTCATCTTGTCCTGCAATATCTCAAGCTTAAACTTCTCGTTGTAGCTGTTGTCGTAAGCGTCATTCATGCAGTAGAGGATCGTCTGGGCTGTGCGTTCGGGTATATTTAAGGTTATCATTTCATTTACCCTCCTCTTCTAAAATCTTTTGCCGGGCAATCGTGCAATAGAATCACCTCCCTTCTAATTTATCAAAATTATCTATTCTATTTTAGTGAATTTCAGACTATCAGCAGTAATCTCATACCCTAACTCTAAAATTAAACTTCTTAATATTTCTCTTGCATCGTAATAATTACAACCTACACTGTATTTGTTTAAGTTTTTTATATCACTTTCTAAATATCTAATTTTATTTTTAAGGTCATATATCACGCTTGCTAAACAACACACCCATAGAAAAACCGCAAACTCAACAACCGCAAGAATTATCATCAAAATTTTAATATCCATTTTTCTCACCTCCCCTCTATTATTTTCATTACTTCTTCCACGCTTCTAACAATATAATATTCCCCACCAAAACCCTCAAACTTATTCTGCCACTCTATTTGTGTTGTTGTTTGTTTGCCTATGGTAGATTTAACTTCAAGGGCAATACATCTAATTTCGTCATACCATATATCTTCACACATCCACACCAATATATCAGGACTGCCCTTTTTGCCAGTCTGGATATAGTTTCCATTTGCAGTCTGCACAGCAAGGGAATTGCTTCGTATAAACATCAGCTTACCTTGATTTTCCATAACTTGTAAGTAATCCTTTATAGTTCGTTGAATGTCCTTTTCAGCTATTTTTATCTTCGTTATCATTCTTCTCCTTCTCCCACCTTTCCCAGTCGTCCTGTAATATATCTACTTTGAGATTGCAATGCTTACATTGCCCGATAAGCGACCATTGGAACGGGCAGGAGTTCTTGTCTATCGTCAGCTCGACCTCGTTTTGGCAGACCGGGCAGGTGTAGGGATAGCTATCTCTTGTCGTCATGGGTAGCCTCCTTCGGGAAGTATTTTTGCTGTAATCTATTTTTTAGATTTTCTAAACTAGTTAGCGAATAGTGGTCTACATCTTTGGGAAAAAATACAGATTTGGTAGAGAATAATTGTTTCATTTGTCCAGGGTGGACTGTATTAAATAATTCCTCCCACATCTGCCGATACTTCTCACCTTGTCGGAGAAGCTCGAATATCGTTTTCTTTATTTCTTCATATTCTACCCTTTCATCTACTGATGCAGATAATATCCATAAATAAAAAGCCTTCTCAATTTTTTCTATCGCTTCCTTCATATCCATAATCTATCCCCCCATCACCTTTAATTTTTCTATTACCTTTTCCATCAGCCAATACCATGATTTCTTCCTGTCATGCCAAATTATAAAGTCATAGTGTTTAGTCACAACTTGATACTTATATTCGCCATCCTTGTTTAGCTTGCCTAAATTGCATATCTTGACCTCATCGATTCCCCTGCCGTTTACAGCACATTTAATAGTTAACATGGATATATTGTTTCCTTTCATTTTAGTTGGCTCTCCCTATCTTTCAATTCTAATATGTTATAGGATGTTGGTTTAATGTCCTATTTTATTTATATATTTCATTACATCTATAGCCCAATAATATATAATTGCACCACACGCAAATACACCTATTCCTATGTATATATAAAAGAATATCCAAGCAAATATTTTTTCTATCTCTCTCCAATTCATCTATTAACTCCTATTCGTATTCAGAATATCCGTTATGTTTTCTCATATCCGAATATTTTATATTGCAACCATTCTCGCAATCAAAACTATGAACATAAGTCCACTCGCCATCATAGCAAGCATTATATCCAGCTTTTATATTTACTATTTTACCTTTGCAATATGGACATTCATTTTTACAGTAATAGTCATTGACAATTCCGTAGCCACTTGTCATTCTTAAAGTTAATTCTCTTTTTTCTGTGATTATCGTTATCATAATTTACCTCCTTACTTAACATAACTTATTATTTTAGTCCGTGCCTTCATACAAATTCATTTCCTGCAATTCCTGCTCATTCGGGTATGGCAAATAGTCGACACGGCATTTCAACTTTTTCACTTCGTTGTTTAGATAAGTCAACTGCCTTAATATGCCCTTGTTAGCTTTAATCGCTTCGGCTAATTTGATGTCCATAATTTCACCTTCCTTTCTAAATTATTTTTCTTTCACCCACTTTCCGCCTGTCCAGATTCTGTTGTCTCATCGAATAAAATTATTCTTGCTTTTA
>Ga0075122_10002664_pt1 | contig 11630 bp, 13 predicted proteins | sample AntAceMetag02UKB_FD_69790 | JGI IMG/M metagenome (GOLD analysis project Ga0075122, IMG submission 69790) | Saline lake microbial communities from Ace Lake, Antarctica - Antarctic Ace Lake Metagenome 02UKB | ecosystem: Environmental > Aquatic > Non-marine Saline and Alkaline > Saline | place... | reverse complement strand
AGCTACCAGCTGCTCCACTCCGCGCCATTTTCAATTCGGTCATATAATATAGAAAATTTTTGGGTTATGCAAGGATATTCTACGGTTTTTTTGTAACTATTTATTATTGGAATTGATGAAATATAAAGGACAAAGAGAATTTTTACTCTTAATAGATAAATAACGAGTTAACTGGTTAACTAATTAACTAAAACTAACTGTGGAATTGAAGCTGTTTTCAAAATCCCAAAATTTCCCCATTTGTTCATATTAAGATTCCAATTTTCTCAACATTTTAATTAGCCCAAAAGATAAAACCAACCCAAATAAATAATGAACAATGTCAAGCCAAGAAAATGAAGTCCCCAGCAATGCTCTTCCAATAAAACTATCACGAATAATTTCTAAAAATATTGGATGCCACAATTGCATTATTTCAAGAATTGTTGTGATTATAAAAACGATCGTAGTTATTTTCCAAGGTTTTGCTTTTTGAAAAATAACCGAGAAGAACAAAGACCAAAAGATCACATAGAGAATTCCACCTAAAGAATCATTCACCCAAGATGATTTTATTCCAGTGTACAATTTTGTGTATAATCCTATTGGTATTAGAATAATAATAAAAATAATTGTCCATTTTTTCTTCATTAAACTCATAAATCACTAAAATTATTTCTCAACCTCAACCTTGATCTTAACCTTGATCTTAACCTTGATCTTAACCTCAACTTCCCATTTTATTTTTCAAACATTTTAAATACATTCGGCAAATAATTTATAATATCAGAAGCAATGACACTTCTATTCCCGAATTCTTTTGCAGCAGATTCACCTGCCCTACCATGAATATGAGCAGCAATCAAAGTTGCATCTTCAGGGGAATAATCTTGAGCAAGTAAACTCCCAATAATTCCAGTAAGCACATCACCAGAACCGGCAGTAGCCATCCCCGGAACACCAGTAGGATGAATATAAGTTTCACCATTAGGAAATGCAGTAATGGAAGTTGAACTTTTTAAATGAATAATTATTTTATATTTTTGAGAAACATTTTTCACAATTTCGATTACATTTTCAGATAAATCTTTTGCCTCTATCGAAAATAAACGACAAAATTCCCCCCAATGTGGAGTGATAACAAGTGGAAAATTAATTGGCAAAAAATCACTCGGTTTTAAATGAAACAATCCATCAGCATCAATAACTGCTGGCTTTTTATTATATTTTAAAAATTCGTGAACAAAAATTTCCGTCTCCTTTTCACGTCCAATTCCGGGACCCAGCAAATATGCATTTGTCTTTTTATCTAACTGTTCAATAATTTTTATATCATCAATTGTAAAATAATTTTCATTTTTTGACTGATGAATTATTGTTTCTATCGAATGCGATTTTAAAGTTGAACTTGCATTAGTCGGAACTACCGTATGCAACATTCCAACGCCACTTCGTAAAGCAGACAATGACGATAGAGTAATTGCACCTGCCATTGTATTTGATCCGCCAATCGCAACCAGTTGACCAATTTGGTATTTATGAGCTGTAATTGAAATTGGTCTAATTAAACTTTTAATCATTCCATCACTACACAAAAACATGGAATATTTAACTTGCTTAAACGATTCATCAGGATAACCTAGATCTATCATTTTCACTTCGCCATTATATGCCTTCCCCTCTTGTAGAAAATTTCCTGATTTATAAAATCCCATCGTGGTTGTAATATCTGCATGTAAAGCAGCACCCCGATTTTTACCATTGGTTCCATCAATTCCCGAAGGAATATCAATTGCCAATATCGGCTGTCCACTATGCTTTTTAACCAATAATTCAATAAAGCTCTTTAAACTTCCTCTCAACTCGCTGTTAAGTCCAGTTCCTAATAATCCGTCAATCCAAAGAGAATTGTTTTTTAATTTGCTCTCTACTATTTTTAAATCATCAACAAAAATTGGTTTGATTCCAGATTTTATCATTCGATCAAAATGATATTTTGCATCACCTTTGATTTCATTTATTTTGGGAATAGTGAATACTTCAACTTCTTTACCGCGTTGCAAAAGTTCATAAGCAGCAACAAATCCATCGCCACCATTATTTCCCTTTCCACAAAATATTTGACATCCGGAAATTTTATTTTCTTGCATAATTTTAAAGGCATTTTCCGCTGCAAATCCACCCGCTTTTTTCATCAGCTTTTCGCCTGCCATTCCGAGTTTTTCCATTGCAATTTTATCAACTTGTTGTGCATCTTGTGATGTTAGAATAACATTATTTTTCATTTCAACACCTTTAATGATTTATAAAAGTAATCTATTGAATTCGTTAATATTTTTATTGCGTGCCTCTTTCGGCTCAATATTTGCAAATATGACTTCCTCGTTTTTTGAACTTGCACTGATCAACCTTTCTCCCTTAAAAGAAGTGATCTGACTCTTGCCTGTAAATATTAAGTTGTCTATTCCATCTCTATTCTCTCTGCCTACACGATTTGAAGTAACTGTGAATACACGATTCTCAATTGATCTTGTGAGCATAGCATCTTGACAAAATGGTAAAACCAAATTCGCTGGATGTGTAATAATATCTGCGCCTTTTACAGCAAGCGAACGAGCTACATTTGGGAAAATCCAATCGAAACAAATCATCACTCCAATTTTACAAAATCCGATATCTATGACAAGTGGCTCATTTTCTCCTGATGAAAAAAATAAATTTTCACGATAAAATAAATTGATCTTACGATATGTTTTTAATAAACCTTCTGGTGAAATCACGACCGCAGAATTGTAAAATTTCCCCTTGCTTTTTTCTGATAATCCTGCAACAATAACACTATTATTTTCTCGAGCTAAAGATGTGAAAAAATCAACAGAAAATGAATCGGAAAAATCCTCACTATATTTTTCAACTTCATCTAAATTTTTAAATTGGTAACCCGTTGTGCAGAATTCCGGCAATACAACTAAATCAGCAGAATCGGGAAAAATATTTTTTATCTTCTCTAAATTATTCTCTATTTCTCCAAAAATAGGATTTGTCTGAACAGCCGCAACTTTGATCATTACTTCTTCCTAAATATGTTTTCTGACTCTTTTAATATTTTCTTCTTTACCAAAATATTCAACTATATAATCAAGTTCCGGTCCGTGCATTTCACCGGTAAGGGCAATGCGAATTGGCATCCACAAATTTTTTCCCTTCACGCCAGTCTCTTTTTGTATTTCGTTCATGATCTTTTGAAAAACCTTTCCAGTTAATTCATCTGTAGAATTTATTTTTTGAATATAGGATTTCAGAACAACTTTTGTTGAATTCATTGAAATTATTTCTTTTGCATCTTCATTAACTATCTTAAATTTTTCTTGAGTAAACAATTTTAATTTTTCTTGAATATCAGTCATTTTTATCAATCTTGGTTTTAAAGATTTTAATGCAATGTTTAATTTATCTTCTTTAATATTTTTTACATCTATCCATTTTCTTGCTTCTTCGAAATAGGAATCGTCATCTAATTTTCTTATATATTGACCATTCATCCAGTCCAATTTTTTGATGTCAAATACCGAGCCGGATTTATTTATTCGTTCAAGTGTAAATTCATTTATTAATTGTTTTAGTGAAAATATTTCTCTATTGTCTCCGGGATTCCATCCTAACAGAACTAAAAAATTTAACAACGCTGCAGGTAAATATCCTTTGTTTAAATAATCTTCGACAGCTACATCACCTTGTCGTTTTGATAATTTTGATCTGTCTTCATTAAGTAACAAAGGCAAATGAGCAAATTTTGGGGGCTCCCAATTCAAATAATGATAAAGTAATAAATGTTTTGGTAATGACGACAACCACTCTTCGCCTCTGATAACATGTGAAATTTTCATATAATGATCGTCAACAACATTTGCAAGATGATAAGTCGGAAAGCCATCTGACTTTATTAAGATCTGATCATTAACTTGCGAATAGTCAATTTTGACTTTTCCATGAACTTTGTCTTTAAATTTTATTTGTCCTGATTCAGGAACTTTTAATCGAATAGTAAATGGTTCTGTTTTCGCTCTTTCTTCCGATTTTTCTAAAGAAATATTTCTACATTTGCCGTCATATTTAAAATCTTTACCATTTTTAATTTGTTCTTCATGTAATTTTTTCAATCTTTCGGAAGTGCAAAAACATCTATACACTTTTCCATCTTTTAATAATTTATCCACTTCTTTATTGTATAAATCTGTTCTTTTACTTTGGAAATATGGACCGTTTCCGTCTTCTTTTTCTGGGCCAGAATCATATTCAATTCCCATTAATTTAAGCGAGTTTAATAAATTTTCTACAGCTCCTTCTTGATATCTTGTTCTATCGGTATCCTCAATGCGTAAAATAAATTTACCTTTGTTTTTTCTTGCATACAAATAATTGTATAATGCTGTTCTTAATCCGCCAACATGTAAATATCCGGTAGGACTCGGTGCGAATCTCGTAACAATATCCATTATTTCTTCCCCTTATAATTTTCAATAAATCTTTCTCTCCTAAAAAACCAAACTGCTAGTAAAACAAATAAAATAATCCCAGTTACAATATTATATTCTTTCAAAATTACTTGCACTTTTTCCCAATTATCACCGAGATAATATCCCATCATCATTAATAAAAAATTATAAATTGCTGTAGAAATAGAAATAAAAATTAAAGTAATCCACCATTTAATATTAGAAATTCCTGAAAAAATCCCAATCGCTGCCCGCATTCCCAGTAAAAGACGATTCCCAAAAATAGCCCACAATCCATATTTATTGAATTGCTTTTCTATTATATGAAGAAAATTTATTGGCATCCATTTATGATCATTTTTTAAAAAAAACTCTCTTCCCCAATGATGCCCAATAGCAAAAACAAACATAAAACCGATAACACTACCAAGAAATGAAAATATAAACAAAGATGTCAATGAATAAGCAAATTTACCAAAGAGATATGCGGTAAAAACTAACATTGTATCGCCTGAAATTGGTGGAAAAATATTTTCTATAAAAGATACAATAAAAATTATTATTATAAGTGAAATAGGATTGATTTGACCTAACATTTCTATAATATTTTTTAATAATTCCACTTATTTACTTCCGCAAAATATTTTTCTTATTTACTTAATTATTCCATTATATTTTTAACATCATTCTTTAACAGCAGTAACAATAGAAAACACTTGAATTCCTTCACCTTTTCCAAAAGAAGTTAATCCTTCACCCGATGTCGCTGTAATACCGATATTTTTTATATCTAAAGATAAAATATTTGAAATTGATTCTTTGATTTTAGGAATAAACTGAGCAATTATTGGTTTTTTACATTCAATACTAATTGATACATGAGTAATCTTAAAACCATTTAAAAACTCTATTGCTTTCAATAGATAATATTTACTGTCGGTAATTCCTTTGTCCGAGCACATTCCATCGGCAATTTTACCAAGAATATTAACTCCGGTGATTCCTGAAATAGCATTCGTAATGGAATGTAATATAACATCGACATCGCTGTTTCCCTGTAATGACAATTCATCAGAAAAAACAACTCCACCTAAGATCAATTTCTTGTCTCGCCTTGAAAAATCAAATTTATGACTATCCTGTCCAATTCCAGTTTTAATTTCCATCGATCACCTCTTTTGCAATTATCAAATCGCTTTTTGTTGTGATTTTAATATTATCATAAGAATCCGGAATGATGGCAACCTTTCCACCGACTTTCTCCATCAACATTGAATCATCGGTTCCATAAATATTGTTTTCCTTAGCATAGGCATAAGCCCTTAAAATAGCTTCTTTATTAAACATCTGAGGAGTATTGATCCTATATAAATTTTCCCTTAGTGGTGTTTCCTTAATTAAATTATTTTTCACAATTTTAATTGTATTAATTGTAGGAACGGCAGCTATTGCACCATCGTATTTATCTAATAATTTCACTCCATCATCTATAATATTCTTTGAAAAAAAAGGTCTTACAGCATCATGAATTAATATAATATCAGCATTTGCATTAATTTCTTGCATTCCATTTCTAACGGAATCTTGTCTTTTTTCTCCGCCTAAAATAATTTTAATTTTTGCAAATGAATTAATTTTATTACATATTTCTAAAATTTGTTTTTTAATTTCTTGTGAAACCGGAATAATTATCTCTTTTATTCTTTGATCATCATGAAAACGCATCAATGTATAATAAATAATTGCATGATTGTTAATTTTTATCAACTGCTTTGGAGTTTTGGTTTCCATTCTTTTACCATATCCGGCAGCTGGGATAATCACAGAAATATTTTTCATGATTAAAAAGTATATTTAATTAAATAATTAACATTGCATCGCCATAAGAATAAAAACTATATTTATTCTTTATAGCTTCTTTATATGCTTTCATAATAAAATTTCTATTCGCGAATGCAGAAACTAACATTATCAAAGTCGATTTCGGTTGATGAAAATTTGTAATGAGTTTATCAACAATTTGGAAATCATAATGAGGATAAATGAATTTATCTGTCCAAGAATTTTGCTCGGTAATTTGCATATTCGATATGTAGGCAGATTCTAATGCCCTAACAACAGATGTCCCAACAGCGATTATTTTCCCACCTGATGCCATTGATTGATTAACTATTTGAGCGGTTTCTTTGGTTATATTATAAAATTCAGAATGCATGTTATGACGACTAATATCTTCAACAACAACGGGTTTAAATGTACTAAGACCAATATGTAAAGTAATTGATGCAATTTTTGTCCCGTTTTTTTCTATTTTCTTTAATATTTTTTTATTGAAATGTAATCCTGCTGTTGGGGCAGCTACTGCTCCCAGATTTTCTGCAAATACGGTTTGATATCTTATTTTATCTATTGGTTCACTTTCCCTTTTAAGATAAGGAGGAATAGGTGATTTCCCGTGTTCCATCACATAATCCATGAACTCTTCTTTTGGACAATTGTGTCTAATTACACGGCCACTCGATACCGTATTATCAATTACATCACAATGGATATCATCCGTAAAATTCAACTTGTTACCAATACGCACCTTGCGAGCCGGATTAACTATAGTTTCCCAAATTTGTTCATCAAGAGCCCGCAATAAAAATATTTCTACTTTCGCATTTGTCTTATCTTTTTTAGCAAATAATCTTGCTGGAAATACTTTTGTATTATTAAGTACCAAACAATCATTGGGATTTAAATATTTCACGATATCTGAAAATTTATGATGTTCAATGGTTTTCTTTTCTCTATCTAAAACCATTAATTTTGAATCGCCACGTCTTTTAGGTGGATATTTAGCTATCAATTTCTTTGGAAGATCATAATAAAAATCAGACAAATGAGACGAATTCTGCTCGTTGTTAAAAATTTCAAATTTTGTCATTAAATAAATTCCTTTGTTTATTATTTCTGTTTTCTTTTTTTAGGTTATAATGGTCATAAGTCCTATCTAAAGCAATACGACCTCTTGAGGTTCTTTGAATAAATCCCTCTTGAATTAAAAACGGTTCATATACTTCTTCAATCGTCTCCGCCTCTTCACCGATAGCAACTGCTAAGTTTTGCAATCCAACAGGCCCACCATAAAAATTATTGACCAATGTTAACAATATCCTTTTATCCATATTGTCCAAACCAATTTCATCTATTTCCAACATTAACAATGCGTCTTTTGCTGCTTTTAATGTAACAATCCCATCGGATTGGATCTGTGAATAATCACGACACCTTTTTAAAAGCCGATTAGCTATTCTTGGTGTCCCGCGAGATCTTCTTGCAATTTCAATTGCCCCATCTTTCGTTATTTCTATTTTTAATCTTTTCGCAGAACGATGGATTATTTCTGCTAATTCTGATGACTTATAATAACCAACATATAAGGTGATTCCAAATCTATCTCTCATTGGAGATGTCAACAAACCCGCTCGAGTCGTAGCACCAACCAAAGTGAATTCTTCTAAATTCAGCTGAATACTTCTTGCACTTGGCCCCTTATCTATCATAATATCTATTTTAAAATCTTCCATGGCAGAATATAAATATTCTTCTACTACTCTATTTGTCCTGTGAATTTCATCTATAAATAAGACATCTCGATAATTTAAATTTGTCAATAAACCTGCTAAATCTCCTGCTCTTTCCAAAATAGGTCCGGATGTTGGTTTAAAGTTAGAATTTAATTCATTGGCAATTATATTTGCCAAAGTGGTCTTTCCCAAGCCCGGAGGCCCAAATAATAAAATATGATCAATCGGTTCCTTTCTTTGTTGTGCCGCCTTAATGTAAATACTTAATTTATTCTTTAGCTTCTTCTGCCCAATAAATTCCGACAATTTTTGTGGACGGAGTGAAATTTCACTTTTTTGATCTTTTTCTTGTTTTTCAGGATTTGTATATTCTGATCGCATTATCTTTTTCTTTTTAAAACTTTTTTAACACTACCTACAATATTATCAGAACGCAAGCCATAATAAGTAAGCAATTGATCTGATGTTCCGGATATGCCAAATTCATCATTTATTCCTATCATTTCAATTGGAACAGGATTTTGTTGACTTAGAACTTCTGCAACTGCACTTCCCAACCCACCCGCAATTTGATGCTCTTCTGCTGTAACTATTGCACCTGTTGTTTTAGCTGCTTCTAAAAGCGAGTCAACATCAAGTGGTTTGATTGTATGCATATTTAACACACGAGCAGAAATTCCAAGTTTGTTTAATTTTTCCGCTGCCAGCAATGCTTCATAAACCAACACACCACAAGCTACAATTGTTACATCATTTCCATCTCTCAATTTTTGTGATTTGCCAATTTCGAATGGTGCATCATCGGTTGTAATTAATGGTGCTTTCTGTCGTCCTAATCTAATATAAATTGGACCTTTAAAATCTGCTGCTGCAAATATCGCTTTTTTTGTTTCATTAAAATCAGAGGGAACTACCACTGTCATATTTGGTAATACTCTCATTAAAGCAATATCTTCGAGTATTTGATGTGTGGCACCATCTTCGCCAACTGTAACACCAGTATGCGTTGCCACTAATTTAACATTTGTTTGAGAATAAGAGATCAATACTCTTATTTGATCCCATACTCTTCCCGTAATAAAAGCTCCAAAAGTTGTGGCAAAAGGAATTTTATTTTCCAAAGAAATTCCAGTCGCTACACCAATCATATTCTGTTCTGCAATACCTAAATCAAAAAATCTTTTCGGAAATTTTTCAGCAAACCAATTCGCCCTTACCGAACCTGCGACATCAGTAGTCAAAACAATAATTTTCTCGTTAATTTCACCTAATTCAACTAACGCCTTACCAAATCCATCACGAGTTGGTAACATTTTCGGGTTATTAAAAATGTTTTCTTGTATATATTTCATTATAAATTTAACTTTAAATAATATTCTTCTATTTCTTTAATAGCAGATTTTGCCTCTTCATCATTTGGAGCTGTTCCATGCCATTTTGAAACGCCATCCATAAATGATACAGGGAAACCAAGTTTTGTATTAAAAATGATCATAGTTGGTTTACTATTCTCTTTTTTTGCTTTTTCAAATACATTAAGTATTTCTTCCATATCATTGCCATTAGCAGATAATACATTCCAATTAAATGCTTTCCATTTTTCTGCCAATGGTTCTAATTTATTTATTTCTTCAGTGTTACCGTCTATTTGAATATAATTTCTGTCTGTAAATGCAATCAAATTTGATAATTCACGATGGCCGGCAAACATTGCAGCTTCCCAAATTGAGCCTTCTTGAGTCTCGCCATCTCCAATAGAACAATAAACTAAATGATCTTCCTTATCTTTTTGAGCAATGAGAGCCATTCCACAAGCCACTCCAAGCCCTTGTCCTAAACTTCCGGTAGAAATTTCAACACCAGGCAGTTCAAGTGAATTAGGATGACCTTGCAATCGTGATCTTAATTTCCTTAATGATGATAATTCACTTACTGGAAAATATCCGGAATGAGCTAATGCTGTGTAATAGATAGGTGCAACATGACCATTTGATACAACAAAACGATCTCTGTCTGCCCAATTAGGATCATTAGAATTATGATTTAAAACATGGAAATACAATGCAGTGAAAACATCAGCTAAACCCAAAGATCCTCCGATATGACCTGATTTTGCACCATGAATAATGTTTACCACATCAATTCTAAGTTGCTTTGAGATTTCTATAAGATTATTTATTTGCTTTTTTTCTATATTGCTCATTAATTTTTCTTTTATTTAAGTATATAATTTACTAAATTTTTTCCCGTTTTGCAATTGATTTCCACATAAAATTAATTGTGCCTAAATATATGTTATTTTACTGTTAAAATGTTTTTGATTAAAATATAATATTTACCATAAATCCCAACTGTTTTCTAACTCTACAAGAAAAACACTTGGATAAAATGTTATTTTTTTTTATTTTAATCAAGTGAATACTTCAAACATAAAACATGCCAAACTAATTATTGGATTACTCTATTCAGATAATTTTTTAGAATTTGAAAATTTTATTAATTTAATTACTAATATTTTTGGTAAAATAGATAAAATTAGCCCCTTATTCCCATTCAATTATACAGACTATTATAAAACAGAATTTGGCAGCAATTTAAATCGCAGGTTTTTGAGTTTTAAAGATTTGGCCTCGCCTGAAAAATTATCGGAAACAAAAATTATAACCAATAAATTAGAAGAGAAATATTCAAAAAATTATAAAAGAACAATAAATATAGATCCCGGTTATTTGGACTTAGACAAATTTGTATTGGCTTCGGCAAAACATGGAAGACAGAAAATATATGTTGGCAACGGAATTTACGCAGATCCAATTTTAGAATATTACCAAAAGAAGTTCATTTCTTTCAACTGGAGTTTCCCGGATTTTAAATTAAACATATATTTTGATTTTTTTTCAGAAGTAAGAACAATATATAAAAAACAAATAAAAGGACATCAACAAACTAAATAAAAATATTTATTATAGAGTAATAGTAAAAAAATATTTATATTTAATATATGAAACATTTTAAATTATTAAAAGCAGCAGATATTAGTTTTTATAAAAAATTTAAACGCCAATGGAAAAATTATGTCTTCCAAATTTCTATTGCGACACTATCAATTTTTATTACAATTCTATTTATTAAAATGCAAAATGCAGTAATGGTTGCTTCCTTGGGTGCTACCACATTTATTGTTTTCATCACTCCAACAAATTTTATTGCTAATGGAAGAAATGTCATTGGGGGACACATAATAGGAACATCTGTTGGAATGCTATTTACATTAATTCCTGTTTCACCCCCAATTACTCCTACTATTATTTTCTCATTAACCGTAGGAACTTCAATGTTCTTAATGGCTATTACAGATATGGAACATCCGCCTGCTTGTGCAACTGCATTAGGAATAGTGAGCGTTGGATATACGTTTAGTATGATTTTTGCATTTATTACTGGAGTAATCATTTTATCTTCATTACACCATATTTTAAAACTAAAATTAAAGGATTCGGTATAATATTTATGTTTGCTTTGTATTTTTTAATATACTTTTTGATTTTTATTGTATTAATATTTTTAGGAATGGTTTTTGTCA
>Ga0075122_10002662_pt1 | contig 11635 bp, 28 predicted proteins | sample AntAceMetag02UKB_FD_69790 | JGI IMG/M metagenome (GOLD analysis project Ga0075122, IMG submission 69790) | Saline lake microbial communities from Ace Lake, Antarctica - Antarctic Ace Lake Metagenome 02UKB | ecosystem: Environmental > Aquatic > Non-marine Saline and Alkaline > Saline | place... | reverse complement strand
ATAAACCCTTCAAATAGGAAAAGCCTATGAAAACCCTCACTGGACAGTTTGAAGTTCACCATTTTAAGATTCCTTTTAGTAAGTATAACAAAGTTATTCCTTTAATTCCGTTTGGGGATATACACCGTTCTTCTGATAATTGCGCTGTTGATAAATGGCATAAGTTCTTAGATTGGGGCAAGTCTAAGAAGAACTGTTATTTTATCGGTACTGGCGACTATGACGATTTAGTTTCTGCGATAGAAAGAGATGTGTTAAGTAATTCGCGTTTACATGATTCAACTAATAATACACTAGACCAGATGTATCGACATTACTCCGATAAGTTTTATGAAGAGATTAAGTTTATGAAGGGTAGGTTGTTAGGGTTAATCGAAGGGAATCATTATGGGGTATTTAATAACGGAACTACAACTACTCAGTATCTATGCGATAAACTTGGCTGTAAGTATCTTGGATGTAATGCTTTCGTTCGGGTGATATTAGATAATCAAAAAGGTAATACAAATCATAAGCTTGATATCTGGGTTCATCATGGTAAAAGCGGAAGTAGGAAAGATTCAGGTTCGTTAAGTAAGCTAGAGGACATAGCTAATTTTATCCAGGCTAATATTTATATTATGGGACACGACCATAAGAAGATAGCCGATACTAAGATTAGATTAAAGTTATCAGATACGCAGAAGTTAGATAACCTTGATATAGTTCACGAAAAGTATGTTTTAGTAAGAGCTGGTAGTTTCTTAAAGGGTTATGTTAAAGGTCGTACTTCTTACGTTACCGCAGCTTGTTTACCACCCGCTGACTTAGGTATTGTTAAAATAGAGATTACTCCGGAACGAAGAAGGGTTACTATTGAAGGTAAAGATTACGATATAAGAGGAGTTGATTTACATGCATCCATCTAAGAGTGAGATACTCTTGCATAAAGAAAAACAAGCTCGAAGGGTAGATAAAGCTTTAGAGAACTCCGATTTATTATCAACAACTAGAGTTATCTTATTAGAACAAGCTAATAATTTAAGGAAAGAGATTATAGAGGAGGTAATGGAAGATGAACGATTTATTAAAGGAATTACTGAAGCCTAGAACTATCTTTGCGTTTATGTTCTATCTTGCTTATATTAATATGGTGTTAAGCGGAATGATTAGACCTGAATCAATAACTAACATAGTAATGGCTCTTATGGGATATTACTTCGGAGCTAAAAAGGAGAAGATATAATGAATATATGGGAATGGATTAAAGGTTGGTTTTCGAAGTTAGTAAAAGCATTTAAACAGTTTCTTGCTGCAGCTATCCCTCAAGTTACTCAGATTGTTATCGCTAGGCTTAAAGACATGGCTGTAGAGATAGTTACGGAGTTAGCTGATGCTAACTTAACGGATAAAGAAAAGCGCAGTGTTGCTTTCGATAAGATTAGAGAGTATGCTATTAGCGTGGGATTAGAAGCTAAAGATTCTATTATAAACTTAGTTATTGAATTGGCAGTTCAGTACTACAAGGAAAACCTCTAATGGGTTGGACAGCTATTTTCGATATAGTAAACAAAATTCTCCCAGGCAGAGAAGAAAGGCTAAGGAATAAAATTGATGAACTTGAAAAAGAAAAAGGCGATTTACTTACACACCGCGCTACTACTCGTAATGCTAACAGGATTGGGATTATCACTGACGAGTTGCGGGAGCTTAAAAAGAAACTCCAAAATAGATAAGCCGACTAATATATGGTGGGGCGATAAGGGTGAGCAACCAGATAAGGTATGGATGGATTATAATTGGATTATAATGAGCAAAGAACAATATAAGGCACTATAATGAATGAGTATGGAATTGTATACCAAAGTTTTGGTGGGTTAATTGGTCTTAGTATAGGTTGTCTGTTCTATTCTCTCGGCGGAAGAAGTGGCAAGTGGAAAAGACGATTTATAGGTAGTTTTATAATTGCCAGTACGTTTAACATTCTCTGCGCCTTACAGGGAATCTGGCAACCATTACTCTTACTTAGCTATCCTATGTTAGTAGGTACCTTCTGCTTACCTTACGGCGCAGACACGACTTTCCCTAAAGTAATTAAACGAACTACGATAGTCTTAGCTAGTTTCTTTATCGGTCTTTGTTTCTGTTTACTTAACGGAGGTAACGCTTGGTTATTACTTATACTTCACTTCGGAGTATCTATTTGGTCTGTATTGCTGGGCGTTAAGAATCCTATGTATGCAGCAGCCGAGGAGACGTTCATTTGTTGTCTACTTTGTCTCCCCTTGATTATGTATCCCTTTACTACTTTCTTTTAATTTCTTATACCTTACGCGGTTTAACTCTCTTCGCTTTTCTCTTTTACACTCATTACAGAATATTCGTTTATTCGATTGTTTAACTCTTACATAATGCTCAAATTCTTTCCCGCACTGTTGGCATATTAGAGATAGTTTTTCTGGGTTGAAGTATGGGTTGACAGTTGTCATTTAGCCTCTTTTCGATTATACCAAGTCGTTGGATTATTTCTAGTATAGATAAATTAGTTGCTTTTTTTGTTTCTTCTGTTTTTGTAACTAATATATCCATACGTCTATTTGCATGCATCGCAGCATCTTTTGGTTCTATCATTACTGAGTTTAGACAAGCTAAGGTGATGGCTAAGAAACATATTATCATTGATATGTTAGTTGTTCTGTTCATTTCCATCTCCATTTCCTTATTAGGTTGTCTATATCTTTTTTATCGTAAGGGTGAATAGTAATACAATCTCTTATAAGTTCTTCCAAGTCGGATGCACATTGGGATTTAGTTTTAACTTTAATATCTGCTTCTTCTTTAGTTGTTCCTCTCATATTCTCTCCTATATTTGCCATATTCTTATACATAGTACAAAGCTAATCCCAAAGACAAACCAGAATTTAAACATTCCAGCCCAAAACCATTGACCATTAGCCGTAGTTGTCTTAAAAAACCCTATAAACATTAAATACAACGCTATCGCTAGTAAACATAAATCAATTAACAGTTTCATATCTCTCCTTTATTATTTGCGGTTCAATTCTCGTTTTAACCGTCCTTTGATGCGTTTCAAAAAGCTCTTTGGGGAATGAAAATCCGAAATTATTGGTGTTCCAGTTTTCAGGTGAAATGGTTTTTCAATCGGTCTTTTCTCAACTACAAGAACACTGTCATAATAGTTCAAAGAATGAACCGATTTAGTAAATTCTGTAACACTTAATCTACTTGTCTTAGAGTGCCAAGCATTTAAGTAATCTATAAAATGTTTACTATATTCTATGAATGTTCCCCGTTTCCTATAACCCCCTTTCCATGCCGACCAATAAGATGTATGTAAATCCTCACATAGATACACACCATTCTTATCTATTTGAGTAAAAAGCTCATCAAAGGTATTTATTTGTTGCTTCATTGTATGACCGCCATCGTCAATCAATATATCAATTCGTGGAATTTTTTTTGCTAATGACTTTAAGAAGTTTCGATTTTCCTGATCACCTATATATATTTTAATCTGTTCTTCTTCTAGAGTCTTGCAGTATGGATTAATATCAACTCCAAATATTTTGCAATTAGAACCAAAGTATTCTTTCCACATTTGTAACGAGCCACCATGAGATACACCAAATTCAACAACGTGAACATCAGTACCTCTGAAACGTGAGAAATGACGGTCATAAATCTCAAAATAATGTTTCCATTTATGAATCAGCTTTCCAGTATTTTCTGTAAAATGTTTCTCTAAGTCATTCATTTCTCCCCCTTATTCGTTTATGGATTTTTCTATGTTCTGCCTGATGATGCTTCCTACATAACCAAATAACTTCAAGTGGCTTATTGTAATCTTCGTGATGTCCTTCAACGTCAACATTATTACAGAAAAGACATATTTCTTTTACAACTGAACCATTTTCTAATGCAACGTGAAGAGTGTTGTGTGCTTTAACCTTGTGTGGATTTAACTCTCTCCAGATTCTAGTCATTTCTCTATACTTGTCCTTGTTCTCATCTCTGTACTTTTTCCCCTTCTCGTTGTACTCTTCTGGCATTTTCTCGTATCGTTTTCTACCATATTCCCTAAACTTCTCTTTGTTTTTTTGGTAGTAGTTTTTAAGGTAATCTGGGTTTTTTTCTCGCCACCTTTTATCACTCTCAGCTTTTGTCATTACTATCTCCTCTTATTCTCTTGCTTATTGCTTTTGCTACATCATTGTTATACCCATCTTCCATATAAGAACCATCTCTAAGCCGAGTCCCTTCTAAAAAACTATCTATTATCTTCTCTATTTCTTCCTCGCTTGGTAAAGAATTAAGTTCTCGGATATAATCCTTTAAGTCCTCAACTAGCCATTTGCAATACTTCTCCCATTCATCACAGGCTTGGTTGTAGGCATCATTTTCATTTTGTGAACAGTCCTTACAAGATATATGTGTTGGTTTCTTCTCAGGTCTTTTCATCATCTCCTCCTCTTAAATCCATTATCGCTTCATATTTCTCTATCTTTCTCTGTTCCATTGCGCTTTGATAACCCCCATAAAATCCAACGCCTATGAAGAACAGGATAGATAAAGCTAAGAAAAACGCATTCATAGTTACCATAACTCACTCCTTTACCATTATACAAACACGACCTTTATTAAACACCGCAAACACTTTCTTATCTTCATACCTAGCTAAGTTCTTAACGAAGAACCTTATTGACTTAAAGTAGTAATCCGCATTCTGTCTACGAACCTTAATCTTTATATACTCGCCAGTAATCTTATCTTTAACATATCTAGCCTTCCGGCAATTTGGACAGTAGATAGTTTGTTTTGGGTTAACTGTTAAGTATTTATTCCCACATTTCTTACAAGTTGTTTCAGTTCGTTTTCTACCATTCCAAACTTTACTTACGTTTTGATTATTAATCTTTCTCATTTAACTCCTCGTTCTTTAGTATATCAAGTATGTCTTTTGCTAGTACAAACTTAATATCGTCAATAGCCTGAACTATTAAGTGTAACCGTTTCTGCTGTACTTTCTCCTTAGCTATACGTTGTTCTTTAGCGCAATCACTCATTCCGTCGCTCATATTAACCCCCTGACTTTTTAGTTTATATCTAATTAAATCTCGTCTTTCTACTGGCATTTATTCTCCTTTCATCCAAAAGATTACGAAGTTAGTTAATGCGTATAAGAAGTAGAGTAACGCAAACTTAGTTTTACCGTTTAAGAAATAACACCCAGCTCCGAGGGATTGTAGTATACCTACTGCAAATACAAACCAGTTCAAATACCACCTCCCCAGATAAAGTGATAGCCGAGAGCCATCATTCCAGCTACCATTAATACCGATAGGACAACTCTTATCCAAAGAGCTTTACTCCATACATGACTAGATAAAGTCTTACCCGTAAACTTCTTTACGCTTAACTCCGTAACTCCAAAGAATACTATCCAGCATACTAAAAACCAGCCTTGATAAGTTAACCCCACACTAAAACAGAATATTGGTGCTGCAACTTGTAAGATTGTTAATACTAATTCATTACACTTCATTTTTCTCCTTTCCGAACTTACCGAACCAGTTTATACTTAAAATTATACCGAACCATCTACTTGGTTCGATTCTTTCTCTTTGCGTAGGGTTACTATCCCTTCAACTGCCTTAATCTTATGTTCTCTAGTTTGCATAGTTAATCTCCGTATTTTGTCCAATGCCATATATCAAAAATTACTATGGCTAGGCAAATAATTAATATTATTATAAAGTCCCAGTTCATTTCCACCCCTTTCCGTTAAACTTCTTCCAAGTAGATTTATGTGTGTATTCTTTTCTTTGCTATTTCGCAATATTCTTCTGATATTTCACTACCAATATAGTTTCTATTGTTCTTTATAGCCATCTTAGCTGTTGTTCCACTTCCCATAAATGGGTCATATACTAAATCATTCTCATTTGACCAAGATATGATGTGGTCGTTAGCAAGTTGTTCTGGAAACTTTGCACTATGCTTTATCCCGTCATTTCTTCCAACACTATATCCAAAGATATTTTTCTTTATTTTTGTAGTGTTTCCTGACATTGTATTTCTTTTCTTTCTTGAACCATCTTTTTGTATTGCAGAACCAAACGCAACCTTTCCTTTATGTATACAATCAACTATTATGGGGTTGAATGTTTTTATTTTACCCTTAGTTATAATAAACATATACTCAAAGCATTGTTGGTATCTTGTTGATTTTAAAGGCATTGGATTTATCTTTTCATATATCATAGTGTCGTGTAACTTAAATCCAATGTCTTTAAAACACAACGCCTGTTTAAAACTACTTCCTGACTCACTACCCTTAATTGTGGCATCTCCGACCACCCAAACAACTACTCCACCATCTTTAGTAACCCTAAATAACTCTTTAGCAATACTCTCAAAGTCAAAAGCATACCCCTTGTAATCTCTAAGGTTATCGTAAGGTGGAGAAGTAACTGTTAAATCAACAAAGTTATTATCCATTCTTTTCATTGTATCTAAGCAATTCTCATTGTAAATTGTGTTAGTTTCCATTATTCCCACCTTTCTCCATTGAATTTAACCCAAGTAGATTTATCCCCGTAATACCTAACTACATACTTATCGTCTATAGGTCTTTCATCAAACCAAGTGTCAGTAGAATCATACATCTTCCCTTGCCAAATAGTCCAAGCGTGTTTACTATTACCCCAAGTTTCTCCACCTAAACAATCTGATACATAAAGAGCTTGAGGAAAACAGGTATTGTCTTTAGGGTATATCTTCCTTGCTGTCTGACTACACTTTACATAGTGAGGAGTTGCACAACCAAGAAGTAAGGGTAATAGGATTATGATTAGTTTGTTCACTTATTCTCCTTTTGGCTCTCCCATTTCCATTTTAAATAATTAAACTTATATTCTCCCTGTGAATTTTCTCCTACACAACAAACACACTTGTTTCTCCAAAAAAAATGAAGGTTACACCCCTTACATTTAATTAACAAAAAAGGTAAATATTTCCTACAAAACTTATGAAAACCAACTGATTCACAACTACTCATTCATTCCTCCCATTATTATCCTCTCACTGCTTTAACACCTTGTTTCGTTTGCACAATGGCAGTTCCGTTATCCCATTCCTTGAGTATGCCAAAATGCTCAGAACCATCTATATTTTTCCATTTAATAGGTTCCCCTATTTCTGATTTCAAAGATAACTCTTTTACTAAACACATATTTGATAACTTACTATGTTCCATCATTTTCTCCTTTTAGGGTTTTCATTATGTCCACTCCTTGTTTAATTCCCCAAAGTTATAGGATTATTATTAGTTTGTTCATTTACTTTCCTTTTGGCAAAGGTCTATATCACTATCAACTTCGTTACCCCAAACATCCCAACCTTCTGTTTTGTTTCTAGCGAATAACTCCACCCTTGGCAAATCCCCGCATAATTCTACTATGTCGTCCCTTATCCTGTCTGGCTTCCTACTGTGTTCCCTTAGTCTTTCCATAACAAGGTTTCTTACAGATGCAGATTGCCTTTTAATAACACCCTTCTTAGCCAAGAGGCACAGCTCTGGGTTACTTCTGGTCCAGTTTCCACCACCAAAATGGTAGGTGTTCTTAGTTGTTTTAACCCAAGTAAACGCAACTGTTTTATATTCAAACCCCCAAGATTTTATACACTCCAACGCTAACGGTATTTCACTGTTCATAACCCACAAGAATAGCACACAGTCGGCATCTGCTATATCTTTTACCCCTAAGTTAATAATATCCTGTGGTTTCATGGTAGGATAAAGATGTTCCTTGGTCTTTAAATCCCTTTTGTGGAAGTTAAAGTTCCACGGTGGGTCTGCATATATTATCTGATATTTTTTCATATCTACCCCTTGTTAAGTCCCCAAAGTTAAAAGAAGAAGCCCAACACTTATAGCAAGTAAGGTTATCCATGTGTATCTGATTATCATTCACCACCAAACCTTTTTTCTATTTCACCTTTTTTAAGCTCTTTGTCCGTCCATCTTCCGAATCTTTTACCGCGCCTTTCTTTCTAATCTGTATCCTTTTTGGTATTTGTAGTTAGTCATTTTTGTCCTTTATTTAGTAAACTTACGGCAACTGATATATAAATTATTATACCAATTGTAATTAAAAACATTTTAGAAGTTTCTTCCCCCTCTAAGGTAGCCAATGTGAGGACAAGTAACCAATATAGGGGCGGTGTAAATAACATTGATAATCCTGCTGTATTTTTATCCATTATGTCCACTCCTGTTTAACTTTTTCTATTATTCCATTTGGTGTGACTTCGAACTCTTTAATTACTTCATTTACTTTATAGTATCTGTGCTGATGGTCTGTTAGTAGTGATGCTAGGTATTGTAAGTACTCTAGGTTACTTCCATTCTCTCTTGCGACATCACTATTATCCTGCCCCCACTTATCTATTTCCGTAAAGTTTGGGTTTCTTTTCTTAAACTCAGCTTTCTGTTCTGGTGAGAGGGTTTCGTATTTGTATAGATAAGCGGGTTTAGGGTCTGGTTTTAGTGGTTTATATAAATCTCTGTTTCTTGGGTCTGGCATTTTATTCTCCTTTGTTAATTAATTAGTAAAAGCCCAACACTTATAGCAAGTAAGGTTATCCAAGTGTATCTGATTATATATGTTTTCATTTCTCACCTCCTTAGTGTATTTATCGAAACTTGTTAATTTTTTAAAAAACAGTCTATACCCCTAAAACTACTTCTCTCCTCGATTAAACCACCGTCTAATGCAGTAAGTTCTCGTTAAAGATATAAATGTATAAATAACCCCAATAATTAAATTATCCGATACTGTAAAATCCTCAACGAAGAACGGAAGAATAATAGCATTAGCGATAAAGTTTATTGTATACCCAATTGCTATGTTTGTACAGCTTTCTATAAGACTTCTGGTTTTGGTTTGCATGGTTGCTATCCTACCCCTAAAAACATTGAAAAGTATTTCATTGCAATAAATACTCCCGTTGATTATTGCTCATAACACCATTCATCCCCAGTAATATCCGATATAACAACTCTCCAAGCCAACGGTATCTGCTTAGCGATAATATAAGCCAAGTTCTCCGGTGTTGGGTTTAACGATTCGTCTACCTCGTCGCTAAACTCCGGTAACTCGTTCAATACTATATTATTATACGTAAATATAACTTGCTCTATCTCTTCATCGTTAACTAAATTCCCCTTAATATTAGGCACATCATTCATACAAAAAACACTTACCCTCCAAGTATGTCCATGAAGCACTTTCTCTATATCTTTAACCCCGCGGATATGATGAGCTACGTTAATCGTAACCGTTTTCTTCGAATACCACATAATCTCCTCCTTATTTAAAAAGTTTTATCTTAGAAAAAGCCATATAATGAATCGGAAACATCTTCCTCCATTTCGGTCTAGCCATAACCTTTTTCGTCCAAGCTATAATCTCATCTAAATGCTGAGGATAATATTTTCTAATCTTAACTATCGAATATTTCTCTGCCATATATTCACTATGAACCATCTCTTCCTTCGTATCATAAGGCAAGTTATTCTTTAAATGTCCAATCTCATGGAAGATTCCCGATAACAACATCGCTTCATTCCAGTGTTTTAAATAGTTAGGATTATACTTTATAATCGGACTATTCTTACAATCTTCGACTAAAATAAGATGTCCTGTATACCTTGTATCTTTAACCATCGGATAAGTTCTTTTCATTAATCTCATCGCCCAATAATCGAACAATTTAATCATCATTTCGGCTTTTGTCATCGAGTTTTTTCCTTGTTTTTAGTAGCTAACAACCTGTTAACAAACTGTTCATAAGTCTTAAATTAGTGTATTCTAAAAGTTAGTGTATACCGTACACTAGCCGTTTAAAATACACTAGCAAAACAGCTAACTACTACAATTCATTGCACTTAAGTGCTGAAATAGTGTATAAAAAGCTAGTGTCCAAGTATATAATACAGTAAACTGTATATACACTAATTTTTTCATCAGCTTTTAGCTGTTATGGAAGGTCGTTATTTATCTTGTAAATAACAGGCCTTGTAACTGATTTAGAAATAGCGTTCCTACCAACCAACTCTTTAACTGCTAGGTAAAAGACACCTCTGCTAACCGATAGCTTATCTATCAAAGAGGTAGCATCTAATCCTTCAAGGTTTTTACCAAGTATATTAAAAATCTTAGTTTCAACTTCGGCGTATAAATCTATTGTTTTATAATATAAAGGGTCAGGTTCCATTAACCGTAATCTTATCATATCAATAATATTCCCACTTCTTTGAGTATCGCATTTAAGAATCCTATCATTCTTCTCACCTTTATTACATTTATTAAGCCAGTAGATATGGTCAGCTGCAGCAGTTAAGAAAGCACTTCCGTAACTATCTTCATCGCTTTGGCTAAGATAATCCCCGCCTTCAGTCCTAGTCCTTTTCTTCATATGGTGAACTACAATAACCGCAGCATCGCATTTATCAGCAAAACTACTTACAGTATGATGAAAATCATTAACTACATCGTCGTTCTTTAAACTTCCTTTAATAGCTCTATAAAGTGCATCGATAATAATAACCTTAGGTAAATCTTCGGGTGGAGTAGTATTAAGTAAAATCTCAAGCATATTCTCTCCTGCTTTAGTATTAAACCGAAGCTCTCTCGAACACCAAAGAGTTAAGTATTGAGTATTAAGTGGAACGGCTCTATCCATTCTAATCAACCTACCTTTAGTATCATCATCTTTACCTTCAGTTGCGAAATACCAAACAAGAACAGGGTTGGGTATATCTAAAGTATTAAATAACGGAGTTGCACTTGTTAAACTACAAGCTATCTGTTGCGCTAAAATACTCTTCCCCATTTTACTTGGTGCTACTATCATAATATAATCGTTCTCAAACAAAAAATCTTCTATAATCGGCTGGCTCTTTTCAGGTGATATTCTAAGTAATTCTGAGCCTGTATATCTTCTTATTGCTTCTTTCATATAAGTCTTTCTGGTGTAACAAGTTAAGTAGTATTTTTAACTACTATATAAATTACTAGATAGTAAAGCTATACTATCTTTAAAAAACATCTCTTAAAACAGCCATTACAAGCCATTACAGCCTATCTACAACTATATATGTCTGACTATTTACCATTTAAAGATTTTCTCCTTAAATGACCCTTACCTAAACCAATCCAAAACTGCAACATATACTCTTTCATTTCTTTTCTATCTTTAAAGAAAATAGGTTGCACCCCGTATCGCTCCCAAATGGTAAAAAGCTTACGAATAATTGCCATCCCTGGCATTTTCGAGTGTTTAATACCTTTCTTAACTTTCGAATAATCTCCTTCAATTGCAATAAACATAGTCGTGTTGCTTTCTTGCGCTCTAATAATCTCTTTTTTAAACCTCGTATATCCCTTCCCCATTGTCCCAAATAAATCCCCCATACTTTTCCTTTCAAATACTATCGGAGGAGTAAACCCGTCCTCAAACTGAACCATGTAATCACCGACATCAAGTTTACAGACGATAACATTAGTAACATGCTCGTCCTTGGGGGAAAATTCTAATCTCTTTTGCTCTCTACTATCGATGTATATCTTCA
>Ga0075122_10002661_pt1 | contig 11637 bp, 11 predicted proteins | sample AntAceMetag02UKB_FD_69790 | JGI IMG/M metagenome (GOLD analysis project Ga0075122, IMG submission 69790) | Saline lake microbial communities from Ace Lake, Antarctica - Antarctic Ace Lake Metagenome 02UKB | ecosystem: Environmental > Aquatic > Non-marine Saline and Alkaline > Saline | place... | reverse complement strand
TTTAGAAAGATAAAATTTTGCTGGCCTAGTATTATATTGATAAAATAAAGAGTTGGGATTGTCTCTGATGTCCATATAAAGCTGAGCACTAATACTTTGCCATGGCATTTTACCAGAACCCCCCAATCTTTCTGAAAGTTGTGTTTCCTTGCCTTTCTCCCAAATTTCTAAAGGACTAAGTGGCTTTTTAGCATCTTCAAGAACGAGTTCTGCAAATTTTTTGAAAGTTATTTTGTCTGCCATGAAAATATCACTAAAAGATTCTTATTAAATGTTACGCTACCGTAACGTTCTCTTTTTAATAATTATTACACTATTATACAATCTTCCAAGGTAACATAGATTAAATATCCGTCATTTCTGCCCCTTACCGTTACAAAGTCTCCTTTGCTTAGTTCGCTCATTTTTAATAGCTCTGATTCTTCTGCATTACAAACAACACCTTCAAAAAGACCAGCCAACCTAATAAATGGAGTATTAAAAACATCTTTTCCTAGTTCAATTACGGTTCCATTCACCTCTAATAGCTTATCCTCATATTTCATATCAGCTTTTATTTCATTTTGTTTATATTCTAGCCATAAATCGATAGCTGTTACTTTTATTATTTCTTCAGATGCCATGAGTGTTTCAATTCCTGTATTTGGAGTATCTGTATCGTGTATAGCTATTGCTCCAATAATGCTTAATCCCGCGACTAATAATATCAATGCAAAGAATAATAATGGTATTGCTATTAAGACTTTAACAAAAGTAGGAATGTTCTTATTCGTAAATATTGGAACAAATTTCTTTTTACTCATGAGAATACCAAGATAATACTTATTATAAATGTTACGCTCGTGTAACTCTTTATTTTAAATATTTGTTACGCTTGTGTTATATGGATAAAGCACTAAAGCTCCAAATATTTCTAAAGAAAAGTGAATTAAGACAAGGAGTTTGGGATAGACTAGATAAGCCAAAAACTGCCTCAGATATTGCAAAAGAAATCGAAAAACATCGAAGTGCTATTAGTAGAGCTCTCCTGGATATGCAAAAAGAAGGATTTGTCAAATGTGTTAATCCGGAAGATGTTAGTTTTAGACATTATGTGAAGAAGTGATTTCTAAACATTTTTAAACTTTGAATATATATTATTAATATGGAAAATAAATGGTTTTACATTATCTCACTTTTAATCCTTATAATCGTTTTTATAGATTTGAATTTATATGATTTGTTCTCTGATATCGTCGGTGCATGGTTGTTTGGATTATTGGGTGTTTTATATATCGTCGTTATTTACTTGATTATAAACGAAAATGAAAAAAACTAACACCGAAATAATTATGAATATCTGGGCAAAGATTGTTTCTTTAGGAGTTATAGGCTTTGTAATCTGGGGGCTATATCTTACACTTAACAGCTTTAATAATTCTTTCCCTCTTTCTTTAAAAATAAATTTTGCATTAACGTTTTTCTTCTTAACAATATTATTATTGGTTTTTTATTTTCCTATAATATATTTTGCGTGGGTTAAAAAACCGATAAAGGAAATGACATTATATGCGAAAATTGTGGCTATTGGCTATTTTATATCCGTTGTGTTCATTTCGCCAATTTATAATGGTGTTGATATTCCCATTATGTTTATTGTATTATTGTTTATAGTCCCATTATTTTATTATGGATGGAGAAAATGAAAATGATAAATTGGATTAAAAACTATTGGGATTTGATTTTAATATCAGTTGCCCTTTTGACATCAGTTTTATTATTACTAAAAGCTAATGGGGTATTTTAATGAAAAAAAGAACTTTAAAAATAATTAGAACTATAACTTGGATTTTGGTATGTTTCGCATTTTTATTTTTAAGTTATGAAATCTGGAGAAACCTAACATGAAAATGAAAACAAAAAAATTAATATTAAATATTTTACAAACACTAACGATAACAACAGCAAGTATCGGTATGATTATAATCATTTATTCGCTGGTGACTTAATATGAAAATAAAACAATTACTAAATTACATTCCAATTTTGGTTGGTCTGGTTGCTATCGGAATTTTAATATATGGGATTTACTTCGTGAGATAATGATAAATAAAAAAACGCTTAAAATAATATTTGAAAGTATGTTGTGGATTCTTGGAAGTATAGCATTAGTTTTTCTTATTTGGGGGATTATACAAACTTTTTAAGATGGAAAACAAATATATCATTTTCTTAATATTATTTATCTCATTAACTTGCTTTATTATTCTAAATGCTTATCTTCAATTTCTTTCAAATTGGTTTTCCTTAGTGGCTGGAATTGGTCTTACTGTAAATATTGTTTATGGCTTATGGTTGGCTACTGATTAAAAGTTGTGATGGCAATTAAAAAACAAAAAATCAAAAGAAGATGGATTAGTATAATTCTATTTATGCTAGTTTCAGTAGTTTTGTTTATGAATAATTTTACAGAACTTTTTAGTAAATTTGATTTATACTTTCAGATTCAATGGATTACTTGGCTTTTTTTAATTGGGATTACTATTCACACTATTTGGTTAGCAGTAGACAACCAAATATAATGACACATATTAATTTAAGATAGTTATTAGTAACTATTAAATACCTAAATTCTTTTCTGTGGAGATGGTGATAAAGGCAGTTCTTTTTGATTTGGACAACACCCTTATAGATTTTATGAGAATGAAGCAAAAGAGCTGTGAAGCTGCTGTTGATGCGATGATTTCTGCGGGATTAAAGACTAATAGAAAAAAGGCATTAAAAGAACTTTTTATTTTATATGATAAATATGGAATAGAGCATAAGAATATTTTTGAGAAATTGCTAAAGAAGATTAATGGTGATGTAGATTATAGAATTGTTATGCACGGGATTGTAGCATATAGACGGCTTAGAGAACATTATCTTTCTGCTTATCCCGGAACCAAAAACGTTTTGAAGAAGTTAAAGAAAAAGTATAAGTTGGCGATTATTAGCGATGCACCGAGAAGGAATGCTTGGTTTAGGTTGGTTACTCTTAGAATTGATAATTTTTTTGATGTGGTCATTACTTCTGGGGATGTTCGGAAACAGAAGAATAGTAGTGCACCTTTTAATACAGCATTGAGGAAACTTAGGATAAAGCCCGAGGAGGCATTGATGGTTGGAGATAGAATTGATAGAGATATTAAGACAGCTAAAAGATTAGGAATTAAGACTTGTTATGCGACTTACGGGAGAGTTGGGAAGAAGATTAAGAGTGGAGCAGCTTTTGAGATAAGGGATATTGGGGAGTTGGTGGGGGTTTTGTGATAGAGACATTTTCTTTTTGTTGTCAGAAACGTATTAGAATTTATGTTGCTAATCATCCGAATGGTAAGGGGTTAGAAGTTAGGGGAACTAGGATTTATGTTAAGTAGGATGGAAGGTTTTTTATAGAATGTTTCTTGAAGCTAATTCATGGAAAAAGGAAACGATCTAATTAAAGAATTTATAGAACAAATTAATCTAGAAATTAAAAAGAAATTAGATAATGGGGAGATTAAAAAAAATTTCTTTATTACCACAAAGTGTAATAAGAATACAGGATCTGAACCTCATGCTAAGATTCTTGGATTAATCTCTAAGATTTTTATAAAAAAGGGGTTTGATGTTGAAATAGAAAGGGCACTATATAATCCAAAAAGATTTGTGCCTGATTTAATGATAACTTCCGGTGAAGAAAGAATTGCAGTAGTAGAGTATGAGACTACAAATTCCTCAGACTCGAGAATTCATGGTAAACGCCCAGAACATAAAACGTGTGACATCCAAAATTTTGAAGATTTTATAAAAATAGAAAAGGATCCATCAAATAAACCAAAATATTGGATAGTGATTACTACTCTCCCTAAAGAAAAAGTTGATAGGCCTACGTGGGAAGAATGGAAGATGTCTAGAAAGAGCGAGGAGTTTGCTGAAATTATTTGTAATCCATTTGAATATTATTATCTAAAATATATATCCAGATTAAATAAGATAGAGGGTAAAATTTTTCAGGATACTAAATTGGTTTTTCTAAATATAGACCGAGGGGAAGTAAGTCAAATTTGGCCAAAATAATATGAATAAACTACTAACAAAATCAAACTATCTACTAGGTTTACAGTGCCCAAAGCTACTCTGGGTTGCAAAGAATGATAAGCAAAGAATGCCCGAGCCAGACTTCTCAGCGAAACATAAATTCAAAATGGGAGATATTATCGGCGTTCTAGCTACAAAAGTTTTCCCCGGAGGAACAGACCTCGCAGACTTAGGATTTAAAGAAAATATTGATAAGACTAAAGAGGCTGTTGAAAATAGGCAGACGATTTATGAGGCGGGCTTTATGGTTAATAATTTATTTTCCAGAGGAGATATTTTATTGCCCGTTGGCGAAGATGAGTGGGATATTATTGAAGTCAAATCAGCGACTCAAGTTAAAAATGTGAATATTCACGATGTATCTTTTCAGAAGTATACCTACGAGAAAGCGGGGTTGAAAATTAGAAATTGTATTCTTATGCATATTAATAATCAGTATATCAAAGATGGGGAGATCGAATCAGAAGAATTATTTGTTCAGGCTAATATTAATGATAGGGTTTTGGGGTATTCAGAAGGTATTGAAGAAAGAATATCTGATATGCAGGAAATTATCAATTCAGATGAACCCGAATGCAAAATTGGAATTCATTGCTCAGATCCTTATGATTGTTCTTTAATGGATGAATGTTGGAAAGATGTTCCGCCCGCAAGCGTATTCGAGTTTTATAGAATGTTTAAGAAAAAATGTTTTGAATTACATGATGGAGGAATCGTTTGTTTGAATGAAGTCCCCGAAGATATTAAGTTAAATGATAAACAGAAGATTCAGAGAAGGTTGGCTTTTGAGGGCGGGAAACATATCGACAAGCCAGCTATTAAGAATTTTCTCGGTGGATTGAAGTATCCAATATACTATCTTGACTTTGAGACGATTAATCCTGCAATTCCGAAGTTTGATGGAATGAAACCATACCAAAGGATTCCTTTCCAGTTCAGCTTACATATTCAGACAGAAGATGGTGGAAAATGCGAGCATATCTCATTTTTGGCGGAAGGCATGAGTGATCCTCGACCTAAGTTTATGCAGGCGCTAAAAGACGGCTTGGGGGATTCAGGGAGCATTTTGGTCTACAATCAAGGGTTTGAGAAGGGTGTTATGAATGAATGCTCTGAAGCCTTGCCTGAGTTTAGAGAATGGTACGATGAAAATATTATGCTTAGAATTAGGGATTTGTGGGATGTGTTTAAGGACTTTTCTTATTACGACCCGAAACAAAAAGGCTCGACTTCTATCAAGTATGTATTGCCCGTATTGAGTGATTTAAAATATGATGATTTAGAAATAAAGAACGGTTCTCTTGCTAGTTTGGAATATGAGAGGGTTACTTATGGGGATATTGAAGACTCGGAAAGATTAAAAGTAAGAAAAGCATTGGAAAAGTATTGCGAGCTTGATACTTGGGCAGAGGTTGAGATTGTGAAAGGTTTGCAGGGGATAAAATAACATGGCATACGCACTAAAACCTGAAGATAAAGCAAGGCATAAAAAAATTAATCCATTATTGGAAGAATGTGGTTGGGAAATTCAAAACTATAATGATGCTAATCCTCGTGCCGCTAAAGGGGTTGTTGTAGAATATTTTCCGATGGGAAGCGTCGGAGAAGCAGATTATGTTATGTTTTTGAATGGAAAAGCTATTGGAATAATTGAAGCAAAAAAACAAGGGGAGAGTTCTTTGATTAGTAAAGAGCCACAGGTTGAAAAATATTCTAAGGGATTTTCGGAAGATTTTCGAAAAATTGATGGTATTTTGCCTTTCGCTTATATTGCCACAGGTTCTAACTTTAAATTTATTAATTATTGGGATCCAAAACCTCGAAGTCGAGATGTTAAGGCGTTTCATCGCCCGGAATATTTCGAAGAATTAATAAAAAAGGGAAAGGAAAATAATTTAAGAAAGAAACTTGCTGAAAATAAACCTTATAAAAACTCGAATTTATGGTCTGCTCAAAAGGTGGCTATTGAAAAAATTAAAGAATCTCTTTCGTTAAACCATCCAAGAGCACTTATTCAAATGGCTACAGGTTCTGGGAAAACCTATATGGCTGCAAATTTAGGATACCACCTTAAAGAAGCATGTAAAGCAAAAAGAATTTTATTTTTAGTTGATCGTGGGAACTTGGGAGATAATGCTTACGATGAGTTTGATGGGTTTGAAATCCATGGCGCCGGAAAGAAATTTACAGACATTTACAATGTTCAACACTTGAAAACAAATAAAATAGGGGCTTCAAATGATGTGGTTGTTTCCACAATTCAAAGAATGTATTCTATGCTTAAGGGCGAAAAAGAAGCACAAGTGGATGAGGAAGGAGAAGTCATAATCGATCCCATGAAAGCAAAAGAGCCGATTAAATATAATAAGAAAATTCCTATTGAAGAATTTGATTTTATTATTATCGATGAATGTCATAGGTCAATTTACAATGAATGGAAACAGGTTTTAGATTATTTTGATGTTTTCTTGATTGGAATAACTGCAACCCCTTCAAGTCACACAATAGCATTTTTCAATCAAAATTTAGTGATGGAATATGGGCACAAGGAAGCGGTGATAGATAATGTTAATCTTGATTTTGAGGTTTATGACATTAGAACGAGAATAAGTGATGAAGGTTCAAATATTCCCAAGGGTATAAATCTTAGTAAGGTAAATATGCGGACCAAGGAAGAGACTTGGGCGAAAACTGAGGATGAAATTGCCTATTCTGCTAATGAATTGGATAGAAAGGTTACATCGAAAGATCAAATTAGAACAGTAATTAAAACATTTAAAAATAAATTTTTGCAAGAAGTTTTCCCAGAGAGAAAACATGTTCCTAAAACATTAATTTTTGCAAAAGATGATGCCCATGCAGAAAAAATTGTGGGAATTGTAAGAGAAGAGTTTGGGGAGGGAATGGACTTTTGTAAAAAGATAACTTACAAAGCAGAAGGGAAAAGCCCAAAAGAATTAATTAGGGAATTTAGAAATGAGTTGCCATTTAGAATTGCTGTTACCGTAGACATGATTGCTACTGGAACAGATATTAAACCATTGGAAATAGTCTTTTTTATGAGATCGGTTAAGAGTCGAGGGTATTTTGAGCAAATGAAGGGGAGAGGAGTTAGGGTAATGAAAAACAATGAAGACTTTAGAGCAGTTAACCCTGGTGCTTATTCTAAAGAGAAATTTTTTATTGTGGATGCTATTGGGATGTGCCAGAATAAAGATTTAAATGATACTGAGCCAATAGATAAACTCCATATTACTTTTGATAGATTGTTTAGGTATTTTCAGTTTGGGAAACCCAAGAAAGAACACCTTGAATCTATGGCTTCTAGGTTGAATAGATTATCTAAGAAATTGAGAAAGGATCAAGATAAAGAAATTAAGGAGATTTATGGAAAGGAGTTGAATGAGATCGCTCACGACTTGATCGATGCAGTTGATAATGATGAGGTTTTAAGTGAGGCGAGAGAGAAGTTTGGAAAGGATGTTAAGGAAGAAAAAGTTTTGGAGGTTTTAGAGAAAAGAATTGACAGGGTTAGAGATGAATTTATGGGCAATTCTGCTTTTATTAAGAGGTTGCAAGAAATCAGGAAAGAAGTTGAGCAAATAATTGATGATTATTCTAAGGACACTGTTCTTACTTCGGGTTTTTCTATGCAGTCTAAGGAAGATGCAAAAGAGGTTGTTAAAACATTTAAGGAATTTATTAGTGAGAATAAGGATGAGTTGGCGGCCTTACAGATTTATTATAATGGTGGGAAGATGACGTGGAATGATCTTAAAACTCTTGTAGATAAAATTAGGGCTCCGCCTTACGGTTTGACTGATGTGAAGTTATGGGCGGCATATAAATTAATCGAGGGAAGTAAGGTTTATCCTTTAAAGAATAGGGATAAAAAAGTGAATTTTGTTTCTCTTTTAAGGCATGAGATTGAGAAGACGAATGAGCTAGAGCCTTATTTAGATAGTGTTGAGAAAAGATTTAATGAATGGCTTGCGGTTCAAAAAGAAAATGGGGTTTTATTTTCAGAAGTTGAATTAATGTGGCTTGAAAAATTAAAAGATCACATTGCTAATTCAGTTGAAATTGAGACAGATGATTTTTCTCAAGGAGAACTTGCGAAGATGGGTGGAATTGGAAAGGCTAGCAAGGTATTTGGTGCTGAAAGATTAGGAAATATAATTCAAGAAATGAATTTGAGGGTAGGCGGATAATGGTTCAAGTGTCAGAACTTTGTAATATTTCAAAAGGAAAAAAGGTAAAGATTCTTAATGAGAGAACAAAGGATTCAATTCCTTATTTGCTGATAAATACTCTTCGGGGAATGGAACCGAAGTTCTTTACTGAAGACAAGAAATATACTGAAGCGGTGCCGGAAGATATTTTGATTGTGGCTGATGGTGCAAATTCTGGGCTTGTTGGAACTGAAGTTAGTGGGGCAGTCGGTTCTACGATTCTAAGGATAAGAATTAATGTGGACGATTTAGATAAAAATTATTTATCTTACTTTCTTAAATCAAAATTTGACAAAATGAATCATGATCTTAAGGGAACTGGAATTCCCCACCTAAAATCAAAAGAAATGATGGAAATGGAAATAAGAAAACCGGGCTTGTCCGAACAACAACGGATAGTCTCTGCGATAGAAACTCAGTTTTCTAAGTTGGATGAGACGATTGATAATTTGAAGTTTGTCAGGGTAAAATTAAAGACATATCGAGCGTCTGTTCTGAAAAAAGCATTTGAGAGGAAAGAGAGTTGGGAAGAGAAAAAACTTGATGAAATTTGTGAAAAAATAACTGATGGATCCCACAACCCTCCAAGAAAAAAAGAAGATGGCAAAAGAATGCTTAGTGCAAGAAATATTTTTAATGGTAAACTCGTCTTAGATAGTTTTAGATATATTTCTGATGAAGATTTTGAATTAGAGAATAAAAGAACTGATGTAAAAGAAAACGATATATTGCTTACAACTGTGGGAACGATAGGAAGAAGTTTGGTTGTAAAAAAAGAATATCTCCCTTTTACGTTGCAACGAAGTGTTTCTGTATTAAAACCTAATAGCAATATTAGTTCTTATTATTTACATTATTTCCTATTGAATCCTGAAATTCAGAATTTTCTTAATAAAAATTCTAGAGGTGTTGCACAAAAGGGAATTTATCTTAATATAGTTAGAAAGATAAAAATAGCATTACCATTGATTGAAGAACAAGAAAAAATAGTTCAATCAATAGAAGAAAAATTCTCAGTTATTGATAAGGTTGAGGAGGCTGTTGATAAGGGATTAAAAAAGGCTGAGCAACTTAGAAAATCTATATTAAAAATTGCTTTTAAAGGGAGGCTTGTTAAAAATGGATAAAAAAAATAAATTTTTGAATAAACATCAGAATCCTGCAATTTTGGCTAAAATCTTATTATTAGTTTTCGCAATTTCTCTGATTAGTCTTACTTATTCTTGTCTAAATAGTAATTTTGAAAGAACGGAGGATGGCTCTTTTTTAATATCCGGATCTTGCATCCCCTTTGTTTTTGGAAACTTCTATTACTTAATAGGATTGATTTTTTTGGTGATCTTTTTTATTTATTTTTCCAAGGATAACTTTTTAAAAATTCCCCTTTATTTCTCTGAATTTTTATTAATTATTTTTGGAGTTTATGGTTTAACTATAATACAAAAAGCAGTAAGTTCTACAATTTCTTGGAAATTTGTAGTATTAAATTTAATACTTATATTTATAATCTCTGCAATTTTATTAGATTTGAGAGAAATATTTAAAGATATTTTGGAGGAAGAATAAAAAATGAACGACTCAAATCAACTTGTAAAAAAACTTTGGACTTATTGCGATACTCTTAGAGATGATGGTTTGTCTTATGGAGATTATGTTGAACAGTTAACTTATCTTCTTTTCTTAAAGATGGATGACGAAAGGGCTAGTCCACCATACAACAAACCGAGTAAAATTCCATCCAAATATAACTGGCAGGCGCTTATTCAAAAGGAAGGATTAGAACTTGAAAAACATTACATTGAGATTCTTCAAGAGCTAGGGAAGGAAGAGGGAATTATTGGAGTTATTTTTAGAAAGGCTCAGAATAAGATTCAGGACCCTGCAAAGTTAAGGAGATTGATTATTGATTTAATTGGCAAAGAAACATGGTTGAGCTTAGATTCTGATGTTAAAGGAGACGCTTATGAGGGATTGCTTGAGAAGAATGCTTCGGATGTTAAGGGCGGAGCGGGTCAATATTTTACCCCAAGGCCAATAATTGAGATTATGACTAAAGTTATGCAACCTAAAAAAGAGATGTTGATTCATGATCCTGCGGCTGGGACTGGGGGGTTTTTGCTCTCGGCTTATAATTATATTTTGAAGGAAGGTGGGATGGATAAGGATGAAATAAGGGATTTGAAAGATAATTTTTCGGGGAATGAGATTGTTCCAATGGCTGCGAGGCTTTGTGTTATGAATTTATATTTACATGGGCTTGAGCCAGAAGAGTCTCCAATAAAACTAGAAGATTCTTTAAAGAAAAACCCTGGAATGATTTATGACATGATTTTAACAAATCCTCCCTTTGGGAAGAAGTCAAGTGAGACTATTGTCACAGATGAAGGAGATATTGGAAAACAGACTCTGACTTATGCAAGAGATGATTTTTGGGCAGAGACCAGTAATAAACAGCTTAATTTTTTACAACATATTAAGAGTATTTTGAAATCTACTGGGCGGGCTGCGGTTGTTTTGCCAGATAATGTTTTATTTGAAGGTGGGGCTGGGGAGAAGATAAGGAAGAAGTTGATGGAAACTTGTGATTTACATACGATATTAAGATTACCAACTGGTTTATTTTATGCGCAAGGTGTTAAGGCTAATGTTTTATTTTTTGACAAAAAAGAGGCTTCAACTGAGGCACATACAAAGAAGATTTGGATTTATGATTTGAGAACCAATATACATTTCACCCTAAAGACTAATCCTTTGACTGAGAAAGATTTGGAAGAGTTTGTTAAGTGTTATTGCACTGGTGATAGGAGCGAAAGGAAGGAGACTTGGTCTGAGAAAAATGTTGATGAGAGATGGAGATGTTATGATTATAAGGAAATTTTGAAAAGGGATAAGACTAATTTGGATATTTTTTGGTTGAGAGATAAGAGCTTGGAGGATTTAGATAATTTGCCAGATCCTGATATTATTGCTGGTGAGTTGGTTGAGGAGTTGGGAGCAGCGTTGGAGCAGTTGAAGGAGATTCAAGGGGATTTATCCGAATAACCACCAGTAATAATCTCAACACACCCAATGATTTATTCTATCTGTAACCATTAAGTGGTCGCCCCATTTTAAAAAGAGTGTTATACTTAGTATTTTAGTTAAAACAAAAGGAGCGTTTTAACAATTCTGAGTACCCGGTTGGGGCGGATAGGACTTTTGTGACATTCATGGGTGGACGTTTTTGTTTTTTATCGACCACTTACTTGTGACATAGAAAAAGGAGAAAGTTTAAACCCTAGGGGGGAAATAAAGAATGGCCTCG
>Ga0075122_10002660_pt1 | contig 11638 bp, 19 predicted proteins | sample AntAceMetag02UKB_FD_69790 | JGI IMG/M metagenome (GOLD analysis project Ga0075122, IMG submission 69790) | Saline lake microbial communities from Ace Lake, Antarctica - Antarctic Ace Lake Metagenome 02UKB | ecosystem: Environmental > Aquatic > Non-marine Saline and Alkaline > Saline | place... | reverse complement strand
GATGCTATTGGTAAAGATGTAAACAAGAGCGTTGATTTAGTAACTGGGAAACCTAGTATAGTAGGAGGTCCCAGGTCAGGTAGGGCTGTGGTAGGACCAGAAGGAAATGTTGGTTTTCAACCAGAGGCTCCTCATGCGCCTAACAATGCATCTCTTCAAGATTATTTATCTCAAGGTAAAACAAGAGAACAGTGGTACGCAGAGACTGGACAGCAGAGTGGACTAGACAAACTAGGTGGACCAGGTAATTTAAAACCTCTTCCTACTCCAGAGACTCAAGCTCCTGTTACTCCAACTCCTACGTTAGGACAAAATCTTATGCCTTCATCAGTTTCAGCTCCTGTTCAATCTCAGGCTCAAACTGGTCAAGTGTTGGGTGGTGTAGCACCAGTACCAGGCACACCAGAATATGAAGCAGCTTTAGCTCAAGATCCTGAACTTAGAACTCTTCTTGAAAATTCTGACAGAGCATTAGCAGAGAGCCAAAGAGTGAGCAATGAATATATTGAAATGCTTAGAGAAGAAAAAGGTGATCTAGAATTTATGGAAAAGATTCAACAACTTGGTCCAACTAATCTGTCTGAAGGTGATAGAAGAAGAGTTGATAATATTAAATCAAGGTTAACTGAATCAATTCTAAGGAAAAAAAATCAACAGTAAAGGAATTTAATGGGCTACGCCACATTTAAAGAATCTGGCAAAGACTTAATCAAATCGGGAGACATCGGTCCTGGTCAGGTTGAGTTGCATCACTTATCACCAGCTCTTTTTACTGAAATAAGAAAAATTAATTTACACGGTCATACTGGTGTAGGAAGTAGAAGGATTAAAACCAAAGATTTAACAGGTCCGTTCAGTAGAGGTGGATTCTATATCTGGAGCAGTGATGCAACCAAGAGGTATCAAGTAACAGTAAGTTCAGGAACAGATGATTTTGTTCTAACGGAAGCATAATGGGTGATTTACTAGGAAAATACCATGTAATCATAGACGGAAACGGGTACATACTCGGGAGGAATGCCCGTGGTATTAAGTATTATAGTAAGAAACGCGCCCCCTTGTTTGTTAGTAAGTTCGGATCTGGAGATAGCTCATACAGAGATGCCACCTTCTGGCAGTTTTTTGCCCAGACTAACTGGAGGAATGGTGCGCAACAATTAAAGTTTGATGACCCTGGTAAGTTTTGGAAATCAGAGAATATTGATACTACCCAACTCGAGAAGATTACCCTTTCTAAGAAATTTGTTTCAACAGGACAGACAGATCCAGGCTCAAGAGTTAATTGGATTAATGAATGGCGAGCTGGGGGAGTAAGTTCTTTTGGTGATGGCTCAGATGGAGCATTATCAATTAGCGCTAATACTACTGAAGCGCCAATAGATAGTGCTTGTACTGGTAGTAAAGATGCAACGGCACTAACTGCAACTAACGCTTCGTTTGCAGCAGGACAGAATATTTTAATTCATCAAACTCGAGGTACTGGAGCTGGTAAATGGGAAGAGAATGAAATTTCTTCTTATACGGCTGGAACCATTACTACAGTTGATCCATTAACTAATGCTTATGTTAGTGGCGCACAGGTTAGAGTACTTCTTCAATATTCAACAGTCACAATTGATTCTACTAAAACATACACAGCTAAAGCTTGGAACGGTACCGTTGGGGGAATACTTGGTTGGCATTGTAATGGAGCTACTACAATAACTGGAACAGCTAGTGTAGCTGGAATAGCTGGTACTGGTGGAACAAGTGGGTATCCTGCTGGTGGAGCAGGAATTGGTTTTAGAGGTGGTGCTGGAGATGCTTATAATAATGATTTTGCATGTTCTGGTGATAGACAAGGTGAAAGTTCAACTGGAGTTGGAGCATTAAGTTCGGCTGCAAATGGGATGGGTGGTGGATGTGGAACTGGTCAGGTTGGATCTGGTGGAGGTGGAGGTTATGCTACCGCTGGTACAGCCGGAGAAGGTACTTATTCTGATTCTACGATGGGTTTGGGTGGAGGAACTGGAGGAGTTGCAAGTTTAGCTACAATGTTCTTTGGAGGAGCAGGAGGTGGATCTGGAGAAAATGTTGGTAATAATGTTGCTGGTGGAGGTGGAAGCGGTGGAATTTGTTACATTAAATCTAAGAGTATTATTATTACTGGAGCAATTTCTGCTAACGGTGGTGCTGGTGCTGGTACTACCAGAGGTTCTGGCGGAGGTGCTGGTGGATCTGTTTTAATTAAATCTCAAGTTGCTACATTGGGAACTGCTAAAATAACAGCTACTGCTGGAGCAGGAGGAGTTGCAAGTGGAACAAATGATGGTGGGGCAGGAGGCGTAGGAAGAGTACACCTAGACTATTTGACTTCTTACTCAGGAACATCAAGCCCAGCAATAGATGTAGCTCAAGATTCAACGCTTACTGACGTTCCAGCTTCAACAGTATCAGTAGGTTACTGTGGAACCAACACAGGAAAAATTTATACATGGGATGAGGGGACTGTTTGGACTGAGGTGTGGGATACTCGTAAATTAACTTCATATACAACTGTTGCCGACATTACTACTCATGGAGTTGTAGGAGATGATGGTGGTACAGAAAAAGCTCTGTCACAAGGGTTTAAAATAGCTACCACAGCTGAAGTTAAAGGCGTGAGAGTGTATTTAAAAAAAGTTGATGGTACACCAGGAGATATTACTGTAAGAATAGAAACAGATGATACTAATAAACCTTCAGGTACTCTAGCAGACAGCGATGCTACTGGAACTATTCCTGCATTTACTACTACAGATTATGGATGGGTAACTTTAGAGTTTGATACTGCGTTTTCACTAGCAGCTGCTACTACTTTTCATGTAGTTTTAAAGATTGCTGCTGGAGCTAATGATCAAAACTATGCTTGGGGATATAACGCTACTTCAGATGAATATTCTGATGGAAATATATCTACCTCAACAGACGGCGGAGGTACTTGGTCAGCGGTGGCTGGAGACGATGCGATGTTCCAAGTGTTAAGTAATAATACTTCAGCTAACTGCGCTCTTGTTTCAAAAATTGGGGGGACTAAAAAACTTTTGATCGGTACAGGAGATCCAGATGGGTCAGTAAATGGTGATGCTAGATTGTGGTCATTTGATGGAACCACCTGGGCTATTAACTACACGTTTAACACAGCCACCGAATCAGCAGTTTTGTCTCTAGCTGAATATACATCTGATGATTCTATATACGTAGGATTATCACCTCAAGCTAAAATCTATTCATCTGATGATATGGCTGCTTATACTATTACTGAAGATATAGATAAACCTCGTAACCCTGGATACCCATATTCACTTATAGAATATAATCGAAGTATCTATGCTGCAGGTGGATCACCAGAGCTAATCCCTGAACAGTACTATTCTGGATTTATTTATTTTTATGACTCAACAGAATGGGGTAATTTATACCCATTCGACTTTACGGTAATTAAATGTATGTCGTTCTATGATGCTTATCTATTTATAGGGACATACCATGGACAGTTATTTGTATTTGACACCTCTTCACTTAATCCTATCTTTAACCTAAAAGACTTATTTGAGTATGAATTGCAAATTACTAGCATGGAGTTTCACGATGATAAGTTGTTCTTAACCACAGCTTCTCAAGAAGGTAAGAGTGAAACTAACATAGGTGTATGGACATATGATAGACATGGACTCCACGTATCTCATCATAATTCAAGTGCTAATGGATATTATAGTTCTGGCAGAGTCAACAACACTCTGCTAATTGGAGCTGATGATGGCTATGTATACAAGGTAGACGAAGATTTATATGAGGCTTCTGGGTGGGTTCAATCGTCTTACTATGATGCCAACCTCCCTAGCATTAACAAGCTCTATAACGAAGTTGAGATAAGACACAATCCCCTACCCGCCAACACCACAATTACTATTCACTATAAATTTAAAGAAGCAGGTAGTTGGGTTCTACTAGGATCTAATGCAGTGGATGACACTGAATCATTCTCCTTGTCGTTTCCATCAGGAATTAACTCTAAAAAGATTGTTCTTAAGTACACCCTTGCCTCTAGTGATGGATTGGATACACCTGAAATAACTGATGTAATTATGAAGTATGCTCTATGGGCTGAAACTAAGTATAAATGGAACTTACGTATCCTAGCTAAAGAGAACCTCCAGTATAGAGACAGGACAACTAGTACTGACGATGCAGCTGCTATTCGAGACAACATTGAAGGATCTAAAGAAGGCACTCAACTAGTTACATTCACTGATATAGACGGAACAGACTATACGGTGTTGTTTCACGATATTGACCAAAGTGTCTGGACAGTAGATGATGATAATACAGGTGAAGATTTAGTATCAGTTAGCTTGATTGAGGCATAATGTCAAAATCTACTAATTATTACGATATTTTAAAAGACATCCAACGGTCAGTAAATAGAGTGGAAGACAAATTAGATAGAAGGATAATAGACAATACTAAAAAAATAGATGTAGTTGAGGGTAAAGTAGATAATCTTTTAGGTAAAGTAGGCATTGGAATTATGATAGTTTCTGCTTTTATCGCAGGACTTGTTTCTTTAATATTTGATTTCTTTAGGAAGAAGGCTCAATGACTTTTGACGAATTTCTAACTAAGTATGAGAGTAAAAAATGGGGTTATCCAAACAACGCCAACTATCTAGGTCAGTGTCTCAGTTTAACTAAGTGGCACATCAAAGAAGTGTATGGAATAGAACCTCCCGCCAGTGGCTGTAATGCTGCTAGGTGTTATTGGTCAGTCTTCCCTAATCCGCTTGGCACTGTGTTAAAGAAAGTAACTTACGTGGCTGGTATGGTACCTAAGAAGGGCTGGATTCCTGTTTGGAGTGGAGCTGCTGGAGATGGGTACGGTCACATAGCTTCTATCATTAGCGCTAGTACTACTAGCTTTGTTAGCTTGGATCAAAATTGGGGTGGTATGTATGCCCATAGAGTGACACATAATTATAATAACTTATATGGATTCTTAGTACCAATTAATGAGGAGGATGATATGGCAGATTGTACAGCTGAAAGAGAGTCAAGAGATCACTATTGGAATATCTTAAAAGAGATTTCAATATCCCTTGATAAAGAAATTAAAGAAGAAAAGGATGTTAATGTTCTTCCATCGTTGGTTGAAGATTTGATAGGTGACGTTGTTAATCTTACAGATAAAATAGAGGATCATGTATGTCCAGAATGTCCTATAATCCCACCTTCTGAGCCTAGTGATGAATTGAAATTGAAAGAACGCACTGAAGAGTACGTAAAAGATGAGGTAAAAATCATTAAAAAATACGCTATATAGGAATAAAAGTTATAGTCTATAGTTGATTGGCAGTAAAAAGAGGAGACTGCTAAGAGCATTAAATTATCTTATAGTAATAATTATAAAAAGGAGCGAATTATGGCAGGAAGAAAGCTAGTTTTAGCTGATGTTTATAAAAAAGACTTAAAAGTCTTAGGATTTTTAATACTTAATGGTGGAATGGTGTTGTTATCAATGTATTTTGAAACAATTCCATTGCTAAGTGTAGTGTTTGGTGGTGCTGTTAACTATATTGCTTATAGAACAGTACAAGAATTAACTAACCAAGGTTACAGAGAAGCATTAAAAAAATAGGTGTCAATAGAGAAAGGCAAGAAGTACGATCTAGTTATCGTATCAGCCTCAGCAATGGGGCTGCTTGCTGTCTCTCTCTATAATCTTCCATTAACTAATAAACAAATTGAAGAAGCCAAAGAGCTTGGTGGATCTAATAGTGGAAATTATAGAAGAATCCCTGATCCTCACTATTCTGATAAGGGGTCACATAAAGCTAGACACGATTATTATCATACGAAAGGAAACACATGAGAAAAGAAGGAATGTATTACGGACCGACAGAAGATAGCTTCGTGTCTAAAGAAACAATTAAAAAAGAAATGGCTATGAGAGGAGAGCTTCCCGACTTATCTTTTTCTTCTGAAATAAAATATCCAGTAGACGTTGATCGCCATTTACATCTAGCTCAAACTAGAGCCGATCAAATGAAAGAGCTATCCCCAAGAGCAGAGAATTTTGTTGAGCTTACCCTACCTAACGCTTCAATAGTTAACATAATGGCTGATATACACTTCGGTCATCCAGACGTTAATATAGAACGCATTAGACAAGAACTAGAAATCATCCGCAATACTCCTGATAGCTACATCATTTTTAATGGAGACTTATTAGATGGGATATTCTGGGGTGGTGAAAGCGGTGGTGAACAATCAGCTAACTTAAACGAACAACGAGGGTTCTTAACCAGTCTCTTTTCTTCTCTTAAAGGCAAGATAATTGTTGCTACATCTGGTGAACACGACAGTAAGTGGGCAAGTCGTAGTGGTGGTGATCCTTACTCTGAGTTTTCAGAAAGAGCTAATGCACCCTATGTTAGGGGGGTTGCAGAGGTGTTGATTCACATAGGAGAGCAAGATTACAAGCTAGTAACTCAACATAGGGCAAGAGGTTCATCAATTTATAACAAAAATCATCCTACTTTTAGAGAAGCTCGTTTTGATTTACAAGGCGCAGATGTTTATATTTCTAGTCATACTCATACTAAACAAATATCTCAAGAAACCATTAGAAAGTTTGGTAAGGCTGATATAATAACTCACGTTTCTACAGGTCCATATAAAACGGGCGATGGCTACGGACAACGCATGGGCTACCCAGAACAAAAAGAAAAAGAGATGTTTGGAGCAGCAATTAAATTAAATAAAGATCGTAAGTTAGTAGAAGTTGATTATTCTATAGTAGAAGCACATAATAGGTGGGCATGAAAGAAAAACAACTACAAACACCAGAAGCTGACAATAAAGTAATGAGTGACATCTTATTAGCGATAGTGGAATGGATGAAAGAGATACCAAAGAACAAAACCTTCTTAGAAGAACTAAAAAAGAAGCAAGGTAAGATAAATCACCCACCTTTGCCGTAATAATTAAATAAAAGCACGTTTTTGGGGTAGTTAAAAGGTTTATCTTGAGGTAATATTAGTTAAAAAGGAGCTGAATATGGGAGAAATAGGTATCGGAACCAGTGGTTTATCAATTTCGGGTAGCAAAACAGAAGAAGAAGAACCCGAAGAGGAAAAAGATGAGCTTGACAGTGAATAAAATAATATGGTAACTTGAAAGTGTCCATGAAATTGGAATCCCTACGGCAATCGGGGTAATGAAAGGTTGATCGTTGTATTCTGGTAATCTAAGGATTGCCAAAAACCTTTCCAGGTTGCCAGAGTACAACGATTTTTTAATTAAAGGAAACACATGACACACATAATTGAAAACAACAAAGACAGCTCAGTGTTATACACCATGATTACTTAGCTGTTTTTTTTGTGGGTTTAGTAAGTAGGTGAAATCGGCAGAGTTCGCCTACTCATTAAGCTCATAAAGCTTATTAACTTCTAAGACCAGAAGTTAACATACCCGAGTCCAGGGCATAGGACGCCGAGAGCCGTACTCGTACATGTGTCGGCACAAGGAGATTAACATAATGCCCAATGAGAGGGAGAACAGCATTGGGGGTAGAATAAATAGAGTGACAAACCGTCAACGCACGCAATAGCCTCTATTTACCTGTTTACTCTGCCAGCGTCGGAGATAAAACCGAATAAACGCCTAAGACTAAAACAATAGATATACAATCTATAAAATAGGGTTACTGTACCTAATTACATAATTTTCTATCACTGGAGATTTAATTATATGGGTTATAAACAATATTTAAATACAAAGTACTGGAAAAATTTAAGAAAAAAGATATTTAAGAGAAAAGGCAAGCGGTGTTATATTTGTTTTAATGATAAACGAACCAATGTTCATCATAGAGCATATGTTGATAAAAATGGTAAAAGTATTCTTTATAAAGAAAAAACTAGTACCTTAATTCCACTATGTCCTAAATGTCATGGATTATTTCATAAATATCATAAGATGAATTATTTAAGCCTATCTTCTTTCTTTAAAGCTCAACAATATTATTTAAAAACTGGTGATAGAGATTATGCAATTAGATTTTGTAATAATTTAAATGTAATGAAAATTCTTAATGGAAAAAATTATATTTATGGTGATTGTTTTGAAGTACAATTTAGACAAAAGCTGAAGTTTAATGGAAATAATTTTGAGTTAAAAAAAGGAAATATGTATTTTATAAATGAGTTAGGTTATCCTGTTAATATAAAAAATATGTGAAGAGTAAGGTTTTAATAAAAAACCGACCTAATTTTTTGGTCTTGACTCTAGTATCCATAAGGATTATATTGATATTATGCACACTAAAACATACTATAGAACAGGTGAGAATCACCCCAACTGGAAGACTGAAAGAAACAACAATCTCATTAAGGACCGATATCCCAATTTTCCTGCAACAGGCACCACTAGATTAAAGATTGCAGAGATCCAAGAGAAGTACTTTAATGAAGACGGTCAACCACTGAGTAGATCGCGTATATTTGCAATTATTAAGAGAATGAAAGAAATACAATTTAATAAATAAGGAGAATTATGTCAGGTAAAGACGAGTTGAGAAAAACAGTAGCAGCTATCAAGGGTAAGAAGAGTGTGGCAGTAAAAGAAGTTGCCAACGCTCTAGGCATACCAGCAGAAATGGAATCCATGTATAGAGAGAGCAGAGATGTAGGCGCTGAGAATCTAGGTCAGTCGTTGCCTACACTTAAGATCCACTATGCTAATCAGAGTAAAAACGAATTACCAGATGGCAAGGAACCTAAAAACGGTTGGTTTTTCTACAGTGAAACTCAAGAACAGTTTGAGTATGTAGATTGCCACATTTTATCTATTTCGAAAGGTTATAGAACTGAGGGCTATGGAGGTAAGGGGATGCAATTTCAGCAACTCTTAAGTGGAATTATTATTGAAAACGATGTTCCCACTAAACCATTCCTAATGTTTGTTAAAGGATTATCTTTATCCCCAATGTGGGAGTTTGGTAAGGCTGCTCGTAAATATACTAAAGGTAAGTTCCCAATTCCATTGTTCGCCCTCAGTGTCAGAATAAGCGCAGTTAAAGAAAAGACTAAGGCAGGTAACAGTGTCTGGGTGACTAAGTTTGATATCACAAGAGATCAAAGCAACAATCCAGTAATAGTAACTGATGCTGGCAGATTCACTTTCTTAAAAGATCACGTTAGATCAGTAGAAGACACAATGAATAGTATTGTTAATAATAAATCTAGTGAAACTGAATTAGAAACTCAGCCATTTGATTTTGAGGAGGAAATGGACGCATTAGAAGTTAAATAAAAATGTATACAAAAAAAGAACAAACTGCCAAGAAGACTAGAACTCATCGAACTTGTATTAGCTGCAAGCGCAAGAGACTAATCAAGTTCTTTGAGAAACCTACATCTTTGAAGTGTGATTGGTGTAAACTTCAAGCTCAGAAGGTTAAGAAGCAAAGTTCCAAGGGTTATATTGAGGCAAAACAAGACGTAATTTGGGCTAAGTTTGTTAAGGACAACGCAGATAACAAGTGTGAGTATTGTGGTAAGACCACTCACCTTAACGCCCACCACGTCTTCTCGAGAAGCAACAAGGCTGTGAGACACGACATAGATAATGGTATCTGCTTATGTAGCGGACACCATGTTCTTAATAGCGACTTCTCAGCCCACAAAGCACCAGCAGAGTTTATTGAGTGGATCAAAGAATACCGTGGCTTAGAGTGGTACGAAAGATTAAGAGCTAAAGCAAGGAAGGTAAAAGGAAAATAATGCAAGAATTAATTAAACATATCAAGAAAGTGGAGTTAGATCCAGAGAAGCGTTATTTACTTCTCTTAGACGAAAAATATTTTGATAAAGAAATGGTTAAAGGATTTGCTTATAGCTTAAAGAATTTTGGTTTTCAGGTTTTAGTAGGAGCAGTACCTAGTTTGAATGGAATAAAAATAATTGAGGAGCCAAATGCAAATAGTCAATGAAGACGGTCTACCAGTCATCTACGCAGGTAGCTACAAGTTTAAAGATAAAGAAAATCGTAACATCAAGATTTTTAACCTCAAGGAAATGAGTGAGTTTATGGGATTTAAGGTGGAAGATTTTGTAGTCAAGAAGAGTAAGAAGAGTAACAACGAGATGCTGTTTGGAGCCGTTGTACCTAAAAAAAAGATAGAAGAAATTAAAAAGGAAATGGATAAGAAGGTCAATAAAGTTAAAAAGGAAGGTAAAATAATAGTCCCATCTCAAGAGATTGTGGGTGCAGATGGGAAGCCGATAAAGAAAATAAAATGACAAAATTAACAGAAATAACTAGATTGATATCAGCTATTTTGTTTGAAAGTCAAGAATTGTGGACTGCTACTAATATTGACGTTGATTTTAAGTCATTACCAGATAATGTAATTGCAGTAAATGGAGATGATGAAGATGAAACTTTTTATATAGTAGTTCATGAAATATCTAAAGAAGATATAGAAATAGTAGATAGACAAGAAGAATTTAAAAAAAGGAGTAAAAAATGACTTTGATAGAAGCAGCCAGAGCTTTGAGGATGGCACCAGTTACTATTCAACGCAAACTAAGTGCTGGATTGTTAAAAGGTACATTAAGGAGGGATGGTCTAAGAGGTAGAGGGAAGTGGTCTATTACGAAAAAGCAAATTAAAAATTATTTGGAAAGGTACAAATGAAAAAAGTAAAACTACAGAACATTACTTTAGGGGTAATGGGCGTAATGATATTAATAGGAATATTACTTGAGGTCGTAACGGCTCTACAAGTATTACCAATATTTATTGCCATTATTTTAGGCAAGTCAACTCAACAAAAAAAGGTTGATAGTGCTTACATAATTGTATTATCAATTTTAATGATAATCGGAAACATTTTTTCTGAATCATTAATTGATACTATTGCTTGGGTTGTTTTAGCATATTCATTCTGGGAGTAATCTATGCCAAAGAAAATACAGGTCAAGATAAGTGGACAAAATGGATGGAAGCCAGCAATAATAGCTGTCGTTACTGATGGAGAGTGGAGTTTTGATTCCCAACCAGAGGTAGAAGATATTAAGATGGTAGATGAATCAGAGTGTGAGCATGATGGAGAAATTAAAAGCTACATTTGTCAGAAGTGTGGAGAGGATGTGCGAGACAGTAATAAGATTGAGAAGTTAGAGATAAGCAATAATGCTGTGAGAGATAGTTTTAACTATATTATGAGAGAAACACATGAAAAAATAAATGAAATTATAGATCACTTAGAAGCGGAGAATGAAATAGATAAGATATGGGATGAAATCAAAGATATTAAGGCTGTAATGAGAAATCATCATATAGGACATCCTAGTAATGGTGGTTCTATGGGCGGCGATATGTGTAGAGCTTATGGAACAAATGGAGAAGAAAGGGGAAGAAAATGAGTAATAAATTACTTGATGGCTTTCAAAGAGAATTTAATGAGAGGATGGTAAGGCGAATGAATGAGGATGAAAAGAGAGATGAGACTAGCAAGAAAAATGATGATCTAATAGCTTATTGGCGATCAATACCTTGGTATCAATTTTGGAAGAAGCCATCATTTGAGGAACAGAGAGAAATAATTATTAGTA
>Ga0075122_10002657_pt1 | contig 11646 bp, 34 predicted proteins | sample AntAceMetag02UKB_FD_69790 | JGI IMG/M metagenome (GOLD analysis project Ga0075122, IMG submission 69790) | Saline lake microbial communities from Ace Lake, Antarctica - Antarctic Ace Lake Metagenome 02UKB | ecosystem: Environmental > Aquatic > Non-marine Saline and Alkaline > Saline | place... | reverse complement strand
TATAGACATGATGTAAAGAGATCAAAAATGGTCGTAGTTACTGCCACAACTTATGAAGGAAATGAAATAAGGCTGAAAGAACATAAGCTGATGGCTGCTGTTCTTCAGCATGAGATTGATCATCAGAATGGCATTTTATTTATTGATAGAATTAAATCAAAAGAAAAGAATAAGATACTGAAGTCTCTTTTTGGTAGGATAGAAGGTGAAATTGTTGGTTAATTTTACCTTTACTTCATTGCTTCGGCACTATATACTAAAACCAAAAAACGGAAGGAGAGGTAAGATGTTCTATGTGAAAACGGTTTATGTTGCAAGTAGTTATCGCCGTCCAAACATATCTAAGTATAAAACGGATGATGAAGCAGCAAAATTCATATCCATGTGTCTTAAATGGGGAATTGGCATAGTATCATGTGAAATAATAGATAGGGAGATTGCCGAACAGTTACTTTTAGATGGAAAGGCGGAAATGGGATGAGTCCTATAAGATATAAGCAGAATTTGGGGAACAGTAAGGGCCAGATTGTTAAATTTCTTTATAGTGAAGGATTTTGGGTCTGGGTGAAGAACATTAAAAATAAGTTTATATTTAAGGTAAAGAAAACAGATTTTGAAAAGTTTTATGATGAGATTAAAACTAAAAAGAAGAAAAAGGAGAAGAAATGAAGGGAGTGATATTTCTACTCGTTAATGTTGTTGTTCTTTTGTCTTTAATGCTTTTTCTTTTTGCAGGAGAGATTGGCTATTTAGAGTCTAAAGTTGATTCCTTTGACGAGCTTGCTGAAGACTATCGAAAAATGTTACATAGGAATATGAAGATAGATACAACATATCCTGGATATATCGATGAAAAATTATCAACGCTCTTTAAAGATTTTAAATGGGGAGAATAAAATGGATTTTTGGTTTGGTTTTGATTGGTTGACTAAGATATGGTGTGTAATTTCTGAAAACATCGGGATTGCTGACATCATTGGTATGGGACTTGTAATTCTTTTGGCTGTTGGGTTTGCCAGAGGCATGGACTAATAGGGGAGGACAGAATGACTGATATTAGGAAAGAGGTTGAGACTAGATATCATACGAGATTGAATAGCCCTTATGACCATACCGTTGAGGTATCTAAGGATATTATGATGGCATGTCAAAGAGGCAAAGAGTTGTTTGAAAGTGGAGGTTGGTTTAACAGGAAAGTTTATATTGTAGAAGTGAAAGAAAGGCTGATAAAGTCTTTTGAGTAGGAGAAAATGGCTTTAAACAAGAATCAAAAGAAATTTATTAGAAAGAAAGTTAGAATTCTTGGTAGTAAAGAGGGAGTCAAAGAATTCTATAAGAGAAAGGATCTTGTGAGTGAGTATGCTAATAGGATTGCCAAGAAAATATATAGAAAGGAGAGGAAATGAAAAGAGAAATTTGCATTCATAAAATTGGAAGTCAGGGACAAGTCATGTTTGATGCAGAAACTAATGAAGCTATGGATGATGTAGAATGGCTGGATTTGATTGGAGCAAGGATTACGAGAATCAGGGAAGAAAGATTTCCTGAAAGCCAATTAGTCATTTCACTTTTTAAAATGCCAAAATAAAAAGCTTTATTTCTTTGCTTCCTTACTATATACTATAAGCAAAAAACGGTAAAGGAAGGGGGGTGAGTAAATGGCATCAGCAAAGGGTAAATGGTCAAGAAAATCGGCTGAAAGAGCTGCTTCTTTTATTAAATCTCAGCTAACCTATGCTAAGAAGATTGAATTGTGTGGTTCCTACAGGCGTGGGTGTGATTCAGTTGGTGATCTTGATTGGGTGGTAGTCCCTGAAGAAGGGGCAGAATTAAAGCTTATCAATCAAATTCATGGGTTGGCTAAAGAAGTGTTGGCAGGTGGACAAAAGACAATAAGAATCGTGGGAGCAAGTGGAATTCAAGCTGATTTTATGATTGTGAATAACGGCAATTTTGAGAGTGCTGTTCTGCATAGTACGGGCAGTAAAATATTTAATATAAGATGCAGAATGAGAGCGAAAAACAGAGGGTGGAAGCTAAGTCAATATGGGCTTATTAATAAAGAAGGTAAGAAAATAGGAAAAACAGAACTTGGTATATTGGAGAGCATTTCAATGTCCAGATTTATTAATCCTAAAGATAGGAGTTTATAATGTTTAGTGAAGGTTTGGATTTAGCAACTAAGCAATTTAAGGCTTTGAAGTTTCTGAATGATGTTGGGGATAATGGGGGCATCTTTGAATTTATAGAAAAGATAAGAATAGGTGGTCACTTGAGGGTGGCTCTCATTTCACATCTTGAAAACTTGTTCACCCTTTCAGCAGAAGAGGCTAAGAAAGTGATAGATAAGTTTATATTAAAAGGAAAAAATGAATCATAAATGTCCAATAAGAACCTGTGCGAGTTGTGAATATACTTATTGGGGAGGAAGAAACTTGCTTAAGTCCTGTCCTAAGTGTGGGTTTGCTTATTATGGAGCTCATTTTGTTTATGGTAGTTGGAGATGTGCCATCTGGCAGTTATTAACCAAACAAGCGTATAGGAGGCAACAAAAATGAATAATCAAGAATTTGCAGGAAAGAGTGAGCTCTTAAAACTTTCGGTTGAAAAAGCTCAGGAAAAAGGAGAGAAAGTGAGTATCACAAAACGACAGGCATCCAAGTTCCGTAATAAGAAGGGAATTGCTTACCGTTATAGCAAGTCTCTTCCTAAGAAAAAAGGAGACTTAGATGAAAAAACGATTTGAACCTGGATATTGTAAGGTGTGTGGAGAATCCAAGAAAGCAGTCGTTGTTTCTGGAGATCTAATGGCTTCTTGTAATCTTGATCCACTGAGTTTTATGGATTTTGCTGTAGAAGGTGATTCTATCTCTCGACTTACTATAAAAGTGACCGAGTCCACTAAAGACCTAATGGAACAAAAGACTATATCAGATCTTACAGCTCAAGTTTGGGAGTTCTGTAAGAATTTAGATATGGGGGATTGCCCTGACTGTGGAATGCCTATTATTGTTCCATGGTACGAGAAATAAGTTCGATACTATATAATAACCTTAGCTAAAGGAGAAAAAGATGAAAGTTAAATTCAAGATTCCTATTACGTGGGAAGTTTGCGGTGAAATAGAGGTCGAAGCAGAGAGTTTGGACGAAGCAGTTGAAAGGGTTGATTTTGATCCAGATGAAGTCACTGTTCCTGAAGAGTGGGAAATAGTAGAAGGATCTGTTAACACTAATCTTGGGATAGTAGAAATTTTGAATCCAGGGCATAAGTTGAGTAGAGAACCACAACCTTTTTCTGCAAGAGAAGAAAAGGCAAGGAAGGAAGGAGAATGTACAGATCCTGAAGAAAGAGAAGCAAGGAGGCATTTAGATCAAGTAGGAGAGGGGTACGAACAAGATAGTGAGGATGAAGGGGAGGAAGAAGAAGGGTAATTCGTCCATAAAAAAGATTAAAAAAAGCCTTTACTTCTTTACTTCTTTGCTTTATAGTGTATTTACAAAAAAATAAAGGTAAAGAAAACAATATGGCCGGAAAGGAGGTGAAACTAAGAAATGGCTAACCCCAAAACTCAAAAAACTCAAAAAGAGAAGGAGAACATCATGGCAAAAGTAATTACGAAAGAGTATAAGTTTGTGTCAAAGACTGGTGAGCATGTGAGTAATATGGGAGAAGCTGTTGAAGGATGTAAGGCTTCCTCTGTAGTGTTTGATGTGCTTAAGACGGGTGATGTGCCGGAGAATCTGAAGCTTCAGTATGCTCCAAGCTACAATGCCCATTTCATCAATCGCAAAGGCAGAAATGCTTTGGGGTTTTTCAGCACGAATAACCTGCTCATCATCAATGGCATTGAGGCTGAGCTCAGGGCAAAGGGATATGATAAAGACCTTGTCCATCCTCAGACGAGTAAGAAATACTGGGGAATCAGGCTTGCCGATAAGGATGCTGAATACCTTAAGAAGTTGGTGAGGGATGCAGCGATGATCCTGGGCTTCCCTGTTAAAGATGTGAAAGCCAAGGTCAAAGGCAAGGCGAAGGCCAAGAAGAAAGTAGCGGTCAAGAAAGTAGCCACAGCCACAGCGTAGACCCCAACACAGGAGGGACGCCCTTCCCTCCTGTACTTCATAACTTAACTCCTGTAGAGGGGGAGCATTGTGCTCCCCTTCAAACTAATGCACATTTGCGATCTTAGATCGTAGTAAAATAAACCTTTACTTCTTAGGTTCAATACTATATTATAAGGCAACAAAATAAAGCAGGAGGGCAAGGGGGAATGTCCAAGAAAGATTATTCAAAGCGTCTTAAAGACCGATGGAATAAGAGAGTGAAAAGGCAAAACCTTGAACATGATCAGAGGATACAAGAATTTTTGCAGAACATGAGGATTAATGTCAGAAAGGAGAAGCGATGAGAATTAAGATGCCAAGTGTGAAGATTAAAGGGGACAGATCAGATAAAATAATAGCAAGATCTGGAGACATTGTAGGACTAACGAAGAGTCGGATAATTTGGAGATTTGGTTTCTTACCAGATAGTGATTTAGCAAAGGCTTTTGGTGTCCAGACTAAGGAGTTTCATTGGGTTCTGACAGATAAGGCTGGAAATGTTTTATCTGAACATTATGGATTCGGAGCTAGTCTTCCTAAGAGATTTAATGAGGTAATAGAAGGTAAGCTTTAGAAAGGAAAAGGAGGGTAGGTAAGGAAAATGTGTTGATCCTCTTGAGAGGGGACTATCTTGGTAGGGATAGCCCTTTCAATTAGAGGATTGACAACTCAGAAAGTAAAAAAGCTTTACTTCTTTGTTTCTGTACTATATACTATAATTAAAAAACAGCAAGGAAGGGGGGGTGAAAGGCAAATGTCAAATGTGACTTATGAAATTGATAAGCTTTTTACAAGTAAAAGGGCGAAACAATTTGTTGAAGGGCTAACCGAGATAGTTGAAAACCATAACGCTGGATTAATTACTGATCATCATATGATAAATTCAGTTGTCCATACAAGTCTTCAAATGTTAGTCAGTGCTAATGTAGTATATATGAAGAAGGGGGAATTGTGATGGGCATATTAAGTGCAGAGCAAGCACATGAGATCAAAGTTAAAGCGGCTAAAGCCTTAGATCTTATGGCTCCAAGGGTAGAAGAAAGGCCAAGTAAACGCATATACATAGTACCGAAGAAGCAGGAAAAAGTGTTTACCAAGATTAAAGTTTATAGCCGAGATCGCATGGTTTTCTGTAAGGTTTGTCTCAAGAGAGTTGTAGCCAGTGAAGCTGTTGAGGTGATAGGTGGAAGTGAGCAAGGGCATAGGAATTTCTGGATGTGTCGGGAACATATGTAGAAAGGAGGAATAATGGACAAGGGATTTACAGTTATTGGGGTGACGGTAGGTTTGGTTATCCTCATGGCTTGTGGTGGGATTGGTGTTGTTATTTTTCTTTTCATTACAAGGTTTTGGTAAAGGAGGTAGTTATGGGGACAAAAGAATTTAAAGAATGGAGATGTAATGAATGTGGGCAGGTGATTTTTGCGGCAGATAAACCTTATCCTATCAGTTGGTCAGATGGACATGTTTGTTCTTTCTCTGAGTACGAAGAGCTATGTTTCAGTGAGTTAGATCCTGCACGTCATATGGACAGGGAGAAGTTGGGAGAAACTATTAAACATTGGCCTGATGTATAGAGGGAAAAGATGAGAATAACGATAGGGGAAAGCACTAAAAAAGCCATGGAGTGTCTGAACATAGAATTATACCCTTTTACGTATGAGGAACTGAAATCTAACTTCCGTGAATTAATGAAGAAATATCATCCTGATGTAGCTAAAGGGAATAAAGAAGAAGCAGAGAAGAAGACGAAAGATATAACTAACTCTTTTAGATTAATAGAAAATCTTGCTATAGATACAGGCACAATTTCAGAAGACAAAGCCCGTATTACTAAAGAACTTGAGGAAGATGATATGTTTATTTTCTGGGAGAAATGTGAAGAATGTTTTGGAACAGGAAGGATCAGGAGATTCATATCTAAGGGATTAGGAAAAAGACCAGAAATAGTGTTTGATTCTTGTTGGAAATGTAAGGGGATCGGTAAGATCAAAGTTGAATTGTTTAACCCTGCCATAAGGAAAGGGGCTATTCTTTAGAAGGAGAGAAAAAGAATGATAAGAAAAAGATGGGTACAGGTTAGGAATTATCTTTTATATTTCAGTTGTTGGAAGCCTATTTGGAAAGGAAGCCTTATCATGGTCCCTAAGACCAGATTACATGGATTGATATGGCGAATTGTGGATAATAAATGTCATTTAAAAGGAAATCTAGATGACTGACAAGGGGGGGATCCCTAAAGGAAAAGAGTGGTATTGTAAAAAATGCGGGAAGTTATCTAAGAATAGAATTAATTGTCCTTCTTGCCTTAAGTCTCTAACTAAGGGGATAAGTGAAGAGTTTGAAGAATTTATCTTTATTGGAGAAGGTGTAATTAATGAAGATAGGCTAATAGCAAGTAGAGAAGAAGAAGGAGAGGAATTGATATGGGACTAATGCAGAAGGAAATAAAGATAGTCATGAAATTTAGATCCTTAAGTAAAGGTGTATAGTAGGGCTTAGTTACCCTGCGGAAGTACAGTGGAGATGCCTCTGTGTTGTCTGTAGATGTTTAGATAAGGGGCATTTTACCCTTAAAAAACACAAATAAAATAGGAAGGAGTTAATATGGGGAAGAAGAAGAAGAAAAAGAAAAAGAACAAAAAAGAACGTCAATTATTTAATTTACTTTGTGATCTTGAAAATGCGTTATATAGGGAAGATGACGCGTATGAATCTATTAATGGAAGTATGGAAAAATTATATAATAAAATAGAAAGACTATTGGATAAATGGGAATCTTACTTCAAGGGAGAAAAAGTATAGTGTCTGAAGAATGTATAATTACAACTGAAGAAGGGAAGACTCTTCCTATAGCAGAATTAATAAGGAGAATGGAGAACAAGGAGAAAGGAGGGGAGTATGAAAGATTAGGGAAAGAGGAGGTGAAGAAACAAAGAAAGTGTTTAAAAAGAAGAGCAGTAAGGAGCGCATACATGCCTCCGGTTTTTAGTCCAGAATACACAGAAGTCAGGTACTTAACAGAAGAAGAAATTAGAAAGGAGTATAAGATGCCAGTAAAAGAAGGAACAGTATCGGAAAGAGGGTCTACAATTAAAGAACTTATTAAATTCTTACAAGAGTTAGAAGGTCGTAAGGTATCTACAGAAATAATAGTCGGGAAAGTAAAGAGGCCTTCGAAGTCTGTATCTTCCTTCCTATCTCAACTGTATAATGCCAGTATAATATCCAGAGTTCATATGAATGATAATAAAAGGAAGTTTATTTGGGGATTAAATGGCCCTTATCTTAAAGGAGATCTGGATGCTATTATATCTATCTTTAATGACTTCGTTTCTAAAAAACGAAGAGAGCAGTATTCAGATAGTATAAAGAAAAAGAAAGATGGGGTGAAAGTAGAGAAAATAGAAGATTTAATAAAAGAAGACAGTTTAGAAGAAAGACTTGAAAAAATAGAGACTCCTTCTTCTAATACATTACGGGTAGTAGTAGAAGGTCATATTAAGATCTTGTTCGGATTAGTAGAATAACAGAGGTAATAATGAGTAATAAATTTGATGTAAAAGTAATGATGGATCATGGGGATATCTTTTTATCTGTTATACATAATGGTGATGATTGGACTAGTATCAGAATAGATAATCCAAATAAGGAAATACCACGGATAATAGAAGCGTTATTGGATTATGTAAAAAACAGAATAATAGAGAGTATGAAAACAAAGAGGAGCATGGAGGATAAAGAAGTGAAAAATAAGGAGAAACCCTGGCGACAAGGAATAGAAGAAGAAGGGTTTAAATAGGTATAAAGGAGGAAAAAAAAATGGTTATCCCTGAACCTGGAGTACTGATATCTATAGGATTGTTTTTATTTGTTTGCACTAAACCCAGAAGAACAAAGAAGAAGAAGAAAAGAAAAGAATAAGTTATGAAAGAATTGTTAACCTTGTTGTTAATTATCGTACTTTTGGCATAGACCTCTATCTGGTGTTGCTGTACGGAGAGTTCTTAAGTAAAAAAGGAGAAAGAAAAAATGGACCTTAAATACAGTGAAGATAAGCCGGAAGCTTTACGGATAATGTGGGAGGTTATGGAGGCAATGAATGAAGAGTTTCCTCACCTAAGATTCGGATGGAATGGATTCTTAATTATGGTAGTAGAATAATAATAAAGGAGAAAAAAGGATGAGGATATTAAACGCAGATAGAACCCAGGACGTAAAGATTTATTCTATTCTTCCTACTATATTATTAGTTAAGGAGAAAAAGAGGAAAACATTAATTCTTACAATGTACCGCTTATGGATTATACTTTGGGAAAGGAAGGTCTAAAGATGGATGAGTATTGGGAGAACAAGATAGAAGAAGTAATAAAGGTGGCTAAAGAATACGGGTATCCTGAGCTGAATAAAGAGTTCTGGATGAATACTCCAGCAATCTTAACCTCTATTGTTTTAGATATGCATAAGACTAAAGAAAAGATAGTTAAAGATATAGATAAAGAACTTAAAGCGAAACTTAAGGAGTATGCTGATGAGATCTATCACAACACCAATAGAGACTAATATAATTAAAAGGTGGGAAAAAGAAATAAAACATAACCCTCAATCTAAAGAGCTCGTAAGAGCAGTCGCAGAGTTAGATCTTAAGTACGGAGGAAATGGTTTAGGTTTAAAACGTGGGATGGGGGGATACGGAGATAACGGTGAACATCTGATGTATCTCCTTGATATCTATTTTGAACAAAGGGAAGAAGCGCAATACAGGAGACAATCTGAGTTCTATAAAGAACAAAGAGAGAAATGCTTAAGACTAACAAGAGTACTGGATAAGAAGTAAATAAAGAAATATAAAGCTGAGGAGGATAAAATGTTTTCATCAGAATTAAAAAAAGAGATCGCTGATAAAGTCCAAAAGGTGTTACAGGAAACTAACCATCCAGAATTGCCAAAAGGTGAAGTTAATTTTCTTTTGCATGTTGATGGAGAAGATTATTGGTCGTGGGCGAATATAAGGAATAATGGGATATCTTCAGATTGGATGGATATTGTTCCTGAGACTCTCATTAAAAATATGAGTAAAATATAAAGGAGAAGAAAATGGAAGAATACAGGACAGTGAAGAAAATACCAGCGGATAAGGTGACCGTGATAAAGAAGTGTAGTAGATGTGGTATTGAAGAGAGGGAAATTTTAGATGAAATGATTTCCTGTGTTGGGGAAATATGTACAGACTGTAATAAAACGGAAAACATTATGGAGATCATAGAAATAGAGATAGAGGAATACTTCCACTTTTAGCCTTCTTCCCTAAAGAAGTAAATAAACAAGATCAATCTAATATCTCTCTTTGAGAGATATAACATCATCGAGACTCCCTCTTCTTCCCCAAAATCTTTGTTACTATCCATACCTCAATACAATCTAACTGAATTTCTCTCTTCATGTCTTCTCAATAAATCTCAGGTTAATGGTTCTAAATAGATAAATGAGGTCTTCGATGGAAGTAAGTTCAAGATCAAACAACCTAATAGACAGATCATAAAACACACTAAAAAAAGGGATCATTTTATCTTTCGTCTGGCAGACTCGGAGTCTATGTCTGTCCAATTTCTCAGAGGGGTGATCCAAGATCGTTAGAATCTATTGAAAACGGGAAGAATTAATGTTAACTCTGCCAAATTCCAATGTCTTGGATCTAATACTCTGTTAACTTCCATTAACCTCCCCGAAAAAGACAGAAAACACCCCCCTTCGAGCGATATGCCATATCTATTTTTATAAACAAGCGGTTGCTGTTCACCTAAGTATCTGTAATTATTACATTCGTTAGTTTTGGAGAATTGTTCTGTATGGCATCCGACATCTAATGTTTATAGTGGAGAGTCTTGGAGTCTTGAAGGGGAGAATCCTTTATTTAGTCCGATAGGTTTGGTATCTATAAATAAGTCTCGACTCTTCCTTAGACCGACCAACAATCTTTTGAACCCAGACTCTAATGTCTACCTGGGGATCTTAAGTTATTTATCCAGGAGGTCTTATTAATGATCTGAGATCATAGTATCTAAGAGATATTAATCGATGTTAGATTGGTAGTCGATTGTTAATTTCTTAAGAGAGCTGGTCGAGTGTTACTCAAGTATAGTAGTCGATTAGATCTTAGATCATTAAATTAAATGCTTTACTTCTTGAATTCAGTACTATATAATAAATTAAAAACAAAGCAGGGAGAAAGAAATGGTAGCCATACTTATTTTAGTGATCTTATTGGGTTGTATTGTAATAAGGTACAGGATGGATTGTAAGAAAGATGCTAAACTGGTTACAACATAACGGGAACCCATTACATCTCTATTGTAAGCTCAGGAGATTAGGGTTCCCTAAACCCATAGCAAAGAGGATCAGTTGTATATTAGAAACTTGGATCAAACCTTTAATCTACAGGAAGGAAAAACAACATGGCTAATATGGTAGATATTAAAAAGTTCTTTGAAGAAGGCGCGAATGGAAGGAAAGTCAAGGTTACAGAAATAAAAAGCCCTTTCCCCAGAAGATCGCAGCGAGCTTAAAACACTTCTTGATGAAGGAAGCATTACGGCTGATATCTGTGATGACCTAATGGCTGGCGATTCTAATTATGGTTCATAGCTTACCTCCTAAGGCTGCACAACCTCCAGGGGGCTACGCCAAACCCCCCTGGAGCATTACCCAGACAGCACCAGATGCTCACCAGTAGTTCTTCTTAAAAAACGCATACCATAACATACCTTGTACTTCTGAATTATCTCTCGCCTTATCCTAATTTCGACCGTGATGATCTTAGATCATCGTGCTTATGTCTACTGTAGGATCTTGGATTAGCAGGCCAAGAAGGGAAGATCTTAGATCTCATGGAACAGAAGAGACCGACCGTGATGAAGAAGGAGCCCCTGGGGGGAATGAAGCTCAGGATCTGGGATAGGCAGGAATGATGGGTGATGCAGTGAGCTGGATACCACGAAGTGGTAATGCTACGATGTAGTAGGCGAGCTTAGATTGATATTACTGAAATGAGATATACGAAATAGTAATGGAGTTTAGATGCAAGATGTATGCCAAGAAGCTGATGCAAGATGTATGCCAAGAAGCTGAAGCGTACTACATTGTGGTAGTATGTTAGGTATACCACAGTACCAAAAAACCTAATAATATCAATAGGTTATAGTGTGTTAACCATACCACAGTGAGTTAAGTTTACCACAGGTTAAGCTATGCCAAAGTATAAAAAACGTAATGATAACAGGCACTTAGCATACTTAAGTTTGGCATAACACTTGCAATATATAGGGGTATGCACAAACTAAGCATATTAAGTTGGATTAAGTTGAATTTAGGAGTGTTTAGCTTGGTTGGGGCTGTCTCCCCTTGGTTATGGTATGTTAAGCGCAGTTAACCCTATTAATACAGGAGTAACTTAAAATGAGTAAAGTTAATACTAAAAGGGCTAAAATGGTAGTGGCAAAGGCTAAAGTGGCTAAAGTGGTAAAGACTGTTGTTAAGCAGGAT
>Ga0075122_10002656_pt1 | contig 11647 bp, 12 predicted proteins | sample AntAceMetag02UKB_FD_69790 | JGI IMG/M metagenome (GOLD analysis project Ga0075122, IMG submission 69790) | Saline lake microbial communities from Ace Lake, Antarctica - Antarctic Ace Lake Metagenome 02UKB | ecosystem: Environmental > Aquatic > Non-marine Saline and Alkaline > Saline | place... | reverse complement strand
GCCTGTGCCATTCCAGCGGAAGCATTTGCCGTAAAGGCGCTGTCCGAAGCGGCGCGATTAGCACCCTTTGCTGCCTTGTGGTACTCACCAAAGGCTTCGCGTCCGGCGGTTAGATCATTGCTGGCCATAGCGTAGGCCCCGATGCGTTCGATGTCGGCATCGGCCTGGACTTTCCAGGTGGCCATGGCCTTGCGGGCGCCGGTGTTGGCATCGACTTTGGCCGTCAGAGTCACGAGGCCAGCCGTCTTTGCGCTGATTGTGTCGTTTCCGACGATGTGATCGTCCGAACGTCCACGAACCAGGTCGCGTAGGCCTGCCACATATGTGACCTTGCCAGCGCTGTCGCTGACTGTGGTTCCGAAGACTTCGCGTCGCGTCTCGTTCAGGGAATAGGACTGTTTATTCATTGCGGTGGTGAGATCGTTGGTCTGACGGCGGGTCTGATCGGCGTAGCTCTTTTCGGCCTTGTCGTTCTCCAGGTTGCCGATAGAGGTGCCGAGCTCGTTGATGCCGACCTGATGCTCTTCGAGTATGGTCCGCGCTCCGTATACACCATATGCGCTGTAGACCAGAGCGAGTACGAAGCCAAGAAGGATGATGCCGATTCCTGTTAGGGTGGACTGTTCGCGTGTCATTTTTAGCCCCTTTGGAGTTAAGGCATGACTGCCTGTGAGTTATGATGCTAGTAATCTAGGATGGATTATCAATGATACTTGTTTTTTTGGGTTTTGGGTGATTGATTATTTCTTTTGATATATTAGTATATCATATCTAGACATAAATGTCAAGTGATACAATAATATATCAAAACAAGAAATAGGGGATAGAAATATGTGTTTGGTTTTGTATTGTTTAATATAACATTATAGCATACCTAAAAGATATTGTCAAGTGGTATTATTGGATTTTGGCTAATTTTAGGTAAAAAAACACCGCCCACATCAGTTTTGGCTGACATAGGCGGCTTTCTTCAAAGATCGATATTTTCCTTCTCCCACCTCTATTGTTGGCGAGTTTTAGGGTTGAACTATCCAGCAGATCTCCCCTTTGGCAGTGCCATTGAGGATTTTGACCTGCAGGACAGTTACTTCTATCCCAGTACTGTTGTCTTGTCCCAAACGCTCAAGCCCGGTCTTTTTGACCCAGACATCAGCGTTTGTCTCAAGGGACGAGGCATAGATAGGGTTGTTGTTCCTATCTGGAAAAATCGTTGTTCCTATGGGAACTTCCAGATCTGCCCCAATCGGCCTAAGCGTCATTAATCGGCTTGAGCCTCCTTGACTAGGGTTAGGAGCAGGCGTAGTGCGTTGATGCCTCAGTGATGCACTGCGAGGTCCAGAAAGCGTGGTCTGGGTTTTGGAGCCAGATGGGAGTTCTTTTGCAAGATCCCTACCCAAAGTCCAAACCACATACACGCCAGGAGCATCCTCGCGCAGTTCACCGTGCTGGTTCGGCACGATACTCTGCGCATACACAGAAAGGCCATTAGTTTGAGTTAGGCCTGTCTTGTGTACCTTCAAATACTCCTGGCGCGTAACTTCTTCACCGAAGTTCGGCTCGTCCCCTTTGTCGTAATACATCACGACTTCTGGGGACACATACTGAACAGGGAACCGAAGTTCGTTCACTAAAGCGACGCTATCCACCCAAACACCTGGAATCGCGTACGGCATAATAATCCGCACCGCGATCCAGACCGTTGTTCCCCGCGTTACAAACCATGCCACTGGCTTGAGTATCCGCGAGGGCCACGCATACCGCCATGCAAACATCTGCAAAGCAGAGTATGCGACCACAAAAAGGAAGCAATAGAATTTCTCGTCTCCTCTTGGGTCTATTGTGTAGACTATCATCCAAGCTATGACACTAAACGCAATGGGTGTAGTAAGCCCATTATATTGCTTCTTTACACTGGGCGTGGCGTTCAACAGGTGGCTGATGAATGCATAGCCACCAAACCACAGGCCCGAGAACACAGCAGCCATGAAATAAAGAAGGCTGTTTTCGAGCCATAGACCGAGCCCACCAAAGACAGCCATTAAGGCAGCTGGCACAAAATTGAACAGGCGGAACAATCGTTCGGCCTGGGTTTCTGCGCTATCTCTTGGGTTGTCTACTGCTTCTATCTCTTCATCGGTAACGGCTGGAAGTCGAAGAAATCCCATAAGAACAAAGGGAATCTTCAACCAATGGACTTTACTCCAGGCGAACAGACGGTGCCTAACAGGGGAGTAAACAGCGCCTAACAGATTGCGCGCGCCTTGGCTTATGAATTCGCGCACATTGGCATCATCGCCTTCAAACAGGCTGTTTATGGCCTCAGCGATGTGGATCTGTACAGAGTTGAGAGTGGAATCATCCTCCTTGATCAAGCCCCTGGTTATGGATAACTCTTTCATTCTGTCCATTTCAGGGTGCCTACGGAGGACTTCGTCCAGCATCTCGCTTCTGTCGTCATTCCGAATCATTCCGCCAATAGAAGCGCGGAACTGCATTCGCTGTACAGGGCTTAATGTGGATAGGAATTCTTGAACCTTTTCTGCTTCCTCAAGTTCGAGTTCCTTCTTTAATACCCTTTTCCATGTGCGCCTACTTGTGACCAGCTTGTTTATGACCAGCTTTACAATTGTTGAACGCTGGTCAATCGCGATGCACATGTCCATCTTGTGGCTGTCGTTGCCTTCAACGAACTCTTTGAAGGTCGCAACACAGGCGCTGGGATCTGAAATTGCGGCCAACATCTCTCGAAACGCCTCAATATACTCTGGGTGGTCGGCGAAAAATTCGCCCATTTCCGAATACGCGTCATCGACGTCGTCTTTGGACATACCACTTGACGTCAGTATGGCGCGCAAGGGCGAACGTGTACTTGAAACGATGGCCTCGTCCAGCATCTTGCTATACTGGGCGCGAGGATCCTCCTGGCCCCGGCGTTTACTAAAGCCAGTGCCAAACGTGTCTCCCAAGAGATCCATTAAGGTATGGATATGGGAGAAATTACCTGTGATCGCTCCGAGGTTGAATCTCATGACGTCCCTCTATTATCTTGTGAATTGATTGGGATTATTTTTTCCGCAGCGAATTGCTCTTGGATATCAGCTACTTTTTCGCCGATTTGTTCCAGGGTCATACCTTGCCCAATTTTGCTATTGAGCTCATCCCATTCTTCGGAATGTTCTCTCTCGTACCAGTTGACTGCCTCTCTTTTTTTTACACGGAATCGCCTTGGGATTCTTCGCAAACAATCTTCCAAGGATTGGACAGTGGGGGAATCAGGTATCTTTACTGTCCACTTAATTTCTCTTGGACGCGCCAGTTTCTTGGCGTCCTCTTTTACTAGCTCAGCTGCTGCAACTGCTTTTGAGGTTGGGTCAATTACATCTACCTGAAAAGCAGTGAGCGCTTCTTGGGAGAGAAGACCTTTCTCTACTAAACTCTTGCCTACCAAATCAATGTACGTTTGGCTGGCTGCAGCAAAGGCTCTTTCTCCTCGTTTTAACAGAAGCGCGAGTTTGTCTGCGTGAGCTTTTTCAACTCCCATAGACATTGCATCAAATACCTCTTCGGAGATGCTGTGTGCCCTTCTCCATGCAGCAAACTGGTCAGCGCAATACATGAAAATAATATCGATTATTGCACTGAGTTGCTTCTTTTGCTGGCCTTTTTCTCCACCTTGATCACTAGTATTCTCGTTCATCGGTCAATTACTCCTTTTTCTATAGAAAACAGGTTAAATTCATAGGTTTTCAAGCAACGGGTTGTGTTTTTATGAAGGTTTATAGTAGTATATTTTTAACATTTTGTCAAGATTTGGCAAAAAAAAGATCCGCTCTGCAAAACTGCACAAGACGGATCAAAGAGCATTGTTCAGGCCATGTTGGCCTAGGGTTGGTCGAGAAGTCTCTCCTCCTACGGAGTGGCTTCCTACGCGGGTACGTCCTTATCCGCGTCGTCGGTGGTCGCGGGTACGTCCTCGTCCTTGTCGTCGACGATCTCGATGTCGTCGTCCTCGGATGCGTCCTCAGTACTGGTCGGGTTGGTGGTGAGCAGACCTTTCAGTACGAACCCACCGCCGATGACCAGTAGTCCTACTGCGATCCACAGAAACGTTTCCATTCCCATCTTGACGCTCCTTCTTGTGTGTGTGGTACTTGTGAGTGGGGTGGTGGTGGAACTAGTTCCTATTTCAGTTCAGAGCGCAGCTGCCGCAAGATGCGGGCCACTGCGCTGGGGAAGTCGGCGTTGCGGGCGCGCTGGCGTTCCACGAATTCATACGAATATCGGTGTGAATAAGTCACACCCAACTTATCCTTCTTTTCTTGGAGCTTGTCGTAATCTGCGTTGTACTGCGGATCGTCCCACTTGTTTTCCACTTCCTCCCATTTTTCGTACAGGCGGTCTTCTTCCTCGAACACGTTGGTGTGAGGATACGAACCATCCCAGAAGGGGAGGAGCCGATCAATCAGGACGACAACCTCATCTTCGAGGTTATTCTCGCGAATCTCGGCCAGAATCTTGGCTTTCTTCGCACCCCAGAACATGTTCATGAGCCGGGGGGTGGAAATCGTTTCCACGACAACTTTGGCTTGAGACGGATACCATCCTGCAACTCCAACCTTATTCTCGATAGCAGGGAGAAAAAAGTCGCAGTTAAAGCCCTTCAGAGATGCGTTCTCCAAATAATGCTTTCTGAAGTCCTCTTTCATCTGCGTTTCTCCGGCGAACCGCGAAACGCAGTACTCAACTACTTCATCGGACAGCAGTTGCCATCCGGTGTAACTCACGGCTGCGAAAGCCGACGAAGCCAGCACCAGAAGTGCCACCAAGGTGGTAAGTTTTTTGGTCATTTTTCCTCTCTAAGAGGTTAAGGGCATGACATACAGCCCAATGTTAATTTGCTGCTTTTGTATGTTAAAAAGCATTATATCATATATAACAAGAACTGTCAAGAAGTAATAAAAAATAGGCAATCTTGACAATTATTCATATATGTGCTAATATGTTGGATTAATACAAAAACAGCCAAATATAGGCAAAATTGTCTAACATTGGCTGGCTGAAAACACACATAGTACCACACACTCCAGGAGGAGTATTATGAAAAGGCCCTTTTTTCCAATCGTTGTGATGGCCATCGTGGTCATCCTGCTTCCGTCGACGTCTCTGTTCGCACAGACTGTGGATACGGATTCGAGGAGTGTTGGCGGCTTTGCAGTCGTCGGCGCACTGGATGCCAACCAGGGATACGAGCTAGATCAGCTCGGCGGAATGTTAGGAGCGATTCTCGTCCTGGACGAGATCGTTGAACTTTCCATTTCTCACGGGAAGTTTAAGGTTTCGCCCGAGAGTCGGATGGTGGACGCGGATTCGTTGAGTGTCAAGAAAGTTGTCATCAGCGAGCTCCGCGCTGGTTTCCGGATTCCGATTTGGGAGATTTTTTCCATACCAGTCGGCATCGGAATCGCCAGAATCCGCGAAGTGGATATACAGTACGATCTCATCGGATACTTCGGTCTCGTGGCCTCGGTCTCCGAGGAGAGCTGGCATATCGATTTAGGTATCCACAACGCGTGGTATCCTGATCGTCACGGCCGTCAGGAGGGTAAGTACCCTCCGCGCAATACCATGGCTTTCGTCGGTGTCCGTCGTGACTTCGGCGAGTAACGCCGACGTAGCACAAAGGCCCCAAGCAGCTAGAAGCATAGCTGCTTGGGGCTGTATTTTTTTGCAAAAAAATACAGCCCTTGATTTGCGTTGCTTTGCAAACCATGGGCTGTGGTGGACTTACTGCGTGCCAATAGGCAACTCCTCTAGTTTTATCAACTCTATTAGTTCTATTCTCTCCCTTTGTATAGCAACTGGTTCAGTTGCTTGGTTTGTACTATTCGACAAACTGCTATCAGCAGCAGCTTGTGTTGTTGGCTCTGTGTGAAATACTGCCCGAACTTCATTCGGTCGCAGAGAGTAGAGAATAATTCCACCACCGAACACGATGCCAAGTGCGAGAGTCAGTATCCAACTGACCCAGCCTACCTTGTTATGTACAACAATGGCGGGCTTTTTTGCGGCTTTTTGGTACATTTTTCGCCTCTCTTGAATAGAGGCGATAATGTTCTCAACCAGTATTTCCTCTGGTATCTGGGCTTGGCTCCTACTCCTCTGGAGGAGTGATTTTACCCGGCTGAAGTAACCTCGAGTGTGCAGGAGCGGTTCTGTTGTACCCCGCGAGAAGGGCTGCGCCAGGGTTGACCGTATCAGCCAGCATCTCGGCTTCGAGCTGATCTGCCTCTCGCGCATCTGCATCGCCGAGGAGAGCTCCCATGAGACTCCACTGTGCCTCCTGGACCCTTTTTCGGCTATTTGCCTGCGCTCCTCTGACTTCCTTGATGGCTTCTCGTCGGGCCTGGCGTTGGTCTACTATCTCGTCTCTGACGATTTCGGCGTCTGCGGCCTCATCGCCAAGAGCCTTGACTCTTCTAGCCACTGCTTCCTGAGACACGTCGTCGAGTTCCTCTTCGGCAGGTACTGTTTCGGCAGTCTCGGAGCCATTGCCTTTTGTGGTAACCTTGATTGAATGGCCATTGCTACCATCAAGGCTGCTGTTCTTAGGCGCAGTATCCGAGCCGTTGCCGGAGGTTTTGATCCTGTCTTCCAGAATCTCACGGGCCTGTTTCCTAAAGGAATCCAAGCTACTGCCCGTGGTCGTATCTATGCCCAGGATTTGATCAGCGTTTACTGCCTCGATCTCCGCGATGCTGCATGGGTCCGCGTTGATCCTTCCTAGCGCTTGTTCGAGTGTGAGATGTGTGCTTTTTTCTGGGGCTCTTGTAGTCATCGTTTTTACTCCTTGTGCTGGGATGGGTCTGGACGGTTGAGTGACTGTTGCGGGTTTTGGAGAATTTGGGGCCATGGAGTCTTGGGGTTTTTGTGGCCTATTTATCCAGATTCTTCTCACCCTTTCTGGGATATGGATGCTAATATCGTTCCATTTCATCTAGCTTTTTAACCCCTCCTCCTAAGGGTTTAGGGTAAGAAGAATGAAGATTAGAGTTTCTTTTTGGTTGTTAATTTACTACTTGAAATCAAAAATAACCCTACAAGATTATAGGGAAACTGTCAAGTTTAAATATACAAAAAACACAACCACTAGATCCACTTATTCTTCTTAAAGAATCCAAACATAAAGCCTACACCAACAACCATAATAGCCATAACTTTCCAAAATCCAAAATTGCCCATAAAAGGCATACCTTCGGTTGTGTTCATTCCAAATATTGCAGCTAATAAAGTAAGAGGGAATACAATAACTGAAAAAATGGTTAAAGTTTTCATTATATCATTCAAGCGGAAAGTTATCGTTGATTCATTAGATTCCTGAATAGCATCAATAGTTGCTTTGTTTGTTTCAAGTTGCATCCAAATATCCTTACTAGAGTTTATAATTCTATTAAATCGCTTATCGTCTTTTGCTCCAAAGTATTCCTTGCTGTTGTCGCATAAATCTTCGAGCACGTTTTTTTGTGTGCTCATGGTTTTGCGTATAGCTACAATATTACGTTTTACAGAAAGAATTTGCCCAACAAGCTCGCGTTCGTGATCGGTAAAAAGCTGGGAATCTATATTGTCAATATCCCAAGCAATGTGATTAAGCATGGGGTAGAGTGCTAAATTCATTTTCTCTAAAATATCAAGCAGAAAATCAATACTATTTTGATTAGAATATTTTTCGCGTATATAGGGCTCGGATTGTATTTTTTGAGCAAAATCTTTAATCGTATTAATTTCATTTTTATGCACAGTAATAACAAACTTTTTATTGGCAAAAATATCTATTTCAGTTGCTTTTACAATACCTGTTTTTCGATTATAAATAGGGTAGAGAAGTACAATAAATGCGTAATCATCGGCAAATTCAACTTTTGGTCGCAATGGGGGAGCAGCAACATCAGCAAGATGAGCTTTAGAAAAATTAAAATGATCCCGCAAAAAGCGGATTTCTGAATCTTGATTGTCAATTAAATTGTACCAAGAGAATTTTTTGAATTCTGTTTGTCTGGGGTTATTCATGTTTAATTTCCTTCTGAATTAATACTGCTTTCTTGAATAATATTTTTAACAATTCCAGTCATAAATGGATTAGGAATAATTTCAGGGAGTATTTTTTTTCGTTTATAGGTATGCACTGAAAATACTTGATTAAATTTTTTTAAATCAATACTCTCCATTGCAACTTCTTGTTTTAAAACAACAACCTCGTTTGCTTGAATAATAGTTCGATAAAAATCTTTATAAAGAAAAAGAACAAGAATCAAAAGCAAAAAAAGAACAATTATTGAAATACAAAGCCGTATTTTTGTGAAAGTGTTAAATTCTTCGTAATTTTTATTTTTTAGAAATGGTATTTTCATATAATTTACAGTAGTTATTGAATCCTCCAAAAAGTATCAGCAGACATAGTTAATGTTGCTTGTCTTGGTTCATTTTCGTTTTCATTTTCCCGAACTGCGATTGATACTTCTTTTATATTTGTATAAAGATGAAGTTCTTCTACTTTTTCAATCCATCTTATAATTGATGGCCATTCTCCTTTTATAATAAAAGAAAATTCTAGTGTTGAGAATTTTTGTTCTGCAGCTCTTTTGCTTTCTCCAATACTTATTTCCATTTCAAGATTTTCCTCTGTTGAAATATGCTCAATAGCAGTAATATATTGAAGTTCCTGACTTTCTTTTAGTATTACCTCATCTAAAAAAGGAAGATCATCTTTGACTTTTTCGTAGTCAATTTTTACATTTTTTTGAAGCTGGCCTTTTGTGTAAAGTTTTTCAAGGCGAACACGCTCTTCTAGTACTTGTTTATTTATAATTCTAATTTCTGTTAAGGAAGGAATTATAATAAGAACAATCAAGGCAATTAAAAGCAAGCCAAATGATATAGTTGAAACAAGAAATCTATTTTCTAGCCAAAATTTCATATATATTCGTCATCCTGACCTGCCGAATTGGTGGGTAGGCGGGACATGGTTTAAAATGATGCAATAATTATTTTATTTCGTCGTCTTGGGGTGCTTGATATCTCGAAATATTTATTTTCCCTGCAAATCTAAAATTGATATCTTCTTTTTCTATAAAGTTAGAAAGAGGCGCATCTAAAGATTCGATAATTTTGTTTTCCTCAAGAGCAACTTTTGTTTCAAGGAGAATATCTCTGGTTGGCGACATTCCGGTTATTTTAAATGTTCCTGTGTCTTGGTTTATGTGAATAAAATCAAGGCGAATTTCGTCTGGTATTATTGATGCAAAATCATAAAGCAATAGGCTCCATTTTGAAAAAGTTTTTTGAATTTTTTCCGTATCTTCAATTTTTTTATTAGCACTGTCAATTACTGTTTGTATTTTTTGATGTTCTACTTTTACAAGAGAGGTGTCGTGCCTAATTGTATTATAATGATCAACAAGGATAATCCTGGCCAAAAAAAGTGCTATTGCATGAATAGATATAACAACAACAATAATTCCAACAATACTGTGGATTACTAAAAATTTGCGCTCACGATTTAAGCGTTCTTTTTGAAAAATTGGAATAAGGTTTAGTAGAATCATATTACATTAGACAATGCAAGGCCTATGGCTGTTGTAAAGCCAAGTTGTTTATCTTTAGTGAGTTCTTTTGGAATGTGCCAATTATCTGTATCTACTTCATTTTTTAAAAAATTAACAGAATTTAATTCATTGATTTTTTTATAAGTACTTTTTCTTTTCTTTACAAGATTAAGTAGAGGATCTCCAAGGTAAATTTTAGTTTCTGGAAGTTGTTTGGAAAGCATAGAAATTAATCCAATTAAATTTGCTCCTCCTCCGCAGAGGATTATTGATTCAATTGGTTTTGCTCCTTCGAAATGATTTATATAAAAAGATAAATTTTGTTTTATTGAATTAGATAATTCAACAATAGATGGTTCTAGAATTTTTAAAATTACTTGATCCCCTTTAGAAGGGTCTAGTCCACATAGATGTTTTGCTTCTTCTGCTTTTTTTTCGGACAGATTCAATTTTTCTTTGATTTTACGAGTTATGTCATCGCTAGCAACTGGCATACTAATAGTAAATTGAATAGTTTTTTTATCAAAACATATAAAACTTGCGCGCGTTGCGCCAATATCAATAATAGCAACTGGCTTAGTATATGAAATTTCCATAGGTAATATGCTGCGTAATATTGCCTCTGCTTCTATTTGTAGCGAAATTGGCTTAAGTCCAAGATTATGTAATGCTTTTGTATATGAATCTGATGTTGCTTTTGGAATAGCGCCAACTAAAATTTTTGTTGTTCCTTCTCCTGTCTCTGTTTTGGAGACAATTTCCCAGTCAATATATAGGTCATCTGGATTTAGAGGTATGTGATTAGGAAGTTCTTCGCGGATTGCGGCTGCAAGTTTTTCTTTTTTTACAGATTGAATTGAAATTACTTTTATAAATGTATGTGTTTCTGGTAAACAAGCATGCACATATGATGTTGGAATTTTTTTTGGAGATACTGATTTTAAAAGATTTGTGAGCGAATTTTCAAAATCTTTTTGTTTTACTATTTTCCCTTGTTCAAAGATTCCTTTTGGCATATCAACAGATCCATAGCTTTTTAACTCAAAATCAGAGCCATGTTTTTTAATATATGCGGCTTTTAGAGATCTATCTCCTATATCAAGCCCAAATGAATCAAATGTGTTAACTAATAGTTGCATAATTTTTAATATTCTTCTTCCCAGTGATTAATAAATAATACCTGAGAAAAAAGAGGTGTACCAAGGGTATCTGCTATATATTGTTCATTTAAAGTCAATACTGTAGCATCCCAAGACATAAGAATTTTTATATCTTGCGCTATGATAGCTCCTTCTATACTTACGTTTACATTTTGCAAAATTCCATCTGTTATAATAAAGTCTCCTCCAGCATAAATTAATCCATCTACATCAATATTAGTAGAAAATCCTCCAATAGAAATATTTTTTTTGCTTATTAATCCAGAGGGTTCTCTTTCTGTTTTAACTACGGTTAAACTTGCAGGTTCTTGGTTCTGGCTATATCCATTTCCTATTTTAATAGATCCATCTGAAACTAAAATTCCATTTATTGTCAAAATATCACCCTTTTTAATAAATATATTGCCAGTAACATAAGTAATTCCATCTAAGATTGTGACTGGATAATCTTTTAAAAGTTTTTTAAATTCATTTGCTGTATATACTTGGTCAGCCAAAGATTTATATGAGCTTGTTGCAGTTGAGTCAAAATCAATTTCTGGCATTAATATTGCTAAAGGAATAGGGGGATTGTTTGAATCAAAAACACCTTCTGTTGCAGTAAGACTAGATGACGAGGTTATGTCCACGTCATTAACTGCTTTTGCTGTTTTTGTTGTTGTCCAGTCACTAAAAAGCATTAGATCAATGTCTCCATTAGCGCTTAAACCTCCACCTATTATATCAATAACACTTCCAATGCCTTCAATATCTCCATTTGAAACTAAGGCATTTCCTTCAACTATTTGGTTACTTATTGCCTTAAATGCGCTTGCTTGTACAACCCTTTGTGCATCAATTCCTCGAACACTTATTGTGCTAGTTGCTGTAATTATAGCATTTGCA
>Ga0075122_10002655_pt1 | contig 11649 bp, 13 predicted proteins | sample AntAceMetag02UKB_FD_69790 | JGI IMG/M metagenome (GOLD analysis project Ga0075122, IMG submission 69790) | Saline lake microbial communities from Ace Lake, Antarctica - Antarctic Ace Lake Metagenome 02UKB | ecosystem: Environmental > Aquatic > Non-marine Saline and Alkaline > Saline | place... | reverse complement strand
TCTACTCATCATCATCATTCTCCACATAATTATCTTTTATGTAATGAACAAATAATTTTGTCTTCTCATAATATTCTAGGACTGTATTGATTTTCACTTCAATTATTTTTCCATCTGACATAGTTGAAGTCATTGCGACATTCTTTCTGAATTCACCACTTCTTGTAAAGTCAGCTCTGTATAATTGTCGAAGGAAAATATAAAAATCTAAATATTCATGAAGGTCTTCGTCTTTACAATTTTCTTTTATGTGTTGGACCTTCACCATAGGTGCCATTGGTATTTCTTCAATTTTATTTTCGCTTTCAAGTTTTTCTAAGAATCCATCAATTATTGCATTAAATGCTTCGATGATACGATTTACAACACTTCTTATAACATCTACAGTTCTTGTATATTTTAAACTAACATATATGAGGTGGTCGACTCTTTTGAGTTCTTCTACGGAATTAGTAAGGGCTTCAAACATACTTGTTCACGATCTTATTTATCTCCATTAAAAAGATTTTTGTCTTGCTTATATACTTTTTCATTTCTTCAACGGATATCATTCGGAGTTTATAATCATCAGTACAAATAAAAAATTTATTTTTTCTTGAAAACTCAACTGGACTTTTTTTATGTCTTTCTAATATATCTCTTGTTTCCTCTATTAAAGTTATATATTCAATGTTTATCTGATAGCGGTCTGTTATGTGGTTTTTGAAAGCATTGATTTTTGATTCTTCATTATCATGAAAGGGGGGAATTCTTCTATGCGCTCTTTCGTGTGATAATATCATACTTATAATATTCATAATTGCTTTGTGTAAGTTATCAATAACTCCTAGTAGGATTTTCGGATTATCTACTAAGGGATATGTTTGTGTAAGAATATGATCTGCTGTGTGTATATACTTTTCAGCCTTCTGTTCAAAAAGGTTTTTCATAGCCATATTTATGGGAGAATATGTATAAAAATGTATTGAAAATTATTTCTGAAGAGAGATAATAGCTTCAGCTAAATCGTAATTAGCCTGTTCAATTGCTTTTTCAGCTACTTCCCTTGAAACTTCTGCCTGTTGCATAACTGTTTCAATATCATCTTCAGATATCTCCGGGGAGTTGTCTAAAGATCTTTCACTTTCCTCGCCTGAAATCTGATAATTTTTTTGCCCCATCATATTTATTTTAGAAACCTGAGGATTGGAAATAACAATTTCTTTGTCAGAGCACTTTATGATAACTTCAACAGCATCAATTTCTTCCTGTTGAACACCCATTCTTTTCATGGCTTGCTTCATCTGTCTAGGATTCATTCCAGGAATCATATTATATTCCCATCCAAGCATTTCCATATGTATGTAGAACAGCCATTATTATGATAACAATAACGACCAAGATAATTATGAAGCCAGGTTTAAATTCAATCTTAGATTTATATTCGTCAAAATACCTTACTAATCCACCGATACCAGAAGGCATGTTTATTTTATCCTGTCCCATATGCTTGAGGTTATGTATTTTATATAAATAGTTAACTATTTTCCATTTAATTCGTTAAGTATATATACTAGTTTTCCGTATATTTCTAGAATGAAAAGAGGTTTTAGTAAAAGGAAGTTGATGTTTTTGATTTTTATACTGGTTCTTGTCGTTATTCTTGCAATTGCCAGCTTTGCAGTTCTTCCTCTATATCCAAAAGAATGTTATGATGTTGGTCCATCAGATAAATGCAATACAATACTTGGTCCGGGAAACCTTGCAGATTATCTTGATGATTCTGGATGTGTTGATTTAGACAATTTTAGATCTTGCTGTACAACTGTTGAATGCGGTGGTGCAGGTGGATATTATTACGTGCCTATGAACAGAACTGTGAGTTAGAAAGTGTAGGGAACGCGTAAGCCACCTTCTGTCAGAGCCAAACAACAAAACTTTCATTGCGATGCTCTGTGCCAGCATTCAACTAAGCGTCTAAGACTTGCACAAGCCAGGACTCACCGTTTCATCCATTCCTTGAAAAACGTCAGTGGGTTAACTCATTTTTGTTACCAAAAACTTCTCCAACATCATTCTAAATCAAGGTGGTCTCGTTTCTGAGTGGTTGCCGTCCCTTTAAGGACTCTACTTTCGCAGATAGCTACCATAGTGGGTGGACTTTCCTCGTTTCCGGAGGCTGGCTACGCCCCTACAAGAGGAGGGGTGTTATTTGCCCTTTATAAACTTGACTATAATTAAGCCTTCTTCTCCAGAATAAATATCATATAGTTCATGCACAACAAAATCGTGATTTTTTGCTTCTTTTTCCATTATTTCAAGTGATCTGCTGTTTGTTAATAATGTTATATTTCCTTTATCTTTCAACAAGTATTTTGATTGATAGAACAATTCTTTCATAAATGAGGCATAATCTTTTTCCCTAATGTTTTTGTTCATCCTCGGCGGGTCTGTAACGATAACATCAATTTCTTTTTCCTTCAATTTTGTGTCAAGCCATGAAAGTTCCGATTTACTTATTTTGATAGAATCTTCCACGCCTGCTATTTTTGCGTTTTTTCTTGCCGCAAATGTATGTTTAAGATGCATATCATATCCATATATGTTCAATTTTTTTGGTTTCTCTTCTTTTAAATCTATTTTGAACAAAAATTTATTTTTTGTGAAATAATTTTGTGAGAAATTGCCCGCGAAGAAAGCAGCTTCTATAGGTATTGTTCCTGAACCGCAAAAAGGATCTAGCAATGCTTTTTTGTTTGTGAATCCTGCTACTTTTATTAAGGCTGCTGCGATTGTACCTTTTATAGAGGCTGGATGGACAAATATTTTGTAATCTCTTTTGCTTAAATCAACAGTAGATAGATCTTTACCGATGTAACATTTTTTATTATAAACATAAATGTAAATTATTGTTTCTGGATTATGAAGGTCTACTTTTGTTTTGTTATTGTCAAATATTGGTTTTCCTGTTTCCTGTTCTATATCTGAGGAAGAGAAATTATGTTTACCAATTCTTTTACATTTTATTCTGAATGTTTTCCCGACTTTTACATTTTTTAATTCCTGCATTATTTTTTCTTCTATTTCATCGTCGACATCAATTGCAGATATAAATTCAAGAACTTTTATGAAAGTCTGTCCTTTGTAGCATAGTTTGTGAAGATCATTTTTTTTACAGTCAAAAATTGCAACAGTTTCTTCTATTTTTGATTTAACTTTAATAAGATCTTCAATCTCCTTAGAAGCTATGTTTTCTATCCCCCTGTGTGTTATAATAAAACATTTCATTTTGGAGAATTATCGATAAGATTTTCTTCTTCCTGTTCAGCTATTATCTTAGCTGCAGCAACAACGTTGTCGCCCTCGCCAATTTTCATTAACCTGACACCTTGAGTATTTCTTCCGATGACAGAAATATTGTGGATGTTTGTCCTTATTACTATTCCATTTCTCGATATAAGAAGAATGTCGTCAATCTCTTCAACATTCTTGATTGCTGCAACATCACCATTTCTTTCTGAACACTGGATGTTTATAACTCCTTTACCGCCTCTATTGATTAAACGGTATTCTTTGATTGAAGTTCTTTTTCCAAATCCATGTTTGGTTATTGTCAATAAAGTTTTATTATCATCAGCTCTAACTGCCCCAACTACTTTGTCATCTTTTCTCAGCCTTATTCCCACAACACCGCGAGCGGTTCTTCCCATGGCCCTTACATTTTTTTCGTTGAACTTAGCTGCTAAGCCTTTTTTTGTTGCAAGAATAATTTGTTCACTACCATTTGTAACCAATGTGTTAATTAATTTCTCATCATCCTCGAGGTTAATCGCTCTTATGCCACCTCTTCTCGGCTTTGAAAATAATTCTAAAGGAACTTTTTTCACAATTCCCTTATCAGTTGCCATAAACAAAAATTGTCCATGATTGAATTCTCTGACTGGGACAAAAGCTGTTAGTTTTTCATCTTTAGCTACATCAATCAAATTAACAATAGCTTTACCTTTACTCTGTCTTGATGCTTCTGGGATATTGTAAACTTTTAACCAGTGCATCTGACCATTGTCTGTAAAAAATAACATGTGTGTGTGAGTGTTGGCTATGAAAATATGCTCGATGAAATCCTCATCTTTTGTTGTCGCGCCGATTATACCCCTTCCTCCTCTTCTTTGCTGTCTGTATGTATCAATTGCAAGTCTTTTTATGTAACCCTGGTGAGAAATTGTAACGACAACATCTTCTTGTTCTATAAGATTTTCAAGGTCTACTCCATTCTCTTCATCTTCTTCATAAACAATTTCAGTTCTTCTCTTGTCTCCATATTTCTCTTTTATTCCTTCAATTTCATCTTTTATTATTTTAAGAATTTTTTCTTCTGAAGCAAGAATGGATTTTAGTTCTTCTATTAATTTAAGCAGTTCTTTTTCTTCATCTCTTAATTTTTGTTGTTCTAATGAAGATAACTTTTGTAATTTCATATCAAGAATTGATTTTGCTTGAATTTCTGTCAAGGAATAATCTGTCATTAATGTTTGTGTTGCTATGGAAGTATCTTTCGAACTTTTTATTTTTTGTACGATTTCATCTATATTATTTAAAGCTATTATCAAACCTTCAAGAATATGTGATCTTTGTTCAGCTTTTTTTAGATCAAATTCAGTTCTTCTCCTTACAACTCTTTGTCTATGTTTTACAAATAAAGAGATCATATTTCTTAAGCCCAAGGTTTTTGGTTCGTTGTTTACCAAAGCAAGCATGTTGATACCAAAAGTTACCTGCATCCTTGAGTATTTCATTAATTGGTTAACAACAACGTCTGACTGTGCGTCTTTTTTGAGTTCAATTACAACTCTTAAACCTTCTCTGTCAGATTCATCTCTTAGATCTGATATGCCTATAATTTTTTTTTCTCTCACTAGATCTGCTATTTGTTCTACTAACATAGCTTTGTTAACTTGGTATGGAATTTCGTTAACGATTATTCTTTCTCTTCCTTTATTCTCTTCAATCTTGTATTTTGATCTGACTTTTATTTTTCCTCTTCCATATTTGTATGCGTTTTCAAGTCCTCCTGCCGTCGCTATAATTCCGCCGGTTGGAAAATCAGGACCTGTAATGGTGCTCATTAATTGTACAGAATCAATATCAGGATTTTCTATAAATTTTATAACACCGTCGCAGATTTCAGTCATATTGTGAGGGGGGATGTTTGTTGCCATCCCAACTGCTATACCACTTGTTCCGTTGATTAATAAGTTCGGAACTTTTGCTGGAAGAACTGTTGGTTCTTTCAACGATTCATCAAAGTTATTAGTAAATTTAACTGTGTTTTTTTCAATATCTGTCAATATTTCTTCAGACAATTGATTCATTCTTGCCTCAGTATATCTCATTGCCGCCGCAGAATCTCCATCAACTGATCCAAAATTTCCTTGACCTTTAACTAAGGGATAACGTAATGAAAAATCTTGGGCCATCCTAACCATAGCTTCATAAACAGAAGAATCACCATGAGGGTGATACTTACCCAAAACTTCTCCAACAATTCTCGCGGATTTTTTGAATGGTTTGTTATGCAGCATGCCCATATCATGCATTGCAAAAAGAATTCTTCTATGAACTGGTTTAAGGCCGTCCCTTACATCGGGCAAAGCTCTGCTTACAATAACAGACATAGCATAATCTAAATAAGACCGTTTCATCTCATCTTCAATTACACTTTCAACAATTTTTTCATCTGGTTTTTCTTCAATTTCTTCGTCCATTAGAACCCCTTGCTTTATGATGGAGGGATTGCTGTTTCTTTATATACCTTTTGGTTTTAAAATGCCTTTAGAGCGCCTGAGAAGGTAGAATTCAAGGTTTTGAGGTTTTCGAATTATGGCTTCAGAAGACGTCTGTACGCTCTGATTTTCTAAATAATATTATCTCTGACATTAAAATTCTTACCACAATAAACACAACGCTTACTCTTCTTTTCCAGTGTCGTTGTTTTGCTTTGGTATTTCATCTTGTTCTTGCATTTCGGGCATTTCAGAAGCAGAATCATCTTCAATTATCTCCAGTTCTTTTTCAATTTCATCAGCAGGTTCATCTACAATCTCTACTTTTTCGTTATCATCTTCTTTCGGGATATCATACGTTTCGATTTCTGTTTTTTCTTCAAAATCGCTCATTTTTGTTTGTGGTAGTTTAGGTTCCTTAATAGTTCCAAAAACCTCTTTTATATCTTTGTCGCCTTTCAAATCAAAGTATTCGTAGAATTTTTTTGATAACTTTAGTAATCTCGTTCTTCCGTGTTTAGCCGAATCAATAAAACCAGCTTCTTCGAGTTGTTTTAAATGATCATAAGCTTTGTTTGTTCTTATTTTTATTATATCAGATTGGAATGCAGGATTTTTCCATGCGACTACAGCTAAAGTTTCCATCAATGTCTTACTTAGTTCAGCTTCTGTAACAATCTTTCTGATGAAATGAAGATATTTTTCCCTTATTGTCATCTTCCATGCTCTGCCTTCATCGACAATCATAAGAGAAGTATTATCACAATGTCTTTTTTTTAGTTCAGCAATAGCGGTTTCTATATCTTTCTCGTTTTTTATTCTACAAAGTCTTTGAATATCTTCCACAGTTACTTTCTTTCCTGAGGAAAAAAGAACCGCTTCAACTCTGTTTATTAATTCTTCATCCATCTTTATTTCTAACCAAAGAATATACACCATCTTCTTCAGTAATCTTTTTTTCTTCAAGCATCTTATCAAGGAATCCTTGCAGATCTTCTTCTTTTATCCCTGCAAATTTGGTTAATTGTTCTTTTTTCAATTTTGACTGGGCTAATGAAATCATTATATTGTTCCTCACCATTGAATTTAAACTGGCATTAAATGCCTGGTTTTCCTGATGGAGGTTTTTAGCTAACATATCTACGTGGTGGAGACGTGCCTGCATATCATTAAGCATATCAGTTATTGTGCCAGAATTTAAGATCATCTTCTCAGGTTCGATGATTTCTATACTTGAAGGCATATAATCAAAACAAAAACCAATAAGTGCATTTACATTTTTTGTCCAAAATTGAAGTTCGCCGAATGTTGAAAAAAGTCCTTTTTGGTCTTCCTGTTCAATTGCTTTCTCAACATTATCTTCTTCAACATCAAAGTCTTTATTTTCTTTGATATTTTTGATATAATCTTTAAGAGTTTTCTCTATATGCTCTTTAGGCTTGCCAACCATTTCTAATATTGCTCTAACTTGTACTTCACCTTTTTCCAATCTTTCGCTTTTACTTACCATTGTATTTAGGGAGGAGAAAAAGGGGTTTATAAAGTTTACTTATTTTCTCTTTATCATATGTATTATCAACATTATCAATATCATGAAAACGCTTCCAGCCAAAAACCATAATGCAAGATTTGGCTCTGAAGATGCTGTCTGGATGGTTGTATCAGCTAGTTGAGATGCTGCTCTAGGGGCTTCAGAACTTGCAGCCATAATCATCTCTTCGTTTGCAGTATCCATTGCCTTTGTGGTAGCAAATATAGCAGTTTCTCCCGTTGTGGTTAGCCAGTTGTACACCTCTATTGCTCCTGCTCCAACAACAGCAAAAATTCCTAAGGGAAGGATGCTCTTTAATTTCTCCATAAATCCAGGTGGGGAATCTCGTGGAGCGATTACTATGAATTTATTGGCCAATTTGTAGTGGTTTACTTCTTTTCCTTTCTTGCTATAGTGATATTCGTCGACTTCAACAAGTTTTGCCTTATAAAGATGTTGAAGATTATAATGAACTGTTGAGATAGGAATATCTAATTTTTCGGATATTTCAGTTTCTGTAGCTTCTTTGTTTTCAGTTAGAAATTCAAGGATTTTCCTACAGGAATCGTTGCTTAGGACCTGAGCGAGTTTTTTAGCTTTGTCCTCTTTGAGATTTACGAGTAAAAATGATTCGTCTGTCATTAAATAAGGTTATTTCTACAAGTATTTAAATAATTTGTTGACTTCAAACCAGATTGAAGCTTAAATTGTAGCATCTTTATAATAATTAATATAAATGATTGAGTACTACCATCTTGGTATGGAGACTACGTGCACAGCGTTATCCAGAGAAGGCCTTTATGAAATATTAAAAAAAGAGCCGTACGACAGTACGCAGGAGGATATTAGTGCACTTGAAGGGTTTGTTCTACAGGATAGAGAAATATTAAAATCTGTTCTCATTGCTTCTCCTAAAGAGATATTAAATCTTACAGAAAGATTGATAGGAAAATTTTCATTTGGAGAAAATTATATGCTGTTTTATGGTAATCTTTTTACTATAAATGCATTAGGTGTAAAGTACTTCACTGAAGTATATCCTAATGAAATCTCTGAAGACAAGATAAAATTTAAAGAGAATTTAGGAGACATAGCTAAAGCGCTTATGGAAGGTTCTGAAAAAGAAGGTGATGCATCTCATGCAATGGTTCATGGAGAAACAGCAATAAGGCAGTTTAGATATGTTGCGGATGATTATGGTACAAACTATGAAAACTCTTCAGAAGACTTAGAAAATTATGAGAATTTGCGCAAAAAACATTTTTATATGATTTTAAAAACTGCAAGACTTAAAGAAGGGGCTGGAAAAGAAGATGTAGTTTTTACCACGTTTGTGTCTGCATCACGGTTTGCTGGAGATATGCAGAAGAGATATGAAGATGGAGAGATTGGCGATATCTTATGGAATTTTAGAGAAATCGAATCGGAAAAGAAGATTATTAAATATGGGGGAGATATATGCGGTTTGGGTAGGCTTATAGCATGGTTGAACATTGCTTTTTCATATGTTCTTGTAAATTGTCGCATAAGAGATGTAAATGATATGATTCTGAATGGGGAAAGAGAAACTCCTTATGTGAAAAGGATTCTTGACCAAATTGAGAAGAGGGGACAATCATCTGACGACCTAAAGGGATATGGTGAGTATCTTACATGTGCAACCAATATTGCTTCTAATTCGTTTAAAAACAAGTTCAATGAAATGGAAAGTAATGGTTTCAATTTCAAAGCAGCACCGGAAAGTTCAAAACGTAGGTTTATACTTGCACTTACTGGATTAATAAAGGTTTATGCCCCAGATGATATGAAGGATGAGTTATCTACTATGTTATACAAAGACGTATTCCAACTCTGAATCATGAGATTTCTCTAATTAGCTTTTTCTGGAAAAAATAGATATATAAAGAAGTAGACATTTCTTATTTTTAAGATGGGGTGCGATATGTGCGGCAAGGATGGACAGATGTTTCGTGCAGAAATAGAAGGCACTGAAATGGTTGTTTGTGAAGCTTGTTCTAAATTTGGGAAAGTAAAGACAAGATTTAAAACGCGTCCTGAACTGAAAGTTGAGAGAAAAAGAGTTCAAGTTGTAGAGCAGAGAAAAATTGAATCGAAAAAAGAAATATTATTTCTTATTGTTGATGATTATGCGTCTAGGGTAAAGAACGCCAGAGAAAGAATGAAATTAAAACAGGAAGATGTAGCAAAAAAAACTGCTTTAAAAGAATCGTTAATACATAATATTGAATCAGGAAAATTTGAGCCTAGCATGAAGACTGCAAGAATTCTTGAAAAATTCTTCAAAATTAATCTTATTGAGCAGCATGAGGAAGAGCATGAAGGTTTTTCTGGCTCAGGAAATGAAGGATTGACTCTAGGGGATATGATAAAAATAAGGAAGAGATAATATGATACTTTATTCTGTTTGCGGGGAAGGAAAAGGTCATGCTGTTAGGAGTGGGGTAGTTATCAAGCACATACTTAAACAACATAATGTAATGATTACAGCATACGGAGAAGCGTATACGTATCTTAAACCCTTGTTTGGAAAGAGGGTTAAAAGAATTATAGGGGGGAGGTTTGTTTATAGAAACAATAAACTTGCAAAAGTCCCAACAGTTGCATCATTCATACTCAAATTTCCTTTTTTTCTTCTTTACAATGGGACAGTTTTTCTTAAACTTCTTTTTCGGAAAAATCCAAAGTTAATTATTTCTGACTATGAATCAACTTCACATTATTTTTCACGAATTATAGGCATTCCTTGTGTAGATATAGACAATATAAGGTCTATGACACACACAAACATTTCCCCATTAAAAAGACCATTTGATGTTGGATTCGCCCTTGGGTTTCTTCACCCGAATCCAGATTTAATGCTCATAACATATTTTACTAATTTAAAAAATGATGAAAAACATATTAAGGTTATCCCACCAATATTAAGAGAAAAAATAATCAATGCAAAAACTTCTAAAGGAGAACACGTTGTTGTGTATCAAACATCTTCATCAAACAAAAAAATGATCCCTCATTTGAAAAGATCAAATAGAATTTTTAATATATATGGGATGGGAAAAGCAAGGAAAGAAGGAAATCTTGAATTCAAAAATTTTAACGAAAAAGAATTCATAAAAGATATGGCTTCATCAAAGTATGTTATTGTGAATGGTGGATTTACAGTAATATCAGAAGCATTACACATGAAAAAACCTGTTCTGTCTGTTCCTGTTGAAAATCATTTCGAACAATTCTTTAATGCATATAAACTTAGAGAATCAGGCTATGGTGATTATACTGAAAAGATAACTTACTCTGATATACAATCGTTTGAAAAAAATCTTTTTAAATTTAAAGAAAATCTCAAGGATTACAAGCAGGATTCACCATTTCCGGAAATAGATAAAGCAATAAATAAATTCAGTCGTTCTTGAGCCATACATTCGGCTGCTTCTTTTTGAACATTTCTGGCAAAGAAATTATATAAATTACCATTATCAAAAGCCAGAATGGTGCCATAAAAAATAATGCAATTATATGAAATAAATCAAGTTTTTTGTCGAATTTTAGTATTGAAAATAAATAAAGGGGGTATGTCAGTAATGTAGCAATAACCCCAATGACTGCTACTACAGTTAAAGGATGTATTCCTGCTGCAACTCCGTACATCCATTTCACTGTTCCAACAATAGATAACCATTCAAATAGGAATTTAACAACTGATAAATTAAAGATAATATCGTTAGACAAAAAGTATTTTATGTACCCATTAACAATTTGATAGATTGTGAAAGAACCCATAATCACTCCTTGTATGTATGTGAATACAAAAAGTGGTAGTGTGTAGATATCAATTAATTTTTTATTCTTAAGACGAATATGTCTTTTGAATAAATTTAACATACCTTTTGCAAATCTAAATCTCTGTTTCATGAACCAACGATACGTGTATGGCATATTTGTTTCAGAAACTGCTTTTTCAGCATACCTAACTTTGTAGCCTTTTCTTATTAATCTGATAGTTATGTCGAGATCCTCTGAATAACCTTCTGTGCTAAATCCTTGAATATCATCAAGAGCTTTTTTTCTGTAAACGCTAAGTGGGCCAGGTGTGGATATATTTGCATTTAATTTTGAAAACAGATGTCTTATCAGCGAATTATATAATTGTTCTATATGGACCCAGATGCAGATGAACTTTTTTCTGTTTTTTACTTTTATAGTTCCTGTGACCCCTCCAACATTTTCTCTTGATAGTTCATCAATCATATACAATATAGAATCTTTTTGTATGTAACTGTCAGCGTCAACTATAGCTATTGCATCTCCTTTGGCAATCTCTAAAGCTTTGTTCAT
>Ga0075122_10002649_pt1 | contig 11670 bp, 6 predicted proteins | sample AntAceMetag02UKB_FD_69790 | JGI IMG/M metagenome (GOLD analysis project Ga0075122, IMG submission 69790) | Saline lake microbial communities from Ace Lake, Antarctica - Antarctic Ace Lake Metagenome 02UKB | ecosystem: Environmental > Aquatic > Non-marine Saline and Alkaline > Saline | place... | reverse complement strand
AACTCTGATTTCACAAACAGAAAGAGGGTAGATTTTTTTTAACTTTAAACTTAATTCTTTTTGAAGTTTATTTTTTAAAATATCATCGAAGATTGTTGTTGAATCTCTTGATTTTACATAATTTGTTAGTTCTTCTTTTAGTTTTTTTCTAAGTGCGTTTAGGACAGCTCGTGAAACTCTTCTTCGTGTAACTAAAAGTGGTTTGATTTTTAATTGAGCGTTTTTACAATCTGTTGAAAATGAGTCTTCAACATAGTCGCTTCCTTTTCTAACTATTTTTTTTAAGTGTGATGGAAGAAGTTTTAATCTTGTAGGATGTGCGACGAATGCTTCTCCTTCTAATTTAACTTTTGCTTGAAGAAGTGCGTTTTTCCCTCGGAGAATTCTTGTTAAATCATATTCAAGATATTTTCCTTCAAGTTCTTTTATGTCTAAAGCGATTAAGTGAGTCGTCTTACTAAGTATAGGGATTTCTACTTCAAAAAATCTTTTTTTCTTTTTTGCTATTGCCATTTTATTCTTGTAGTTGTTTACCTGCTCTTTGATTTCTTTCGGATTTTCTATATTTAGATTTTCCGCATTCCTTACAAGTATACATTATATTTGTTTTTTTAGTTGTTTTGGTTTTACGTTTGAATTTTCCTACTGCTGGTTTTGAATATCTTCCTTTGTTTCCAATCCCACAATTTAATCCTCTTAATTTTGCTCTTTGTTTTGAACCTCTTTTCAAGGCACTTCTTTTTGATCCTGTGCTAACTAGTTTTATCTTTTGTTCTGTTTTTTTTCTACAATAAGGACAAAACCTGTTAGTTATTTTAGGTAATTTCATATTTGGAGAAGAAAATTTTGGTTTATAAAGTTTTATATATTGTGGTGTCGCAGTTATATTATGAGAATAAAATTTAGAAAAGGATTGCAGAGGAAATTTATTTTGAAAATTATGGAAATTTCAAATTGTCCTAGTTTGGGTGAACTTTCTCGACGGTTGGCTATTAATTATGCAACTCTGAAGAATTATTTTTCTGAGAGAAGATTGTTGTCTGAAGAATTTTTTGAAAATCTTTGTTTAATTGGAAATTTGCAAAAAAAGGATTTTGATTTTGAGGAAATTAAAGATAATTGGGGACAGAGTAAAGGTGGGAAAAAAGGGAAAAAGAGATTTAGAAATCTTTAAATAGATTATTTCATTATCTTTTTTATGAATAAAAGAGGTCAGTTTGTTAATGTGCAACCAAAGAAAGTAAGTCTTATTGTTTTACTTGCGTATTTGATTCTTGGAGGATATTTTATTAATTATCGTTTTCAATGGTTTCCTATTCCTGAAGCTTTTGCCCAATTTGATCCTTGGGTTATTTTTGCAGGTGGAGTTTTAATGGTTTTTGGAGCAATAAATTATTTTAGATTAAAGAAAAGTTAGTTTTATTTTTAGTGGCTAAATAATTTATATTTAAAATTAAAATTCTTTTTATTATTTTTTCACGACAAGGTTTAAATATATAATTTTCATTGATATTTTATGAAATTTAAAAGAGGGCAGGTTACAATTTTTATAATTATTGCAATTATACTTGTTGCACTTGTTGGGATTTTTTTTCTAGTGAAAGATAAAATTATTTTAGATAAAATGCCTGTTTCAATTGATCCAATGTATAGAGATTTTTTAACTTGTATCGAGGAAGATATTGTAAAAGTTGGAATTGATGTTTTAGAAAGTCAGGCAGGCTATATTGAGATTCCTGAATTTGATCCTGGTTCTTCTTATATGCCTTTTTCAAATCATTTGGATTTTTTAGGAAATGCTGTGCCGTATTGGTATTATGTTTCTGGAAATAATATTCAAACAGAGCAAGTTCCATCGAAAAGAGATATGGCTGAAGATTTAGCGAATTTTATTGAGGACAGAATTCTTGATTGTAGTTTAGAAGAATATGCCGAGCAAGGTTTTTATGTTGTGAGGGGTGCGCCGAAAGCAGATGTTTCAATTAAAGATAATTATGTTGATGTGGATTTAAATATGGAATTGGGTGTAATAAAAGGTGAAGATAGAATTATTATTAATAATCATGATTTGCAAGTTAAGTCTAAGTTAGGAAAACTTTATGATTCTGCTAAGAAAATTTATGATATAGAACAAGACGAATTATTTTTAGAAGGTTATGGTGTAGATACATTGAGATTATATGCTCCTGTCGACGGTGTAGAGTTAACTTGTTCTCCTATGACTTGGATTGGAGAGGAAGTGTTTTTTGAATTAAGACAAGCAATTGAAGCAAATACTTTGGCGATAAAATCAAAAGGTGCTGATTTTACTTTACAAGAAAAAGAAAATAAATATTTTGTTAGGGATTTTGGTGTTGATGAAAATGTTCAGTTTTTGACTTCGATGAATTGGCCATATAGTATTGATGTTGATCCTTCTGATGGAAGTATTTTAATGGCAAAGCCGGTTGGAAATCAACCTAATTTAGGTATTTTAGGATTTTGTTATGTGCCTTATCATTTTGTTTATAATTTGAAATATCCAGTTATGATTCAAGTTTATGATGGCGATGAAATTTTTCAATTCCCTGTTGCGATTGTAATTTCTGGAAATAATCCTAGAGAACCTGTTGCAGGTGTTGCGATGGAAATTGAAACTCCTGAATTATGTGAATATAAAAATACTTTTGTGGGTGTTAATGTTTATGATAATTCATTAAATTATGTTGATGCAGATATTTCTTTTGAATGTTTTGGGAAAAAATGTGATATTGGAAAAACTGAAAGTGGTTTTTTAGAAGCTGATTTTCCTCAATGTGTAAACGGTTATATTCGTGCAAGTGCAGAAGGTTATAAAGATGCAAGGTATTTGTATTCAACAACTCAAGAAGGTTATGTAGATATTTTAATGGAAAGATTATATGAAAAAGAAATTAATTTGAAAGTTGGAGGAAATGATTATTTGGGTGATGCGATAATTACTTTTATTTCTGAAGAAAATTCTCAAACAGTTGTTTATCCTGAACAAAAAAGTATTGAATTAAGTGAAGGACAATATGAAGTTGAAGTTTATGTTTATGAAAGTTCTTCGTTGATGTTAGCAAGTTCTACTTCTCAACAATGTGTGGAGGTTCCTAATTCTGGAATAGGTGGTTTGTTTGGTTTGACAAGGGAAAAATGTTTTGATATTGATTTGCCTGAACAATTAGTTTCAAATGCTTTAGCGGGTGGTGGAAAACAAAGTTATTATATTTTAGAATCTGAATTAGTGAGTTCAAATGTAATTGAAATTGGTGTAGATAAACTTCCAACCCCTTCGTCGTTGGAGCAATTACAAAATAATTATAATTTATTTGAAGAGAAAAAATTGGAGATTTATTTTATATGATAAATAAAAAATTAATATTTGGAATGGTTTTTTTAATGGGAGTTCTTTTAATTGGATTTATTTCTGCAGGTTTTTCTCAATCAAGTTTTCAATCTTCAAGTCCGAATTCATTTGGGTATTTATCTCGACAGGGAATTAATTTAGAGTCTAATTTTGATCAAGATATGTGTCAGAAAAGAACAGATTTTGTTGTGCAAATTGCACCTTTTGGATGTGAGCCTGCTGTTGTGAGAAGTGATTTGTTGGAAGAGCAAAATGTTCCCGTGTTTTGCCAGTTATCTGCTACACAAATAAATCCTTTGATTGATGTTCAAGCTATTGATACAATTTCCTTTAAGGGAGATTATCCTGATCAAGTTTCTGGAACTGGTTTTCATCCGGCACGTGCTGCGTTAAAATCAACTCGTTCAAATTTATTGAATTCACCTGTTTTAGAAAATATTGGATATGTTGTGATTGTTTTAGAACAAAATAAAGATGAATCTTCAATGCCAGATTATGTTGAGGGAACTTTAACAGCGAATATAAAATATGATATTCAGAATGCTTTTGGAATTGGGAAAGCAAATTATTATCTTCCCGAATTAAGTGATACTGATTGGGAAAGAAGTTATGCAAGATATGGTTTTTGGAGTGGAAAAGGTTATGTTCGTGCAGAAGGTATTGACGAAGATGGTGCCACAATTTCAATTTATTCTGATGTTGATAAAAGATTGTCTGCTTTTGATTTAAATGTTGGTGAAACTTCTTCAGATATTTTTGTTCCGGGACTTTATTGTTTAGCTGGATTAAATGTTAGATTAGATAGTTTACAAAATCCTGGAAGAACCGTAATTTTAAATGTTAATGGCCAAATTTATGAGGTTGGAGAAAAAGAAAAATTTTTAGATAATAGGTGCGTTGTTAAAGAAATTACAAAAAGAGGTTTGTTTAGAAAAGTTGAAGGGGAATGTAATACTGATGAGAAAAGAGGAGAAGATTTTGAATTAATTATTAGTCCAAAAGTTAATTTGAAAATTGATAATGATATTGCGACAACTTATGAAGTTGGAGATTATTTATATGAAGATCAGGAAATTACTGCAGGAAATAGATATGTTTATTTAGGTTATTCTGGAAGTGAGAAAGGTTCTGAAAAGGTTGAAGATTCTTATATTATTCTTTTTAAAAAAGCTGAGAAGACAGAGGAATTAAGTATAGACGAAATTAATTCACTTGCATGGTTTGCAGATAGTTCTGAATCTTCAGATATAACTCAAGGACTTTCTAAACTTCTTGAAGATTCTTCGAGAGCGGTAGTTGGTGCTTCTTATGGTCTTTCTAAGTATCTCTTAAAGGGAGATTCTTATAGGGCTGTTAAGTATGGTGAAATTGCAGAGGAAACTATTGGAAAGAGTGTTGAATTTGTTTCTATTGCCGGTCCTGAAAATAAGGATTTTTCAGAACTTTTTGATAATGATATTTTAGAGAATGTAAAAAAGGAATATGATAATGCTGTTGCAGATTATAGAAAAATTGTAGATAGTTATTCGTCTGTAAAAATTGATGAAAATGATTTTGAAACTTTGGGTGAGAAGGCGTTGTATAGTTTGATTATTCTTACAGGGGAAGCTGGGCAAGGGAGGACAATGGGTGAACTTTGTAAGGAATTTAAAGAGAAATTTCCAAATGCGAAAAAGACAGTTAGTGGTTGTAATAATGAATTTAAAATGGCGAGTTTAGGAAGTTCAGCGACGAGTTTTTTTATTGATGGAAGAATTAAGGAACTTTCTTTAGATGATGTTTATATTCCAACAAAGGATGATTATGGGGCAGAGATTCAGATTAGAAATGCAGAGGGAATAACAGAAACAATTATTTTGAGCAAGGATGAGAAGTTGTCATTAGGAACTTTATTTGGAACTGGAAGTAGTAATGAGGAGAATAAAGTTTTTTGGTATAAAGATACAGAACAAATTACTGGAATGGTTGATCGGACCCAAGATGGAATTCTTACTAGAGAATATGAAACTAGCTTCACTTATTATTTTAGATTTAATACATTAAAATATAGTCCTGGTGCTTGGGAATATAATCAAGATAAAGAAAAAGCTAATGATTGGAAATCTTGTTCTGAGGGAGATAAGAAACCAACAATTTGTTCAGAATTAGTAAATGAAAATTTTAAAAAAGGTGAAGAGATTTTTGAATCTAATTTTGATACAGCATTATCTACTCAGAGTAATGAATATATTCAACTTGTTGATTTAGATAAGGATTATGCTAAATTAAATGTTTATACTTATCCTCAAGGGACTTTTGAAACTGCAAAAGTTGTTTTGGGTGCTACAAAAAGGGAAACTTTGAGAAAAGGTGTTTCAGATAATTTTGGAGGAAATTATGTTTTTACTTTAACTAAAATTAATTTGAAAAAGAAAGCTAAAATTACAATTTTGCCAAATGTAAATAATGCTGGAACGGAAGCTAATTTTAGCTTTAAAATTGGAATTGAGAAAAGAGCAATTCAACTTTCACCGACGAAGATTAAGAATAAAATTGAAGATTTAGATAAGAGTATAAAACAATGGGAAGGAATTTCAGAAAATCTTGGAAGTGTTGTTAAGGGACTTAAAGGAGCTTGTTTAGGTGTTGGAACTATTTTAACTGTTAAGAATTTTTTTGGAGATTTAGGTGGAAAATCAATTGCACGTCAACAAGTTATGCAAAGTTCTGGAGGTTGGAATGATTTTTGTAAAAAAGAGATTGCTAAAAAAGATAGTCCATATAATTCTTTAGATCATTGTTTGTTAGAAAATTCAGATAAAATAGATAGTGATGTTGCAAAAGTGGAACAATTTATTTCTGAACAAGAAGGGGTTACAGAAGAAAATGTTGATGAAAAATTAATTGAATTGGGAGGTAGTTTAGGAAATACAATTGTAAATCCAAATAATGCTGAAGAGAAAATTATTGTTGGTGATGGATTAAATTTAGGTTTTGTTAGCGGAAGTTATGAAAATAATTATGCAACTTTGGAACAAGTTAGAGATTTAGAAAGATTAAATAAAATTATTGGAGATGGTTCTATAAGTGAAACTTTAAAAAATTCTTCTAAAGCTGAAAAATATACTATTTTGAAAGATATTGAAACAAATGTTAATGCTAAGAAAGAGTTTAATAATTTAAAACAGTTGGCTGCTAATAATAAATTTGGAATTGGGGTAAGTTCTTATGGGGATAAAGATTCAATTAAAGGTGCGGTTTATGATGGTGGGAAAATTTATGGACGAGAGATTAAAGGAATTGTATCTGAAGAAGATAAAAAAAGATATAATTTAATTGAAAATAAAGAATATAATGTTCATATTGCAGGTTATGGAAGGGAGAGGTATTTTTTTATTTTAGAAGATAATAAAAATAATAATTATCTTGTTTCACAGGTTGCAAGGTTTATTGAATTTACAAAGGATGATAAGGGAGTTAAAAATGGAGTTAGGGTTGAGGCCTTAAGTGAGGATAAGGAAGGAGATGCAAAAGATAAATTTACAAGTTTTATTAAATATGATAGAACATCTTATCAAAATAAATTTGAGGAGGCTTTTAGAGAAGTGAGGTATTTTGAATCAGAACCTTACAAGGGTTTGGCGTCGTTGGTTCCATTTGATACTGAAGATGGTTGGTATGCTTCTGTAACTCAAACGCTTTCTGGATCTGGAAATATTCAATCTTATGATGGTTCTGGACGGGTTTCTAGTTTTGAATTATGTAATGTAGGAAGAAATGGGAAACCAGAAAGTGATAATTTGAAACAAGGAGATGATATTTGTAGAACATTTAATCCCGGTACAGGGGAAATTTATGGAGAGTTTCCTGGAATGATGAATCCCTCAGATACAAAAAAAGTTGTTAGTCGAGCTGTGGGCGCAGTTGAGCAAGCATCTAAACAGTATAAAAAGGGAATTAAGCAAGTTAAGATTTGGGGTGAAAAAATTAGGGTTGGAAATCCTGCCGCGAATGTTCCGTCTATGCAATGTCAGAATTTTATGTCTCCTAAAGATTGTTGGTTATTGTTTAATGTCTGTGATCCTGTTATTTGCCCTACTTCTCGTTGTAATTTAGGTGGAACTTATTATGTAGAAGATGTTATTCAATCTGGAATTATCGGAAGTGTTGCATTGTGTTTACCAAATTTTAAAGAGAAAATTTTTATACCTGTTTGTTTAACTGGAATAAAAGCTGGAATTGATGGTTTACTTTCTGTGTTTAAAAATTATCGAGATTGTTTGCAACATAGTTTAGATACTGGAGAACAAATTGGAGTTTGTGACGAGATTCATAGTATTTATCTTTGTGAATTTATGTGGAGACAAGCATTACCTCTGACAAAATTGGCGATTCCAAAACTTTTAGAATTTATTATGGGAGAGGGTGAAAGAGGTGGAGGAGAATATTTGAACATTCAAAGTGCATGGGCTAATGCAGAAAATTCTGTTGATTATCTTGTTTCAAATTATGGAAAAAATTCTTTGGAGGCATTTAAATTAAGAACAGCAGATGATGTTGGAACTGCTTTGTGTAAAAGTTTTGTTTCTGCGAAATATCCTGCGAGTGCGGATTTTTTTGATTCTTTACTTGAACCAGATTCGCCTGTGCAGTATCAAGCACATTTTAGTGAAATTCCTTTTACAACAGCGACGGTGCCAGCAACTTCGCAGTATAAAGTATTTTATCATATTTATGCAGGACAAGATGCTGGAACTTATTATAGTGTTTATTTGAAAGGTTCAGAGGGCTCTAGTTTTTATGAAGAATCTTCTCCGAGAACTGTTGCAACAGGCTATATTGGAAAAGGCGAATATGCTTCAGAGACAAAAGATTTTACTGCGGTTGCAAATTATAAGGAATTATGTGTAAATGTAAATGGGCAAGTTGAATGTGGTTTTGGAAAAGTTACAAGTTCTTTTGCAATAGATTATGTTGCAGATAAATATGCAGAGCAACAAGCATCAGAAACTAAGATTAAAACTAAAAAAGAATGTATTTCTGGAAGTTCAAGTGCATATAGTTTATTGAATCCTAATTTACAGGAAGGTGTTGATGATGCTATTAATCCTTCGTTATATAAACAAGGAATTGTGAGAATTTGTTCAACAGATAATCCTGGTTTGGGAACAGATGTTCAAGCTGAAAATAATTTATCTAGGTGGAGAGATGTTGGTTATTGTAGTGATGAAGGTTTGAGATGTTGGTTGGATGTTGAAAGTGTGAAAGATGTTGTTAATTCTATTTCGATTGAGAAAGATATTTTAGGAGAAGTTACAGATGAGTATGTTAAGAAATTAATGGCTGAAGGAAATTATTTCCCTAGTCCAGGTGATACTATTGCTGAATTGGAAAAGAAAAATGCAGGAGAGATTGTGGGTGTTGTTACAGATTCTTATCTTGCGAAATTTTTATTAAATAATCATAAAGCTTATGTTTTATTTTTGAGAGGAAATGCTTATAGAGATTTGGTTTTTGAAAAGTTGGGAATGAAGAGTGAAGGATTGCCTGACAATCCTAGTCTTCCTACAAAAGATGAATTAGAAGAAGAAGGAACTGGAACTGATGAGGGGGAAGAAGGAAATATATATGAGGGATTTAGTGAAAAAGAAAAAAAAGTTATTGAAAATGCAGAAACTTGTGATGATTGTGGAAATGGGTGGGTTACTAATAGTTGTGATGAAAAGGAATGTAGAGCTATAGGGGGTGTTTTAAGTTCCAAGGGAAAAAGTGATTGTGTTTTTAATCAAAATAATAAATGTGTTGAAAGTAATAAGGGATCTGTTATTTATGTTAATTCAAATGCAAAAAGAAATTTGAAATTAAATCCTGAACTTGAAAATATTATTTTAATGGCTTCTAAGAAAATAGGACTTCCTGTAGAAATTTTTTCTGGAGGGCAGAAAGAAGGAGTTTCTAATGGAGTGGTTGGTTCACATAGGCATGATGAGGGATATGCGGCAGATATTTGGATTTATTCTAATGAAGAAAAACAACAAAAAATTGAAGTACATAAGGGAGAAGATATAACTCTTAAATTTATTCAAGCTCTTATTGATGCTGGGGCAACATCTATTGGAGTTGGTAAAAATTATATGGGTGGCGTGGGCATTCATGTAGATATTGCTCAAGGAAATAGTGTAGCTCAATCTGCTGCAACATATTGGGGAGATGAGGGTGAATCTGTTAATGCTCCTTCTTGGTTGAAGAATATGTTTGAAGGAAATATTGTTGGAGGAAATGAGAATGTTATTGAGAGAGATATTGATAAGATGGAAAAAGTTCTTGAGATTACAAAAGTAAAAGTTTTTGAAACGAGAAAATGTTTGTGTGGAGATAGTTGTGGAGATTATGCAAAATGGATTGTTGAATATTCTAATGAATATGGAAATCCTGATCCTTTGTTAATTTTATCTTTGGCAATGCAAGAGGGTAATTGTAATTATCCTAAATGTAAAGAAGATGGAGCTCAATGGTCTTGTGGTTTAATGCAAGTTAATAAAAATTATTTTGATTCTAAAAATGGAGATCCAGCAAGTTCAGAAGATGGCATTAAGATAGGAATTCAATTTTTATATGAAGAAAAGTATAATCTGGTTAAAGATTTGAATTTAAATTGTTATGATCATAAATCAAATTGGGAAAAAGCAGTTCATGCGTATAATGGTTGGGGTTGTGATAATTTATGGTATATTCAAGATGTTAAAAAAAGATATGAAGAATTAGAAAAAGAATATAATAATTTAGTTTAATTTTAATTTATTTTTTAATAAAATATTTTGGAGGAACGAGGCCAAATTCAATTCTTTGCCCTTCAATAATTATTTCTCTTCTTGAACGAATGTATTGTATTTTTAAATTATCATTTCCCCCATCTTCATAAAATCTTATGTCTGCGTGTGTTGGTGCTTTTTTTACTTGATAATCTGCCTTACCTACAGCAAGATATTTTCTTCCTTTTATAGTTATTTCCCTTATTCCAGGAATTTTATTTTTTCTTATGAGTGTTCTTATGTCTCCTCCACTTGATAATCTTTCTATTACTTTTTTATTTTTGTTTGGATTTAAATAAATTGCTTCTGCTCTTAATTCTGGTTGTTGAGGTTCATATTTTTGTTCTTGTGCTTTTTCTTCATCTTCAATTTTTCTTGCAATTGAAATTTGTTTTCCTTTGTCTCTTGCAAGTTGTGTTCCTAAATCGTTTTCTTTAACTAAATAGAAATCTGTTGCATCTTTACTTTCTCCATTTAAGATAGCATAATTTTTTTCATTAACTCTAAAGAATTCTTCTTTTGTTTTTTTGAATTTTGGAGGTTTTATTTTTGTTCCATGAATCATGTTTTCAGGATATTGTGCGCAGGCAGGAATTGTTGATGCTGCAGCTATTGTTAAAACTCCTTTTAAAAAGTTTCTTCTTGAAATTTCTGTATCTATTGATTTCATAATTTTATTAGAAATAATTGATTTATAAGTTTTTTGGTTGTAGTTATTTAGGAGTTATAACAGAATGGAAATGCAGATGCAAGGATTTGGTCACTTCGTTCTCGATTTCATCGAACATTTTTTGCAAAGCAAAAAACGTAAACCACCGGTTCAAATCAAATAGAAAATAAAATGCAGATGCAAGGATTTGAACCTTGGTAAGCATAAAGCTACGAGGTCCTAAACCTCGCCCGTTTGACCACTCCGGCACATCTGCATAAATATAGAATTTCTTGAGGGTATAAAAATGTTTAGCATTACTAAATCTTTAAAAACTTTATTTTATTAAGTGTTTTATGAAGAGAGGTCAGGTTACAATTTTTATAATTCTTGCAATAGTAATTGTTGCGGCTGTAGCTATTTTCTTTTTAATAAAAGGAAATATTTTGAATCTTGGAGATTCTTCAAAAGAACTTGCTTTATCTGCGGAAGCTATGGAGGTTAAAGTTTATGTCGAGGAATGTTTGGAGGAATCTTTAGAATCGACTCTTTTTATTAATGGTATTCAAGGAGGATATTTTGTTATTGAAGAGAATTATTTATTAAAAACTTTTGAAGAATTTCCTTCTAGTGTTCCATATTATATTTCTGATGGAATAAATTTTTTCCCTTCGGAGGAGGTTTTAATGGGCCAACTTTTGTTAGGGGTTAAAGATAGTTTTAATTTTTGCTTAACTTTAAACGAATTTCCTTTTATGGTAGATTATAATTTAGAGGAAATTATTTTATCTGTTAATTCCGAAGGAAATAAGATAATTGTGGATTTGAATTTACCTACGAGAATTAATGTGGGAAATAAT
>Ga0075122_10002647_pt1 | contig 11674 bp, 11 predicted proteins | sample AntAceMetag02UKB_FD_69790 | JGI IMG/M metagenome (GOLD analysis project Ga0075122, IMG submission 69790) | Saline lake microbial communities from Ace Lake, Antarctica - Antarctic Ace Lake Metagenome 02UKB | ecosystem: Environmental > Aquatic > Non-marine Saline and Alkaline > Saline | place... | reverse complement strand
ACTGATATAATAGCTAGAACTCCAATTATTTTTAACGCTGCAACTATTTCTTTTAACACTCAATACCACCACCGCTCTAATAAAAATCAAGAATAATGTATATATCTTGCATTTTTTAATTATATCATATTTTAAAAATTTTTGAAGGCAAAAAATATAAGTATCTAAAAAATTTAAACTCTATAATTTAGTTTCCATTTCATCTTAAAAGAATAATTTAAAAATGAGTCATTTTCATTTCATAATATGCTATACTTTTCATATGTTATGCAATGAAGAGGTACGATATGAATAATCCATTTAGCAGTCAAAAACAACCAGTATATGCAAACCATGGTGTTGTAGCAACAAGTGAAGGTTTAGCAGCGCAAGCTGGGTTAGAAATTCTAAAAAAAGGCGGTAACGCAGTAGACGCCGCCGTAGCTACAGCCGCAGCTTTAACCGTTGTAGAACCTTGTAGCAACGGTATTGGAAGTGATAACTTCGCTCTGGTTTACTTTAAAGATAAACTCTATGGGATGAACAGTAGCGGATACAGTTCTAGAAATATATCCATTGATAAAATTAAAGCTATGGGATTCAATGAAATCCCCAAGTTTGGAGTTATACCAATTACTGTCCCTGGCACACCTAAGGGTTGGGCTAGACTTATAGAACGGTTTGGAAACTTAAGTCTATTAGAGGTATTAACCCCGGCAATACACTTAGCTAGGAACGGTTACGCAATCAGCGAAACGATAGGATCATACTTTGATAAAACAATCGCGAACTATCAAAAAGTAAATACAAGTAAAGAGTATACTCACTTTTTTGAAGTATTTACAAATCATGGAAAGACATATAAAGCGGGTGACGTGTTTAAAAGCGAACATATGGCAAAAACATTGGAACTAATTGGTAAAACGAATAGTGATAGTTTCTATACCGGGGAATTGGCTGATAAAATAGTTTCTTTTATGGAAACTCATAATGGATTTATTGATCACCAAGACCTTGCAGAATACGATTGTGAGTTTGTAGAACCAATCCACGTAAATTACAAAGGATATGACATCTGTGAAATTCCGCCAAACGGACAAGGTATTACAGCATTAATGGCATTAAACCTACTACAAGATGAATCTGTAAAAGCAGGTTCTATTGAAACCATTCACAAACAAATTGAAGCAATTAAAATTGCATTTAGTGATACGTTAACCTATGTAACAGATCCATTATTTATGAAAATGAATCCGAACTATTTATTAAGTGAAGATTATATAACCTTAAGAAAAAAAGACTTGACCGATTATGCATTGTTACACAACCCAATTGAGTATGACTCAAGTGGTACGGTGTATCTGGCTACCGCAGACAAAGATGGTAACATGGTTTCTTTTATTCAAAGTAATTATATGGGATTTGGAAGTGGTATTGTTATAGATGACACTGGAATATCTATGCAAAATCGAGGCCATACATTTAAATTAGACCCAAACCACCATAACAAACTAGAACCTAGAAAAAGAACCTATCATACTATTATTCCTGGATTTATTATGAAAGACAAGAAACCAATTGGTCCATTTGGTGTCATGGGTGGATTTATGCAACCACAAGGTCATTTGCAAGTAGTCATGAATTTATTAGATTTCAATATGAATCCTCAAGCAGCATTGGATGCTCCTAGATTCCGTTGGAATCAATTACTTGATGTGAGTTTGGAAAATTCCTTTTCAGAAGAACTATTGAAATCATTAAAAATGAAAGGCCACAATGTCAAGTTTGAACCAAGAGGCAGTAGTTTTGGTAGAGGACAAATCATTTTAAAAAAAGGCGACCATTACGTAGCAGGAACAGAAACACGCTGTGATGGTCATATTGCATACTACTAAAAAACATAAATTTTTATGTTTTTTTTTGCATAAACCAGAAAAAAAAGACCAATATTGGTCTTATTTTACAATTTTTTCGCCATTCACATAAATCTGTTTATCAATAATTTCATTTGATTCATCTAAAATTCCTTGATAACTATCGAAATACTTACTGTATCCACCCTCACATGATCCTATTAACACAACTTTTTTTGACAGAAAAGGTTTTGACTCTAAATATTTTCTCACGTATTGACAAGGTCGTCCTGCCCAAACTGGAGACACTAAATATATCGTGTCGTATTTTGAATAATCAATTTCTTCAATATCATACTTAACATTTTTATTGGAAGTCGTATAATACCCGTACATAAACATTTGCATAAATCTTGATTTGTAGACTTTGCCAACTGGTTTGAGTTCTACTTTCGTACCTTCCATTGATTCTGCAATTGCCTTACTCCTTTTATTTTTACTCATTGAAAAATATAGTACTAAATTCATATAAGCCTCTTTTCTTATCTACTATTATACAATAGATTCAAATAATTCCTTGTGGTTAGAACTCATTACTTCCGTTTCGGAGATAAGTCGTGTCCCCAACTGCAGAAGAGAAACGATGTTTTTTTATGTTCAATCGTCTAAATTTTGGAACGAATTCGGAAAATAACTCTTCATTTCATCCTTTGTAATCAAAGCTTGGAAATAATAACTACTGATGGTATGACTTCGGCCGAAGTCAATTAAACGATCAAGTTTATCATATACACGGTTAGTAGATTGAATACTAGCTGCATTTTTTCTTTCGTTTAATAATTTTGCTAGTTTATCAGTTAAATTTACCGCCTTAGTAGTACGTTTTGAAATGCTAGCTTGAATACCATATTGGGAGTTAATATATGCATTTAATGGTTCGTTGCCTTCGAATTTTTTTTCAATATTTGGAAATACCGTTAATGGTAAATAATTTTCCAAAATCATAATTGGTTGCAAGTCACCCAGGTATAGTCTGTTAATATAGAAATAATCCAATCCCTCTTTCATATCAAATCCCATGGTTTTTATGGTTTTTTTGTCTAGATGTACGACCTTTTTCTCTACACATTTAATGGATGGATTTAACCCCAGGGCGATGATTGCATCATAGATTGCAACATTTCGGTCAAAAAAGTAGTTTGTTAATTCAAAATATGAGACATTATAATCATCATTTTTGTTCTTCTTTATATATCGCTCTAAAACAAGTTGCTTATACGCCAAAAGTGCAAATTTAGAATCAATATTCAGGTGATTTGCAAGTTCATTTGGCTCTGGTAATATATTTTTGTAGTAAAACGTTTGGTCTAATATCAATGCTTTGATACTCTCTTTGATTTGTTGGTCGTAACTCACTGTTGAACGTCGGTCTATTGTGATGAGATCTAAAAAGTTAAATGGCATGAACAATCACCTCAAATTCTGTGAATTCCCCAGGAAAATAATTATATACATAACCCACTATTTGGTCATCTGCATCGACAATCTTCATTCTTACAAAATAGATTGCATCATTAGGGTGTATTCGAAGCAGTAACGCTTCTGCTGAGGATGCATTAATCGGGCTAAATGTACTATGTAAATGTTTTATTTGATAGTGATAAGTGTCTTCTATTAATGTAAATAGTTTTTCATCTTTATCAAATTTCTCTTTAAATTTAGGAAAATATTTTTCAGGAAGATAGATTCTCTGCAACACAACTGGATTTTGATTAGACTTGATTACACATACAAAAAGGTGACATTTTTCTCCCTTATCAAGCTTTAAAGCTCGATAAGCACTATAGTCTTCAGAAATGTCATCTAACAGTATTAATTCTTTGTGATAAAACACGTTCGATCCTTCCTCAACATCCATATCATAGAAAGCATGCAAGAATGTGTGGTAATTCTTACGATTGGTTACATAGGTTCCCTTTCCCTTTATACGTTTAATTTTTCCTTCTGAAATTAATTGATCATAAGCCATTCTGACTACTGTCTGACTCACTGAAAATGTTTGACAAATTTCTTTTTCGGTAGGAAGTTTGTCATTATATTTAAGATTACCAACATCTATTGCATCAGTTATTGAAGCGGCTATCTGCTTATATATCGATGTTTTTAGTGTTTTATTAATATAGATATAATCCAAATTCCATCACCTCCATTTTTATATATTTAAAAAATAACACATTAATTATAATAACATAAATGTTATGAAAATTATTATTTATTCCATATTTTAATCAAAAGAAGAGTAAACAAAAAATGCTTACTCAAGTTCTTTTATTTATTTTTTTGGCACATGTAATTGCTCTAAAAGTTTTCCTACTAATCTTGGACGTTCTGCGACTAATGCTCCTACTTCTGTTAATGCTTTAATTTTATCTTCAACAGACCCTTTTCCTCCAGATATAATAGCACCAGCATGCCCCATTTTTTGTCCTTTAGGAGCTGTTCTACCGCCTAAAAAAGCTACAAGTGGTTTCGTAAGAATACCATCTCTAATAGCATCCGCAACTTCTTCTTCCATAGTTCCACCTAGTTCTCCGATGATTACAATAGCTTTTGTTTCGGGATCCGCTTCATATTGAGGTAAAAATTCTGCAAATCTTGTTCCAGGAACAGGATCTCCTCCGACACCTATTAATGTTGAAACCCCATATCCAGCTTCAACAATCATTGCTGTCACTTCATTTGTTAATGACCCACTTCTTGTCATTACACCAATATTACCTTTTTTATACACTCGTTCAATCCAATGAGGAAAACTACCCATCATTGCTTGTTTTGGAGAGATTACACCTGAAGTATTTCCTCCAACAACTAGGGCATTATGTTCTTTTGCTGCTTGGCGGATGAGCACCATTTCATGCAATGGAATTCCATCTGCAATCGTGACGATCTTCTTTATACCTGCATTGAGTGCTTCCATAACTGCGTCTTTTGTCAATTTTGGAGGGACAAATAACATTGACGCTTCTATCCCATGATGCTCAGCTGCCGTTTTAACAGAATTATATACTGGTTTTCCTTCAACAAATTGACCTTCCTTACCTGGGGTTACACCACAAACTACTTGTGTCCCTAAATCAATCATATGTTTTGTCCAAAAACTTCCTTCTTTACCGGTAATACCTTGTACACACACTGTTGTGGTTTTGTCTATGAATATACTCATTTTGAACCTCCCTTAGCAAGTAAAACTGCTTTTCTAACAGCTTCTTCTGTATCAAAGATTGGTTCTAAACCAGCTTCTTTTAAAATTTTCACTGCTTCAATTTCGTTGGTACCTCTAATACAAGTTACAATTGGTCGGTCTGGTTTCAAACGATTGATTGCATCTACAATACCTTCCGCCATAACGTCCGCTCTTGCGATGGTTCCAAACGTTACAATCAAGATTACTTTGGAAGGAACTTTCAAACAAATCTCCATTGCTTTTACTGCTTTCTTGTAATTTGGCCCGCCAAACTCTAAGTAGTTCGCTATCGTTCCACCTTCATAATGAATCAAATCATACACAGTTGTAGTCAAACCAGCTCCAGCACACATCAATCCGATATCGCCATCAAATTGAATGAAAGGTATACCTTCTTGATTCGCATCAAACTCTGCTTCTGTTTTGTAATCACTTTGAACTTGTTCAAAACGAGTTTGACGAAACATCGAGTTATCATCAATCATTAGTTTTCCATCTCCAGCAATTAGTTCGTCATTGTTTGTTATAAATAATGGATTGATTTCTACCAATTCTGCATCGTATTTTATAAAGACTTCAAATAGTCTTAAAAATAGCTTAATAAGACCCTTTGTTACCGCTTTAGAGAATCCCAAAGAATACGCAATTTGACTTGCTTGAAAAGGCATTAACCCATAACGCAAATCGATTGGCTCTTTGATTATTTTTTCTGGTTGAGTAACTGCTAATGTTTCAATATCAATTCCACCTTCAGCACTTACAATTAATAATCCAGTTGCTAAATATGGGTCTACAGTAATTGAAACATAAATTTCTTTTTTGATATCTACTGCTTCTTCAACTAGAAGCTTTTTTATATTTAATTCATGTGTAAACAAACGATGTGCCTCTGACTTTGCTAATTCATTTGTCTTAACAAAAGAAATTAACCCAGCCTTTCCGCGGCCACCACTTAAGACTTGTGATTTTAATACGCATGGAAATCCGATATTTGCTAGAGCTTCATCTAACTGACCCTCTTGATCAATCAAGATGCTATTTGGAGTTTTAATTCCTGCTTCATTGAATACAGTTTTTGCTTGATATTCGTATAATTTCATGCTTGACCTCTACATAAATTTCTTGAAGTATTCGCCAAAAATATCTTCATCTGTGGGCTTTTGTGGTGGAAAAAATTCTGAAACCCAAGTAACATTTAGAAAATGTTTATAATTTATATTCTCCGTTGTAACATTACCGCCCCATGTTCCGCAACCTAAAGAAACAGTGGATGGCATACCATTAAAGAATGCCCCTCCATTTGCTGGAGCTTGAGCTTGGTTTACCATAATTCTACTTGATTTCATATACATTCCTAAATGATGAATGTAATCTTGATTAAATGTATGAATACCACAAGAATGCCCAGTGCCATAATTATCCGTTAATCGGACAAGGATTTGATATCCTTCTTCGAATGTTTTGTACTTGAATACTGTTAGTACAGGGGATAATTTTTCTTGTGAAAAGAAATCTTGTTCAATATCTTGTGCACCTTCAACAAGCAATACTTTCGTATTTTCCGGTACAGATAGTCCTGCATTTTTTGCTATTTTGACTGCGGATTGAGCTACAATTTTTGGGTTGATAGAACGATACCCTTTTGCATTCATCTGCCACATATGTTGTTCTAAAACATCGCGGTCTTTTCCTTTCACAAAATAACTTCCTAAACGTATAAACTCTTCAATCATTTGATTATAAATTGACTCCTGTATTATTACAGAGTTTTCACTAGAACATGACGTAGCAAAATCAAATGCTTTACTCATTATGATTTTACCAGCCGCATCTTTAACAACTGCATCTTCTGCGACTATTTGCACGGAATTACCAGGACCTACTCCATACGCAGGAGTTCCCGAGGAATAAGCGGCTTTTACCATCGCTCCCCCACCTGTAGCTAGAACCACATCAACTTGTTTCATTAACTCATTGGTGAGTTCGATAGATGGTTCTTCAATAATTTGAATTAAGTCTGCTGGAGCACCGACTTTTTTAAGACCGTCTCTCATAAAATCAACTGCCATTTTAGATGAATATTTTGATTTTGGATGAGGTGCAAATATTACTGCATTTCTTCCTTTTAATATGGTAACAGCGTTACTTGCAGGTGTAGCAGTTGGATTTGTAACTGGTGTCAAAGCACCAACAACGCCTACAGGTTTTGCATATTTTTTAATTTTTTTCTCATCATCAACTTCTATTAAACCTACAGATTTCGCACCTTTTATATCTTTTAAAACACCCAAAACTTTGTTTTTATGTTTTGCGATTTTATCAGGTACATTACCCATTTTTGAGTCTTCAACTGCTTTTTCAGCTAATTGTTTTATATTTTCATCATTATATACTTCCCAACCAATTGCAATACATACTTCATCAATTTGTTCTTGAGTATAGTTATTAATTTGTTTTTGAGCAATTCTTGCTTTTTCAACAAGAGAAGCAATAACTTGTTTTGAATCTTCCATAATTCTCTCCTTCGTTTAAGATATCCATCCAATCGCAACTAACACTCCTAAGAATATAGCAATAAATGCAAGCGATAGAAACGCTGTGATAAATAAATTCTTGAACAATTTTTTCTTGTCTACTACTTCTGGCGAACTTGCCAGAGCGAGAGCTCCCATTGTTGAAAATGGACTCATTGTCACAATGTGTGATGCAACAGCAATGGTAATTGTTAACACTGCTGGTGAAACAACTTGTCCTAACTCGTTTGATAAACTTACGGTTGTAGGAATTAATGTAGGCATAACGACTCCTACCGCAGAGCTGAAAATAGACATGACTCCAGATAATACAGCCATGATTGGAACTGCTGTTTGTTTATTCATTAAACTCGCTAAGAATGTTGTTAATAAATCGACTCCTCCCAATTCATTCACAACAGATATTAATACTGCGGTACCACAAATCAACAATATCGTAGACCATGGTACATGTTTAATTGCTTCGTTTTGATCTCCTGCTTTCAAAATCAGTAAAACAGCGGATAAAGTAAACGCTGCAAATCCAACATTTATACCACCAATAATCACCCATAGCACTAAAACTAAAATTGACATTAGCGTAATGATTTGATTGCGATCTATTTTACCTGCTTTTGATATTTCAATTCGATTTCCTCTATATTTCAGTCCTCCTAAAACAAGGAAAACTAAAGCAGCAAATAATGTCATTGCAGCGACATTCACTGCAAAGATTCGAAACCCTAAATCACCCACTCCATTGCTTAGTGCGAGATCTAAAGCTACGATCCCATTGGGGGCAAGGGGAGACAAGCCCCCAGCAATGGATCCTAAAATAATCAAGGTGCTCATCATGAGCATCGAAATGCCAGTTTGGTAAGCGATTATTAAACCGATAGGTAAAAGCAATGCGCTGGTAGAAATATTACCAGGTCCTACCATTGCAATTACTAGAGCAAGTACATAAAAAATAATAGGAATCAGAACTTTTTTACCTCTACTCTGGTAAATAATTGTTTTCGATATTTTCTCTAGCGTTCCATTTAGTTTAGCAATACTGAATAGTAATGTAATACCAAACGTAGTAAAGAACAGTTTAATTGGCCAATAACCAATAATAGTATTGATTGGAATCCCACCCGCATAATAACCTAAAAACAAGGCAAAAACGATAGCGATGAGTCCAACATTTATATTTTTCCAAAAGCCAATCGCGATTGCGACAACTATTGCGAGTAGCGAGATAATTTCAATCATCTGTCAAAGACTCCTTGTTCATTTATTTATGAAAGCTATTTTTTTCAATTTCCCTAACAGCAACTTTTGCTTTTTTTAGATTATTGGCACGCCAATCTTCTAAATTTTGTGTAAAACTAGTGTTTAAGAATACTTTTGCCATTTCAACACCCATGATCGGAGCGATTAACCATCCGCCCATGCATAATATATTCGCATCGTTAATAGCGCGCGCTTTTTCTGCAGCATAAACAGATTCACAAGCTGCTCCATGAACACCTTCATGTTTATTAGCAACAATTGACATTCCCATTCCTGTACCACAAATCAATATCCCAAGTTCATATTCTTTGTTTTGGATTTTCTTCGCACCTTTTTCAGCTACTTCAAAAAACGGATAGGGATGTTCTACATCCAATGTTCCAATATCTTCAACTTCATATGTGTTTTCAATTAAATATTCTTTCACTGCTTCTTTCAATAAGAATCCGGATTTATCCGACCCTAAAAATACTTTTTTCATATAGTTATCCTCTACTTTGTATTATTTTTTTTATCCAATACTCTTAAAACTGCATCCACAATATTGTGTGCCATCAAACCAAATTTTTCCATTAAGAAATCTTTCATACCAACTTCACCAAAATGATCTTTTGTCCCTACACGTTCCATAACAGTAGGACAGTTTTCACCCAAAACTTCAGCGACAGCACTACCCAAACCATTAATAATACTATGATTTTCAGCCGTTACTACTGCTCCTGTTTTTCGAGCTTCTTTTATAATTGCTTCTGCGTCAATTGGTTTCACAGTATGAATGTTAATCACACTCGCAGAAATTCCTTTTTCCATTAACGTTTTTTGTGCATCCATTGCTTCTTTAACCATAATTCCTGTAGCAAATATCGACACATCTGTTCCTTCAATAACCGGTGTAGCTTTTCCTAATTCAAATGCTTGATCATCTGCAAAAATTGATGCAAAATCTTTTCTAGCTAAACGGATATATACTGGTCCATAATGTTTGATTATTTGTGGGAACATCGCAGCTAATTGAACTCCATCAACTGGTTCAAATATTGTCATTGTAGGTATGTTTCTCATAATACCAACATCTTCGAGTGACATATGTGTTCCACCATTTATTTCAGCTAGTATACCTGGGTCAGACCCAACCATTTTTACATTAAGCTTAGCATAAGCCACAGATAACATCACTTGGTCAAATACTCTTCTTGTAGCAAATGGTGTGAATGTATGTGTGAACGGCAATTTACCCATATTGGATAATCCTGCAGCCACACCAATCATATTTGCTTCTGCAACACCAACATTGATGACTCTCTCAGGATATACTTTTGCAAATTCCGTTGTTTTTAATGCTTTTGATAAATCAGCTTCAACGATTACTAATTCAGGATGTATTTTTGCATAATGTATTAATAAATCAACATAAATGTCTCTCATGTCTCTATTGTGTAGAATCATAATTATCCCAGCCTTTCAATCGCTCTTTGTGACATCTCTTTTGTAAATGGTGCGTTATGCGAACTAGCCTTACCTTCATAAATATCGCAACCTTTAGCTTTAATAGTATTGCAAATGATCATTGAAGGTTTTCCTTTTGTGTTTTTTGCTTCTAAAATAGCATCTCTAATTGCTATAACATCATGACCATCAATTACTTGAACATGCCAATTAAACGCTTCCCACTTTTTATCCAAGGGGCTAACATCATTGATTTCTTTTACTTCACCATCAATTTGCATTTTATTATAGTCAGTAAATGCAATTAGATGATCTAATTTTCTGTTTCCAGCAAACATAGCAGCTTCCCAAATTTGGCCTTCTTGACTTTCGCCATCACCAATAATAGAATACACATAGAAATCCGCTTTATCCATTTGCACAGATGTAGCCATCCCTACTGATGCTGAAAATCCTTGACCAAGTGAACCTGTTGTCATGTCTATACCAATGGTTTTATTTTTATCGGTATGACTTGGTAAATTTGTATTTGGCAAGTTTAATGTTTTAAGTAATTCCATAGGAAAATATCCCTTTAACGCTAGAGCAGAATATACAGCTGGGCCTCCATGGCCTTTCGATAATACGAATCTGTCACGATCTGCTAAGTTAGGATTTTTTGGGTCTATGTGCATTTGATCAAAATATAAAACTGCTATAATATCAGCAATTGATAAGCTACCTCCGATATGTCCAATACCTAGAGTAGCTATACAGTCCATTGTTTGTTTTCTAATTTCTCTTGCTTGTGATTCTAGATAAGATTTGATATCCATTGTTGTCCTCCTAATATTTGCAAATCTCTATGTTTAACATTTCTGCTAAAATCTCTAATTCTTCAACTACATCGTCATATAATACAACGTAGTGAGGTTCCCATCCTTGTTTTACTAGTTTCGTAATGAATGGATTTACTTTTGGCTCAATTTGAACAACAATCGATGTTCCAGAAAATTGTTTTGGTTTGTCCAATATTTCCCCTTTTACTAACAAGAAGCGAAATGTTCCATCTGGTTTTCTTCCGATTCTAAATATGGTAGCTTTTTTACTAGGTCTTAGGCCAAATTCCATAGTTGGTCCAATTTGACGGTTTGGATGAACTCCTGTAACCGCTCCTAAATCTTTGCGAGCTAGTGAGCAAGCCGCTGTTCCACAATGCCAGAATGTAATGGTATTGTCTTCTTCATCGATGGATACAGGATCTCCCAAGTAACTAGGTGTTTTTGTAAGTTGTTGTCCTAGATACATGGATAATGCTCCATAAGCATCCGCTTCACAAGCAGCTGCTATGAATTCATCGTTTAACATACCTAATACACCAC
>Ga0075122_10002645_pt1 | contig 11680 bp, 7 predicted proteins | sample AntAceMetag02UKB_FD_69790 | JGI IMG/M metagenome (GOLD analysis project Ga0075122, IMG submission 69790) | Saline lake microbial communities from Ace Lake, Antarctica - Antarctic Ace Lake Metagenome 02UKB | ecosystem: Environmental > Aquatic > Non-marine Saline and Alkaline > Saline | place... | reverse complement strand
CTCCCCTTACGAAGGGGAGGAACACACGTAGTGGGGCGGCCTGCCCGCCATTGCCTTGCAAGGCATGGCAGGCGGGGGTTTTATCGTAGAGGTAACGAGATCTTAAAATTCCACGTATGAAAACCCCCTAATCCCCGCCGAATCGGCGGGGTATATTCCCCCTTCGTAAGGGGGAATCAAGATAGATTTTCTACTTTTTCCCTCAACCCAGCCAAAACACCCCAATTACCCCTTGACAAAAGTACCAAAATGTGCTATAATATGTTGTTATAATCGTTCCTTAAAAACTATTTGGTAAGTACTTATTTGCGCACTTTTTATCCAAATTTAGTGCTTAAATAAGTGCTTACCGAAATCACAAGCCCTTACCAGAGGTGGTAAGGCACAAGAGGAAGACAATGAGCAAGTTACTAGCAGTTGCAATATCAGTTATCTTTTCGGGTTTCACCTCCAATCTCCTCGTAGCTGAGGAGTACGCTCCGCTCTGCCCAGAACAAAGCGAGCGTAATGTATTCAACCCGGGAGTGATCTGCCCATCAATGTTCATCAGCTACAGTATTGTGGAGCAGGACTGGGCTCCCACCTGCGACCCAACCCTCCCCAACTTCCTGGCCGAGGCGACGGACCACCAAGAGTGGGTCCACCTCTCATACCAAAAAGGAATGTGGGGACCTGATGAGAACTCACCCAGAATCAACCTCATCCTGGGACCCTACAAGGACATCCAGCAGGCTGAAGGCTTCTTCGTCGTCACTCGTGACGACGGGAAACAAAACCAAGTAGACTTCAGGGGGCGATTCTTGCCCTACGAGTGGGCAGATGAAGTTGGGCCTATGATGCCCAACGGCGTCTTCTCATCTCGCCAGGGCACGGAGTGGAGACTCCACAACCTACGAGGAAAAGTCATCCTCAAGGGAGAACTGCGACCAGCGATTGTTGAAAGAGTCGTCTTCGATCCGGAATACTTCTACAACGAGACGACTGGAGCACATGACCCGGCATACGCCTACGTCTGCTCCATTGGTGACTGCAGTTTCATCGTCAACCACATGGGGCTCAATGGAGTACCCATGACAGAAGTCCGGGGCAAGAGAATAGTGGATTGTGGTGGAGTTACCGGATACGGCGACTCAAGCCACAAACCCAATCCCGACAACGTCGTCAGCTTTGACGACAAGCAGTCAGGCGAATTCATTGTCGCCATCCTCAAAGACTAGAAAACCCCGCGAGGCGAGTCGCGGAAACAAATAGAACGTTCTTTCAACTCGGGAGAAGCTTGCCCTTCTCCCCATACTCAATTATTTGAAATAATTTGAAATAATTGAAAAACAAAAAACTAGCCATAAGGCTAGTTTTTTGTTTTGTATTAAATTTATTGGTAAACTTTCTCCACCACTACTCCACTATAATAATGTCTCAACAACTCATCAAAAGTAGATCCCAAGTCATCTGCTCGCAGTCTAGCATCTCTTTGGCTCATACCCACACCATGACCAAATTTATATCTACCTGCATCATATTCCGCACGAACAGGAATAAGCCATGGTTTGGCACTTCCACCCCAGACAGCAGAATAACTCTTGGTCCAACCATTACTATTACCAAAGTATGGTGCAGTCACAATTTTATTATTATAAGTCATCATAATACCACGTACATCCTTAGACGCTTGAGCAACATTTGGTTGAGCAAGCTCAGCCTCGTAACCCAGATAAAGTTGATCATGAGTAGAACCCAAAACATCAAAAAATGGATACGAACCAAGATGTACATATGCATAGTTACGAGCAGCCACTAAATTTGCTTTTATAAACTCTTTATTATTGTTATTGTGAGTTTCAGAAATTCCAGATACATAATCTTCGAGCAACAAATCATTAACCGCATAAAATTGCTCATCAATTTCACCTTGGCGAAATTCTAACGCTCCACGATAGCGATTAAAATCTGCACTACCCACCCAACTCATGTATCTATCCATATTTAACAAATCGAAGACAGCATGTTGGTTGTTTGCCGGCTCTAGACGGACATATTGAGTCGCATCAAAATCTAGGCTGGTACTATCAAAACCATAAACTCCGTCTTTTATTTTTAAGACTGCCTTACTACCTTTTTCTAATACTCCTTTTTTTATATTGCCATCAAATACACTATAATCATCTTGATAAGATCTAAATTGAACAAAATAGGTTGGGGCTTTTAGTCCGACTCTTATTCTGGGTTCTATACCCACACGATTGGTCTCGACAATAGCACTCTCGGAAACTGGAATAATCTCTTCCTCACCAACAAACTTTGGTGCAATGTAGCCAGATGGCGCATTGGTAATAACACTAACAGGAATTTCTACCAAAGCCTCATCTAACTTCAAATCATCAATCTTTAATTGAAAACTTACTGTATACTCACCCTTTTCTGTTGGCGCACGAAAATAAAATATCTTTCGTAAAAATCCACCAGACAAAACCCCTTGTTCCCAGCTATCAATCACGGCTACACTTTCCCAATTATCATTTGCAACGCCTTCAGTCAGTGTTTCTAAAGAAAATTTATCCCAACCCTTCTCACCAGTATTTTGCAGACCTACAATCACTTTTATTTTATTTCCACCAGTTAAATTATCAACAACTTTTGGGGTCAAAAATACCCGATGAACTTCATAGCCTGCAGTTGGCACGATACCTTCTGATAATTCTTTTTCCAAAGCGACCTCAGCAACCGGCTCTACTGCTGGTACTACTTTTATTTTTAAATAAAAATACCCACCTTCTAGCCAGGAATAATTTTCAGATGCTAAATAAAATTTTTCTATATAATCACCAGTTTTGCTCGGTGCTTTTAAATCAATTTTTAACTCCCCTGTTTGCCCTGGAGCCACCTTACCAACAATTTTGGCAGTCTGCTTGGTACTTAGCCAACTTGCACCACTAAACTGCGAACTACGTTCCCTAGGCTCCATTGTATAGGCAGAAATATAGTGAGAGGGATTACCATTCCAAGTATACTCTCCAGTATTTTTGAACTTGATTGTAACTGTCTTGGTCTTACCAGCTTCTATTTGTATTGGATCGGAAATCGACTGTGATACAAATTTGGCCGAATAACCACTATCTCGAATTGTGACTGCTGGCTCAGCAGCATAAGAGTCAACTGGAAATAATACTAAACCTAGCAAAAAAGCTATTAAAATTAATTTTTTGTTATTCATAAATATTTTTTATTATTAGTACTACCAATTATAACAAATTATTCATCAGTTTGCCAGCTTATTAATTACTTGATTTTCGTGTGTTAGCGTGGTAATATAGACACTATAATCACAAGCAGGGGCAAGGGATGCCAACGATGTTTATGTCAACAACCCGAAAAATCGCTCACAATACCATAATCCAAATCGTCGGAAAAATATTTTCGACTGCTTTGGGTTTACTAGCACTTGGCATGATGACGAGATACTTGGGTACTGAACAGTTTGGCTGGTATATTACCACTATCAGCTTCTTGGGTTTTATCGGTATTTTGATAGACTTTGGTCTAATTCCAGTGACAGCCCAGATGATGAGTGAACCAACGCACAATAAAAAAGAATTATTTAAAAATTTGATTAGTTTTAGATTTTTTACCGCACTACTCTTTTTAGCAATAGCACCAGCTATTGCTTTATTTTTCCCATATCCAGCACAGGTAAAACAGGCCATTGCCCTTACCGCAGTTGCCTTTTTGGGCGTAGCAATGAATCAAGTATTTTTAGGATTTTATCAAACAAAATTAAAAATGCACATCCAGGTTATTGGAGAAAATATAGGACGGATTATTTTGGTGGTTGGGCTGTGGTTATTGATAGCAAAGGGTGCTTCATTTTTACCACTTATGATAATCGTGGTTTTAAATAGCCTCGCCTACACTGCCGTTCTCTGGATAGGTGCAAAAAAATATACACCCGTTAGTTTTGCTTTTGACTGGAGCATTTGGAAAGCAATAATGACCAAAATGTGGCCAATTGCAATTTCTATAATTTTCAATGTAGTCTATCTAAAGGGTGATATTATCATACTATCACTTTTCAAAACCCAAACTGAGGTTGGCATCTATGGTGCAGCTTATCGCGTTATAGATATTTTGGCTCAGACCGCCATGATGTTGATGGGCGTGATGTTGCCACTCCTAGCATTTGCCTGGGCAAGACAACTAAAAGATGATTTTAAAAAATACTACCAACAAGCATTTGATGCGATGATGCTACTAGCAATACCGATGATGGTCGGAACAATTGTATTAGCAGATAAAATAATGTACCTTGTCGGTGGTGAAGAATTTATTATTTCAGGTCGACCTCTACAAATTCTAGCCATTGCTGTATTTGGCTTGTACCTCGGAGCTGTTTTTGGTCACGCAGCAGTGGCAATAAACAAACAAAAACAAACTATGTGGATTTATATTTCCAACGCTATTATAACTCTAATTGGCTATTTAATTTTTATTCCTATGTATGGAATGTACGGCGCAGCCTGGATGACAGTCTTTTCCGAACTCTATGCTGGTCTTCTACTTTGGGCAACGATTAAGCACTACTCCCAAGAAAAACTAGAACTAAAAACTTTTTCTAAAATTATTTTAGCTTCAATTGTAATGGGTAGTATTTTAATACTTCTTCCAAATCTAAATATTTTTATGCTAATAATATTGGGCATTATTACTTATGGGATAATGATAATTTTAACTCAGGCTATTTCCAGAGAAACTATTAGAGAGATTATTTCAATTAAAAAAGCTTAAAGTCTATGATCTACGGCTTGGTTACTATTTATTTATTGCTATTCACCTTCATCGCCTGGAATCGATTTAATTTTGCTTTAGCTTTATTTTTCTTTTTACTGCCAACTTATTTGATCCGATTTAACGTCGGACTAATACCAACTACTATTCTAGAAATAATGTTCCTTGTTATTTTTGTTATCTGGATAATTAAACACACATCACGTAACACATACCACGTAACACTAGACATAATTAAAAAAAATAAGATACTATTTGTTGGTGTATTTTTCTTTCTCCTTACCGCCACTATTTCTATATTTACTTCTTCAGATATAAAATCAGCACTGGGCGAATGGAAAGCTTTTTACATTGAACCTATTTTAATGTTCTTTATAATCACGACAACATTTAAATCCTCAAACAAAAAACTAATAAACAGCATTATCTTCGCATTAATCCTATCTGGTCTTCTTACATCACTACTCGCAATCTACCAACACTTCACCGGCTGGATGGTACCTTGGGACTTTTGGCAAAATAATGAAACCTTTCGTGTCACTGCCTGGTATGGATTTCCAAATGGCGTAGGATTATATCTCGCGCCAATCTGGCCGTTGGCTGTATATTTGTTTAGAAAAAAAATATCAACTTTAACAAAAAGAAATTGGAAATTGGAAATTGGAAATTATTTGGAAATTGTATCTTGTTCCTTATTTATAGTTTTATCTCCACTAGCGATATTCTATGCAAAATCAACTGGGGCCATCATTGGTCTAACCGCAGGTGTTGGTATCCTACTTCTTATTTATAAAAAAACCCGCTGGCCAATAATTATAATATCAATTATTGGCATAACAAGCCTTTTGAACTTTTCCAGTCTTTCGGACATTAAAGATGAAATCTTTTTCCAAGATCGATCCGGCCAAATCCGCCTCTCAATGTGGTCAGACACATTTGAATTTTTAAAAGACAACCCAATCAAAGGTGCTGGACTAGCTTCTTATGAAGAAAGAATTATCCCATACCATACCACTGTAAATAACGAAGGTATAGAAATCTTTCACCATCCACATAATCTTTTCTTAACTATGTGGGTTAATTTAGGTCTACTAGGATTAATAAGTTTTATATTAATTTTAATTTGGTTTTTCAAAACAAGTTTGTTACGTAGCATGCTACGTAACAACCTAACAATCTTCCTATTAAGTTCAATGATTGTTATAATAATAATGGGCTTAGTAGATTCCCCTTATATAAAAAACGATCTAGCAATATTCTTCTGGCTTTTGTCTGCTTTTCTTATTTCAGATACACAATCACAATCTGTGAAATCATAAATTAATCAGTGTAATCAATGCTTATGAATTGGAAAACCCCAAAGTTTAAAAAGCTTGTGAAAGCTTTGATATCTATAAAAAAAGAAGTGGATATGCAAAACTTTTTGCGTGACCTGTGCACACTAGAAGAACTAGAAGAAATATCCAATCGCTGGAAAGCAGCTGAATTACTAAATAAGGGAATGCCCTATCGCGAAGTAGCAGAAAAAACTAAAATGAGTACCACAACTGTTACTAGAATCGCCCACTGGATAAAGCATGGCGAAGGTGGGTATAAAAAATCTCTGGAAAAATAGTACTTACTTTAGTACTTACTATAGTAAGTACTAAAAACTTATCCACAGTTAGATTTGACGATCTTCTGCCCCTGTGTTAATGTAGTAATACAATAGAACTATATGAATAATCAACTACAAAAATTTAACCACCATAATAAAGACCTTGAGTAGGTTCCTCTTTTGGTACTTGTTTCAGGGTCTACTAAATCGCTAAATAGGCGATTTTTTGTTTATCAAATAAAATAATAAGGTACTTTGGTGAAAATAGAAATCACAACGGTAAGTGAAACCGAAATTATCAGGGCGGATCTGATAAGTACCACTGGACCAACAAATCGTTGGGACAATCGCTCATTACAAACAGAGAGGAAACCAATGCAAGACAATGTGTTCTACAAACCACCAATTACCCGACGTTGGCGACAAATCTTTCACCTCCTCAAAACAGATCCGGATATAGAAGCAAAAGAATTGTACTGCGGGCATTCCGACGTCATATTTATATTGATGAAAAATGGAAAGCTCGTTCTTTCCACTTGGTACAATGGACTGTGGGATAGTGTCCGCCCTGGAACACTAAACAAGCTGGATGTCATCCAAGAAACCTGGGGCACAACCAGATGCAACCGAAACGAAGAATACTACAGGCTCACCAACCTAGCCGAAACGGAGGAACCAGACATGGTCGAACTCACAAAAAGTTATGGGAGCAACGAGACTGAAACATCCAAACTAAAGTACGGAATAATTGAAGTAAGCACACGATGTCAAATGCGTTGTCCTGGATGCTACATGGTCCGCAGAAACGCCCTCAACAACAAGGACATGACACTGAAGCAGGCCATCAGAATTCTTGACCTATGTCGCGACTATTGCGGATGGGACCTGGATAGTATGGATATTTTGGGAGGCGAACCTCTTTTGTGGCCCCACCTCAAAGAATACATAGAGGAACTTCTTAGAAGAAAAATTGCCCCCTGGATTTACACCAATATGCTGGGTATAACTCCAGAACTAGCCCGATGGCTCTATGATCGCAATGTACACATAACTGGAAAGCTTAACATTGCCGACTTCCAAGACCCAATACAAGTCGAGCTACAAGCAAAAATGATAGGTAGCAGCGAAAAGACTGCCCTGAAAATGAAAAAGGGTATTGAAATATTCAAAGAGGCGGGCTATACGGATCCCATGTTCCGGCTGCAAAATTTGATTCGAAAAGAAAACATTCACTTGATCCCGGATTTCATGATATTTTGCCAAAAAAATAATATTGGCATTGATCTTGAATTAATGGCCTCGGGAGAAACCGTTGGACCAGATTATTTTAAGGTAGCCCCAACGGCCAAAGAGATAGCTGACCTGGTTATCGAAATTGAGCGCAGAGGAAAGGAATTTATAACCCAAACATTCGATCCGATGCCACACTATCCAATTCCACATCAATTAGAAGGCGCTCGAGGAAAGATCTTCACAAAGCAAGAAGATGCTGATCTGCTTATCGAAATTGAGCGCATAGACAAAGAATACAGGACACAGACAGAAGGCCTGACAACTGAATATGACATTCCAGATCAATTCAGGAATACACGGGGAAAGGTCCTTATGCCTCATTTATTTGGCTCATGTCCATTCTATGACAAGGGTCTCTACTTTGGGGTTGATGGTCATATCAAGGCCTGCTCAAACTCTACAATTCAACTCAGTCACGTTAATGAAGAAAACCCAATCGAAAAAGCCCTTCTTTCTGAGCTACTATGCAACCGCAGATGTCTCACTCAGGAAAATATTGGGGAGCCCTGTCACTCCTGCCATAAGTGGGATCTTTGCAGAGGAGGGTGCAGAGCAACAGCAGAAGGCTTAGGGGGATCCTTTGGTGGTTACACTCTCTGTCCAGTTCCCTACCTATAGGGAATAATTTGTTCTTTGGGGGCGGGTGATATTTCAATATCACCCGCCCCACCAAATCAAAAAATATGAAAAAACCAAACACACAACTCACAGCAAACAAAGCAAACGAAATATCTAAAAAATACACAGTCCTTAATAATATTGTTCTCGATGATTGGAGAGGTTGGAGATTCATATTTGACACAGAAGATGTTAAAAAATGCGACAATGATTGCTCAAGATGCTCCTTATACCAGGCACTAAAGAAAGAAAAGGCACCTTTCCTCAAGCTTTTATCAGCTACAATAAAAGATAAAAATATGTTTGGACAACAAAATTTTTTAAATTGTAAAACAATAGAACAATACATTAATTGTTATGTAATTTTTTTAGACAAAGAATGTAAAACCAAAAAAGAAATAGAGGATGAACTCAGCTTGATTAAAAATTCAAAAGTAATTTACTCAAAAAACTATAGTTGGAACAACAAAAAATTCAAAAAAGCAATAGTATATGAAATAAAAAAACTAAACAATAAAAACAAAAATGAGATAATAGAAAATTATCTCATTCAGAATAAAAATTTCTTTAGTTGATGTTATTACGACAAACAAATTACTTAATCACCTTCTTCAAATACTTCCCCGTATAACTCTTGGCTACTTTGGCTACATCTTTTGGGGTCCCCTGTGCGACAACCTCTCCACCCTTTTTACCACCCTCTGGACCAAGATCAATAACCCAATCAGCGCATTTTATAATATCCAAATTATGTTCAATAATCAAAACTGTATTTCCCTTTTCCACTAACTTATTCAAGACTTCAAGCAAGCGTCTAATATCTTCGAAATGTAAGCCTGTGGTTGGCTCGTCCAAAATATACAAAGTCTTACCAGTAGCACGGCGAGCTAGTTCAGTAGCAAGCTTCACACGCTGAGCCTCACCACCAGACAAAGTCGTAGCAGACTGACCGAGATGAATATAACCCAGACCAACATCACGCAATATTTTTAATTTGTCTGAAACTGCTGGTGTATCATGAAAAAACCTAGAAGCCTCTTCTACTGTCATATCAAGAACATTGGCAATATTTTTTTGTCGATAGTGAATTTCCAAAGCTTCCTTATTGTATCTCTGCCCATGACATTCACCACACTCTACAAAAACATCTGACAAAAATTGCATTGGGATTCTGACATAACCCTCGCCAGCACAGGCCTCACAACGCCCACCACCCTTGACATTGAAACTAAATTTGCCAGCATCGTAGCCTCGCATTCTAGCTTCGGGAACTGCAGTAAACAAGTCACGAATAACACTAAATACACCAGTATAGGTTGCTGGATTTGATCGTGGAGTACGACCGATTGGCGTCTGATCTATAGCAATCACTTTGTCTATATTGGTCAAACCTTTTATTTTTTTGTGTTCGGCTGGTTCTGCTTTGGCACGATAAAAATGTTTTGACAAAGCCTTACCCAAAATTGCATCGATCAAAGTTGATTTACCAGACCCAGACACGCCCGTCACACAAACAAGTCTACCAAGAGGAATATCCACATCGATATTTTTCAAATTAAATGCCTTTGCCCCAACAATAGTAATTTTTTTGTTGTTGCCTTTGTGTACTTTTTTGGGAACAGAAATTTTTTCTTTTCCAGTCAAATATCTCCCTGTCAGAGACTTAGGGTCTTTCTTAATTTGAGCTGAAGTTCCAACTGCTACTATTTCTCCGCCATACTCACCTGCCCCAGGCCCAACATCTACAACATAGTCTGCCGATTCAATCATTGCCTGATCGTGTTCTACAACAATTACAGTATTGCCCTGATCACGCAAAGTATTCAAAGTATCAATTAGCTTATCATTATCTCGAGGATGAAGACCAATAGAAGGCTCGTCTAGAATATAAATTACACCAGTAAGCCCAGTTGAAAGCTGGGTAGAAAGACGAACACGTTGTGCCTCACCGCCTGACAAAGTATTTACTGACCTATCTAATGATAAGTAATACAAGCCAACCCTTAGCAAATCATCTATGCGCTTATTAATTTCTCTCACTATTGGAGTGGCAATCATCAGATGATTTTTTGAAAAAGTAACCGGTGATTTGGTCTTAACATTGGCAAGTTTTTCAAAAAATAATCCTGCCTCTTCAACACTCATTTCCACAAAATCAGCAATAGAGTAATCACCAATTTTTATATTCAAAGATTCTGCTTTTAAACGACGCCCTTTACAAACTGAACACATGCGCTCATGCATGTATTGCTCAATTTCTTTTCTAATATATTCTGAATCAGTCTCAGCGTGCCTCTGAGTCAAATTTGGTATAAGACCATCAAAATGTACTTTCTTGTTGCCTACTTCATAAATTTGCCCATCCGTACCATAAATAATAAGATCCATTACCTTGGCTGACAGATCTTTTACCGGTTTATCCATAGAAAAACCATGTGCCTTAGAAACTTCGGTCAATAAATTATGATAAAAATTTTGATTTCCTACGATTCTAGTCCAAGGCTGTATTGCACCCTCGGCCAATGTCAGACGTGAATTAGGAATTGTAAGTTCTGGATCAACCTCGAGTGTAATCCCAAGACCAGTACAACGCGGGCAAGCACCATAAGGGCTGTTAAAGCTAAAACTTCTAGCTTCAACTGGATCAAATTTTCGACTACAATTACTACACAGGGCTGAAGTGGAGAATTCGTACTCTTCTCCCTGACCTTCATCAACAACCAAAATCTCTCCGTTAGAAAGATCGACTGCTTTGTCTACAAGAGAATTTATATCTTGTTTTTTTATATCAGTAATTCTACCTATTAGCAAATCAACTGAATATGTTTTTTCTGAATCAATTTTGTATTTACTAAATTCCAACATTTTCATTACAAAACCATTCAATCTCACCATATCATAACCAGTCTGCTCCAAATGATTTAATAAATCTCTGTGTTTAACTTTGCTATTTCTTACAACAGGCGATAAAATCAAAAGCTCACTACTACTACGCCCTAGTTTTCTTACTTCTTCAGTAATTTCTCCCAAAGTATAGCTTCTTACTGGAATATTGCACTCTGGACAATGCTGTTTACCAATTCTAGAAAACAATAAACGCAAGTGATCATAAATCTCTGTCACAGTACCGACAGTAGAACGAGGATTTTGAGAGACTGTCTTTTGGTCAATCGCAATAGTTGGTGACAAACCTGAAATCTCGTCCACATCTGGCCTATCTTGAAGCTCCATAAAACGGCGAGCATAAGCTGACAAGCTCTCGGCATAACGGCGTTGACCTTCGGCGTAAATAGTGTCAAAGGCCAGAGAGGACTTCCCTGATCCGGAAAGCCCTGTAATGACTGTTAATTTATTCTTTGGTATCTCGAGTGAAACATTTTTCAAATTATGCAC
>Ga0075122_10002644_pt1 | contig 11681 bp, 8 predicted proteins | sample AntAceMetag02UKB_FD_69790 | JGI IMG/M metagenome (GOLD analysis project Ga0075122, IMG submission 69790) | Saline lake microbial communities from Ace Lake, Antarctica - Antarctic Ace Lake Metagenome 02UKB | ecosystem: Environmental > Aquatic > Non-marine Saline and Alkaline > Saline | place... | reverse complement strand
GGTTTATCCATCAGCCGAAAAATTAAAAGAGAAATTAATGTCAGGTGAACGATTGCGAATTTATCAAGGTTTTGACCCTACAGGGCCTTATCTTCATGTTGGTCATGCTATGGGGATAAGAGCTATGAAAATATTACAAGAGCTTGGTCATGAGGTTATTTTTTTGGTAGGAGATTATACAGCTAAAGTTGGAGATCCTGATAAAAAAGATGCTCGAGAGAAATTAACGGATGAAGAAATTGAAAATAATATGACAGGTTGGAAGGAACAGGCAGCACAATTAATTGACTTTGAAGGAGAAAACCCCGTGTTGTTTAAAAGAAACTTTGAATGGCTTTCAAAATTAAAACTTAATAATGTTATTGAGTTGATGTCAAAAATGACTGTACAGCAAATGTTGAAAAGAGAAATGTTTAATAGGAGAATAAAAGAAGGAAATCCAATAGGTCTTCAAGAGTTTATTTACCCTCTTATGCAGGGATACGATGGGGTAGCAATGGAAGTAGATATGGAAATTGGTGGAGCAGATCAAACTTTTAATATGTTAGTTGGGAGAGATTTAAGTAGAGCATATTTAAATAAAGAAAAATTTGTAAGAACTAATAAAATGATGGATGCTCCTGATGGAATAACTATGAGTAAAACAAAAGGTAATGGAATAAATTTAGGAGATTCTGCTGAAGAAATGTATGGAAAAGCAATGTCTTATCCTGATACTGCGATTGCTAGTGGCTTAGAACTTTTAACGGATTACCCTATAGAAAAAATAGATGAGATACACACGAAGATAAAAGAAGGGATTAATCCTGTTAATTTTAAGAAAATAATGGCTTTCGAAGTTGTAAAAACTATTAAAGGAGAAGTTGAGGCAAAAAAGGCGGAGGAAAGTTTTAAGATTCAATTTCAAGAAAAAGGGGTGCCTAAAACTCTGGAAATATTTGTAGTAGAGAATCTAGGAGTTTTGGATGTGTTAGTTGATACTAAATTGGTTAATTCAAAAAGTGAAGCAAGAAGAAAGATTGAAGAAGGAGCAGTTAAAATCAATGATAAAAAGATTACTGATTATAAATATGAAATTGATTTTAAGAATGGGGAAGATTTAATATTAAAATTGGGTCGAAAAATAATAAAAATATGTCAGTAGAAGAAATTAAAGACATGATTAAATCTTTCGGAAAAGCCTGGATTTTATCACCGATAGCTGTTTTTGAAACATGTGATGAAGTAAAAAATCGTGCAAATGAGGTTCCAGCTACCACAAGTTTAAGTGTTTATAAACAATATTATAAATAGTGACACAAGTTATGAATAAGCAAATATTATTATCAGGATTAAAACCAACTGGTCGCCCACATATCGGGAATTATTTTGGAATGATGAAACAAATGGTTGATATGCAAGATGAATATGAAAGTTTTCCTTTTATCCCTGATTACCATGCTCTAACTTCTGTTCAATCAGCAGAAGATATGCAAAGGGATATTATCAACGTGGTGATAGATTTTTTAGCGATTGGGTTAGATCCTGAAAAAGTTAATTTATTTAAGCAATCTGATGTTCCTCAAGTGACTGAACTAATGTGGATTTTTAATTGTATTACAACCATGCCTTATTTAATGAGAGCTCATGCTTTTAAAGATGCTGAAGCCAAAAATAAAGATATTAATATAGGAGTTTTTAGTTATCCAATTCTAATGGCAGCAGATATTTTAATTCAAGATACTGACGTGGTGCCAGTTGGAAAAGACCAACGACAGCATGTTGAAATGGCGAGAGACATTGCTGAAAAATTTAATCGTATTTTTGGAGAGACTTTTAAATTACCTCAATCTAAGATTTTGGAAAATGTAGAAGTTATCCCGGGAACTGACGGGCAAAAAATGAGTAAAAGTTATGGTAACACAATTAGTTTGTTTGCTGAGGATAATGAAATAGAAAAAGCAGTTATGGGAATCCTCACAGACTCAAAGGGGGTAAAAGAATCAAAAAATCCGGAAGAATGTAATATTTTTGCGTTACATAAATTATTTAGTTCAGAAGATGAGTTAGGTGAAATAAGAAAAAGATATGTTGAAGGTGGTCTAGGATATAAAGAGTCAAAGGATATTTTAGTTAAAAATATTAAAGACTTTATTACTCCATTAAGAGAAAAAAGAAAAGAATTTGCTGACAATAAAGAATTAGTTTTGGAAATATTAAGAAAGGGGGGTGAAGTAGCGAGACAAAGAGCAGAGAAAAAAATGGAAGATGTCAGAAAAAAAATTGGGGTGAGTTTATAAAAATTAGAAAATATTAGAAATTCATAATTCAAAAAATGAATAAACAACTTTCTAAGGGTTTAAATGTTTATCTCCCTGTAGAAAGTTCGTTTATGAATTTTTTGAATTATGAATTATAAAGATTAATTTTATGCGAACATATATAAAAGACTTGAAAAATAAGATTGGTGAGGAAGTACAAATTTCTGGATGGGTGAATATTCGTCGTGACCACGGGAAATTAATTTTTGTTGATTTCCGTGATAGTACAGGAGTTGTTCAAATGGTGGTGTTACCAAATCACGAAGAAGCTCACCAACTAGCTGAAAAAATTCGCCCAGAATGGGTACTTGAAATAAAAGGGAAAGTTAATAGCCGTCCCGAGAAGATGGTTAATAAAGATGAGGATAACGGGAGTCTTGAAATTGAAGTTTTAGCAATAGATGTAATTAGTGAAGTTAAAGATTTACCTTTTGAAAAAGGAACAAAACTTAATTTAGATACTTACCTTGATTATCTTCCTCTAACTTTGAGAATAAAAGAAAAGAAAGCGATTTTTAAGGTACAGGCCTGTATTGTCCAAGCTTTCAGAGATTTTTTAATAAAAGAGGATTTTATAGAAATCCAAACACCCAAAATTATAGGAGCAGATGCAGAAGGTGGAGCAGGTGTATTTGAAGTTGATTACTTTGGAGAAAAAGCTTATCTGGCGACCAGTCCTCAATTTTATAAACAAATTATGGTAGGTGTTTTTGAAAAAGTTTTTATGGTAGGTAATGCTTTTCGAGCAGAAAAACATAGCACTTCACGACATTTGAATGAATATACAAGTTTAGATTTCGAGTTTGGTTTTATAAAAGACCATCACGATATAATGAATTTGGAAAATAAATTACTTATTTTTGTAGCAAATGAATTAAAAAATAAATGCCAAAAAGAATTTGATTTATTGGAAGCAAAAATTCCTAATGTGCCAACTGAAATACCTTTTATGAAACTTAAAGAAGCTCAGGAAATAATAAAGAAGGAATTTGGTGATGATTGTATAGGAGAACCAGATTTAGAACCGCAACATGAACGACAATTATGTGAATATGCTCAAAAAAAATACCAAAGTGATTTTATATTTATTACTCATTACCCAGTTGAAAAAAGACCGATGTATACTTTTGAAGACCAGAAAGATAAAGGTTTTACAAAAAGTTTCGATTTACTTTTTAGGGGGGTAGAGATTACAACTGGTGGGCAAAGAATTCATAATTACGAGGATTTGGTTCGAGGAATAAAGAAAAAAAGTTTGGATCCTAAAAAGTTTTCTTTTTATCTACAAGCTTTTAAATATGGAATGCCTACTCATGGAGGAATAGGAATGGGGTTGGAACGATTGACTGCAAAATTCTTGGGTATAAACAACATCAAAGAAGCTACTCTCTTTCCACGAGAAATAAATCGGATAGATACTTTATTGAACAAATAAAACAAAATAAAAGAGAGTCGCGAAGCGACTCTCTTTTATTTTGTATCTTTTAGTGTTAGTCCGTATTTTAATCCACCTAACATAATTATTCCTAATATTAGAAAAATAAAACGAAAATCAACTAGGAAAATAGTTAAGGAGGCTAGCATTGGTCCGAAAATATAAGCAATTGGTCTTGACATTCTAAAGAAACTGATTATATCGGCATCTTTTTCGTCTACTTTCTTAAAAAAATAAGATTCAGTCATTATCTCTATTGAACTAGCTCCAATTCTAGTAATGAAAAGCAAAGACCCCCAAATCCAGATAGCTTCAGAGGTAATAAAAGATAAAGATATGGTAGTTATCCCAATAAGGATTAAAGCTAAGTTTAAAATTTCTTTTTCGCCAAATATTTTGTCAGCCAAAATTCCTAAAGGTAGTTGAAAGAGTAGGAATGGTAGAAGCATGATTGAAAAAATTATTCCGATTGTTTTCCAGTCTAAACCTATATATTTATGTAGGTAAATAGGAGTATAAATAACCATCCAAGAATAAAAGAATTGTAATAAAGTTCTAACAGCAAATATTTTATAAATATCTTTTTGATTCCGTAGTTTTTTTAAGGTTTTCCAAAAGGGGGTATTTATATAAACAGGATCTTTAAATTTCCTAAAGAAGATAGATAAAATAATAATAAAAGGAATAATAAATAAAGAAGCCAGTCCGTAAACTTTCCAATAATCTCCATTAGTTAATAGTAAGCCAACAATAAAAGGAGACACAACCCAAGCTAGATTGCTAATAGTTAGATACAAACCACGGATTTTTCCAGTTTCGGAATCAGTAGATTGTCCTTCTAATAGAATATCAAGATTAAGGAAAGCAACTACATGGATAGTCAAATAGATTATGAAGGCGAGCAATATCAAATATGTATTTTGATTGAAAGCTAAAACAATTAGAGAAGTGAGTGTTATTATAGACAAAAAAAGTAATGTCAAATAATTTCCAACCCTTCTTAATATACGGGGAATAATACTTAGGATTATCACAGCCAAAACAGAACTAATGGCATACAAAATACCCAGAGCTTTTTCTGGCATAAATTGTTCTATAAAACTGGAGTTAATATATCCAGGTAGAGAAATTTGTAAAGCTCCTAATAAACCTAAAGCATAAATGACATAACGCAATTTCTTTTTATTTTTCATGAGTGTAATTATATCATAACCACTATTTTATACCCCAAGGATTACTGGAATAACGAGAGGTCTTTTATTAGTGCTTTGGAAAAGGTACCGTCCAACATTATCGGTTACTTCCTTCTTAATGAAATCAAAATCAATTGGTTTTGCTCCTTTAGCCATTTTCTCGACTGTCTGTCTAGTGATATATCTTGCTTGTTTTAATAAACCCTGCGATTCACGAAGATAAATAAAACCTCTTGAAATAATATCAGGTGATTTTTTTAATTTTCCAGTACTTAAATCAACCACAGCTATCACTACAAAAATACCATCTTGAGCAAGGTTTTGTCTATCTCTTATCACAACTTCTTGTATATCTCCAACTGAAAAACCATCAACCATCACAACGCTAGAGGGAGCTTTGTCTTTTAGAGTAATAATCTTTTTACCTCTATCTTGGATTTCAATGATTGAACCATCATCTGGGACGACAATATTTTCATTAGGGAATCCTAGGGATCTAATTATTTCAGCATGGACTCTTAGCATAGAATGATGCCCGTAAGCAGGCATAAAAAACTTTGCCCCAACCTTTTGGTTAATCCACGCTAATTCTTGGGCATTTCCGTGGCCAGTAGAATGGACATCGGATGTTCTATAATGGATGATTTTTAAATCATGTCTATATAAGTTATCTTCCAATCTTCTAACAGACATTTCATTTCCAGGAATAACAGATGAGGATAAAACGATAGTATCTCTTTTATTTAGAAAAATGTATTTATGTTGTTTAATAGACATTCGCATCAGAGCAGCAAATTCTTCACCTTGGGAACCTGTTGCTAAAATAACAACTCGGTCAGGTGGATAATTAGCAATTTCTTTAGATGAAATTATAGTATCTTTTTTAGGTTCAAATAGTTTTACTAATTTAGCAATTTCTATATTTACTTTTATACTACGACCCTCGGTAATAATTTTTTTACCATATTTTTCAGCAATTTGGATTACCTTTATCATCCTTTCAAACTGTGAAGCGAACGTCCCGATAATCAGTCGCCCCTTGGTGTTCTTGATAATCTGTTCAATGTTATCATAGACGATTTTTTCTGACATAGAGTAACCAGGTTTTTCTACATTAGTAGAGTCAGCAATTAAAAGTAAGTTATTGTCCTTACTAATATCTCCCCAAGTCTTTTCTTCCTTTTCGGAAGGGATACCATCATTATGTTCTAACTTTAAATCACCAGTAATAACCACATTACCATTGGGTGTTCCGACAGAAACCCCCATAGACTCTGGAATAGAATGAGTAACAGGGAAAAATTTAACTTGGAAATTACCTAGCTTAATTTTTTCTACAGCTTTGACGATTTTGAAATTAAGAGGTGGGTGAGTGGGAAAGTCCTCCATTTTCTTCTGAATCATAATTGAGGTTATTTCACTAGTATAAATAGGTGGGTTACCGATTCTTTCCATTATGTACGGAATTCCTCCAATATGATCCAAATGTCCGTGGGTAACGATTAATCCTCTAATCTTGTGTTTTCTTTTCTCTAAGTATTTAGTGTTAGGTATGATGTAATCAATTCCAGGAGCTTCTTCTTCTGATGTAAATTGGACTCCAGCATCAAAAATTAGAATATCATTTTTATATTCTATAAGCATCATATTTTTCCCAACTTCTTCAACTCCTCCTAATGGAATTATTCTAATATTATCTGAGAGTAATTCAGGGATTTTTTTATCAGGTTGTGTTCTTTTGATAGGTTTTTGTCTTTGAAACGGTTTGGGTTTTATATGTGAGTTATTTTTTGTTCGTTGAATTGTAGGGGCTTTTTTCCTTGCATGGTGTGTTTTACTCCTATTAGAATTAGGAATTTGGTTTGTTTTTTTAATCATTTCTTTGTTCGTAGAGTTTTAATAATTAATAATAAATTAGTTTTGCATTTTGCATTTCCAAAAAAATACAAGATACAGATTTAGTTGTTTAAGAAAACCTTCCAGATTTTATCGGTTTCAATATACCACTGGTTGATATTTAAAAATCTTTCTGATGGAATGGTAATTTGTTCTATCTCAATATTCTTTATTTTATCAGGGATAATATATATGAATTCAGGTGAGTATAGGAATATAGCTGGCTTATCATTAGTAATCTCTTCTTGGAAAGCTATGAATTTTTCTTTTTTACCTTCTTCGTCTGTGCTAACTCTAATTTCTTCTAAAAGATTATCAGTTGTTATATTTGCATACATTGCTATGTTAAGGCCTGGGTCATTTCTTTGTGATGAGTGCCAAAATGCAAATAAATCCATATCTCGTCCGATTACTTCTCCAAAAAGAAGAGTATCGTATTTTCTTGGTCGGATAACATTCTGATTTAGGTCACCAATTTCAAATATTTTTAAGTTAACTTTAGCTCCTATTTCTTCCCAGCTTTCTTTAAGAAGATTTGCGACAGCTTTAAGCTCAGGTGTGTTAGCTGTAGAAACTGAAAAGACTAGTTGGGTCGTTGCTTTTCTAGTAACCTTTTCCCAGATATTATCTTCGTTTAGTTTCCAGCCATTTTGTTTAAGAGTTTCTCTTGCTAATTCCAATCGGTCTTGATTTTCTTGTTCACCCTCTGTTTCATTTTGAAGATAGTATCCTGATTTGGATGGAACAGGACTATCAATAGCAATTCCATAATTATTTAAGACATCTTCTATAATTTGTTCGCGGTTAACTGCCTGATCTAAAGCTAAGCGGACCTCTTTGTTTGTAAAAATGCTTGCTTCATCTTGGTTGAAAAAGACTCCAAAAATTCTCGGGAGAGGAGTTGTTAATATTTTATTTCTTTCTGTGTCCTTTAACGAAATTATTTTTTCTGGGCTGATTGAATTAATACTTTCTATGTTATTTTGCTCATATTGTGATAAGAGGGTATTCTCATCAGAATAAAGTTTTATAATTATTTCTGATATGTAAGGTTCTCCCAGTGAGTATTTTTTGAATGATTCAAGTAAATATTTTTCTAAAACTCCAGCTGAATCTTTTTTTATTTTTTTTAGCTTATATGGACCGGAACCGATTGGTTCTATATTAAGCTGACTAAAAGCAAATTGTTCTGGACTAATTTCTCCCCAAATATGTTTAGGTAAGATTCCGATAGTTAAATTTTCTAAAAATGGCGAATAGGGCTGGGTTAATATAAATTGGATTTCTTTGTCGTTTAGTCTTTTTATTTCCACACCGTCCCAGTTAGCTCTCTTGGAACTTTTAATGATATCGTTTTGGGTGGTTTTGATGGTAAATTCAATATCTTCTGTTGTAAGAGGGTATCCATCGTGGAAAAATAAATTATCCTTTAACTTGAAATTATAAACATAACCATCTTCTGAAATTTCATAACTTTCAGCTAAATCAGGAATTAGTTTTCCGCTAGCTGTGGCTTTTAGTAAGCCTGAATAAATTAGAGCACAAAGGTCTTTATCAGTATTGGAGGTGGCCAATACTGGGTTTATAAATCGCGGAGAACCAATAATTCCTTCTATTAGAGAACCTCCTTGGGTTGGTATTTCAACTATGAATGATTGATTAATTTTATTTAAAAGAAGAACTGTACTGGTTATAAAAATAATTAATAAAACACCAAAAATAGATTTCTCAGTTAATGAAAAAGCTTTTATTGTATTTGATATTTTGGAAAAAGTATAAGGAAAACACCCCCATAATTTTTTTGATCCGTCTTTTATTTTTTGCATAAATAAGTTAGCAAGTTTTTTCAAAAACCTCCAACAAGCTTCCCCCAAACAGAACACAATATTTTTTTCTCCCTGCGGGTCTGAAAAAAATTTGTTCCTTCTCGTCCTCATTCAATGATTTGGATTTTTTTGAAATTGATATTTCAAAAAAATCCAAATCTCTGATTTCACTCGGACTCCGAAAGTCTGTTTGGTGGAACTTGTTTACGGTTTTTTATTTAGATTCTATAATAAATTATGAAATAATAAGTGCTAAGAATGTAGATAAAACAAAAAGTATTCCTAAAACGATAGTTGAATTAAATAAAACTTTTTCAGCCCCTCTTCTTGTGTGACCACCTGAGAAATCATCTCCACCCCCAAATGCTCCACCTAAGCCAGCATCTGATTGTTGTAATAAAACAACAATTATCAGCAATACTGATAATATTATTTGTATATAAGGTAATATATTAGGTAGATTTTCCATTTCCTATTCGTCGCTTTAATTGTCTATATTATACTAAAAACTAAAAATAAAGCAAGTATATGGTTGAATATATCCTAAAATCCTGAGGGGTCCGACCCCTCAGGATAAAACTGGGTTGTTGGACTATTCTGAGATCAATTTATGAGGATTGTGGTTAGGACAAGATTTATCACTACATCTTTCTGGAATAGTTTTGGTCCCTTCCATCATTAAAGCTCCGCAGGGTTGCCCACTTTTTTCATCATGAGGATAATCACAAATTTTGCCAGTTGGCTTAGCTTTGATAGCATTTTTACATTTAGGATAATCTGAACAACTATAGAAAATACCAAAACGACCATTTCTTTCCATCATTTCTCCTTTTTCACACATAGGACATTTCACGCCTGTCAGTTTCTTTTTCTTTTCTTCTTCATCTTCTCTAATAAATTTACATTTAGGATAATTAGAACAGGAAACAAATTTACCAAAGCGACCTTCACGAATAACTAATCTTCCATCTTTACAATCAGGGCAATCTTCTCCAATTTCTTTAGGCCCTTCTATTTCAATACCTTCAAGAGTAAGAGCTCCTTCACAATCTGGGAATTTTTCACAACTTATAAATTTACCCGTCTTGCCTAATTTGTAAACCATTCCAGCTCCACACTTAGGACACTTATATTTGTCTTCGGCTGGGCCGAGATTAGATATTTTCTTAATATCCTCTTTATCCTTGATTGATTTTGTAAAAGGTTTATAAAAATCTCCTAGTAATTTTTCATATGTATTTTTCCCCTCAGCGATATCATCCAAGTTGTTCTCCATTGTGGCGGTGAAGTCGTCACTGATATAATTTTCAAAATGATTTTCCAAAAAAGAGCTAACCACATCACCTGTATCAGTTGGGTGTAAAGCCTTATTTATTTTTTCTACATAACCTCTATCATAGAGAGTCCGAGTGATGGTAGCATAAGTACTTGGGCGACCTAACCCCCTTTTTTCTAATTCTTTAATTAAAGATGCTTCAGAATATCTGGTGGGTGGTTGAGTTTCTTTAGCTTCTGTATTTATTTCTAATAAATCTAAAACATCATTAACTTTAACTTCAGGTAATTCTACATCGTCGCTTTTTGCGACTGGGTCAGCTTTTAACCAACCATCAAAAAGTAGGCGAGAACCATTGATCGAAAAATATGGAAAATTTTTATCATCGGCTCTAGTTCTTTTTCCGAGACGGACAAATATTTTAGTTTTTAATAATTTAGCATCACTCATTTGTGAAGCTAAAGTTCTGCTATGGATAAGTTGATAGAGTCGTTGTTGTTCTTTTGTTGTGCCTGCTGATGTAATAGAAAGGTTGCTAGGACGAATAGCTTCGTGAGCTTCTTGTGCGTTTTTACTTCTGCCTTTGAATTTTTTAGGGTCTAAATATTCTTTCCCATATTCCTTTTCAATGATAGCACAAGCTTGCTGTTGAGCACCCGCACTTAGGTTAACGCTATCTGTTCTCATATAGGTAATTAACCCAGCTTCATAAAGTCGTTGGGCATACATCATGGTTTGACTAGGAGAAAAACCTAATCGTGAGCTGGCGGTTTGTTGAAGAGTAGAAGTAATAAAAGGAGCTCGGGCTGATCTTTTCATTTCTCTTTCTTGAACTTCTGAAACATTCCATTTTTCTTTTTTACCGATAGCTAATATTTTTTCAACTCTTTTCTTATCTCTTGGTTCTTCTGAACAAATTAGAGAAAACATTTCTCCAACTTTTGTTTTGACATTGGCTGTAATTACCCAAAAATCTTCTGGAATGAAAGCACGAATTAATCTTTCTCTTTCCATTAAGATTCGAAGAGCAGGGGATTGAACTCGGCCAGCTGAAAGTCCATAGCGTAACTTTTTCCAAATCAAACCACTCAAACCATAACCAAATAATCGGTCTAAAATTCTTCTGGCTTCTTGAGCTTTTCTTAAATCTTGGTCAATATCTCTAGGATTAAGGATAGCTTTTTGGACAGCTTCTTCTGTGATTTCATTGAAGACTACTCTTTGAGCATTGGGCAATTTTAAGACTTCCGCAATATGCCAAGCGATGGCTTCTCCCTCGCGGTCGGGGTCCATTGCTAAGAGGACTTCGTCAGCTTTTTTAGCACCACTTTTTAGGTCGGCAATAACTTTTTCTTTACCAACTATTGTTTCGTAATTTGGTTTGAAACCATTTTCAATTTCTACAGCGTTGGCTTTCTTTGAGTTTGATTTTGGGATATCACGAATATGCCCGACAGAGGCTTTGACGGTATAGTCTTTTCCTAAGTATTTTGAAATTGTTTTTGATTTCGCTGGTGACTCAACGATTAATAATTTAGTCATTAGTCTATATTGATACAACATAAATGATTTTTTTGCAAATTGAGGTGTGGGAGAAGTTATTATATAGGGGTTTTATTTAAGTAAAATTTGAATACAAAAACCTCCAACAAGCTTCCCCCAAACAGAACACAATATTTTTTTCTCCCTACGGGTCTGAAAAAAATTTGTTCCTTCTCGCCCTCGCTCAATACCGAGCCCTTTGAGAAGGGCTCG
>Ga0075122_10002643_pt1 | contig 11682 bp, 13 predicted proteins | sample AntAceMetag02UKB_FD_69790 | JGI IMG/M metagenome (GOLD analysis project Ga0075122, IMG submission 69790) | Saline lake microbial communities from Ace Lake, Antarctica - Antarctic Ace Lake Metagenome 02UKB | ecosystem: Environmental > Aquatic > Non-marine Saline and Alkaline > Saline | place... | reverse complement strand
CAAAATGGAAAAATTTGAAAAACTAGGACTAGGGAAAGAAACATTAAGAGTCATTTCTAGTTTGGGCTTTACCGAGCCATCAGAAATTCAAAATAAGACAATACCTTTAGCTCTAGACGGAAAAGACGTAGTGGCGGCATCGAAGACAGGAAGCGGAAAAACACTTGCTTTTGCAGCCCCAATAATAGAAAATATAAAGTCAAATGGGAATATACAAGCTCTAATATTAACTCCGACACGTGAGTTGGCAGACCAAGTTGGAAAGTCAGTAAGTATTTTTGCAGAAAAAAGACTAAACGTGCTGGAAATATACGGAGGAGTAGACATCCAGAGGCAAATGAGAAAAATGTCAAGGGCAGATGTTGTGGTTGGTACACCTGGAAGAATCTTAGATCACTTAAATAGAAGGTCAATAAATTTAAGTCATGTAAAAATTCTAGTGCTAGATGAGTTTGACAGAATGCTTGATATGGGTTTTTCAAAAGATGTAGATTCAATTATAAGAGAATGTCCAAAAGAAAGACAAACAATGTTATTTTCAGCAACAATGTCTTCAGGAATAGATCATTTAATAGATAAATATACAAAAAAAGATGCAGTAGAAGTTTCAGTTGAATCATTTTTAGACACATCAAAATTGACACAAGTTTTTTATGACACGCCTTCGAATATGAAATTCTCCCTATTGGTTCATTTGCTAAATAAAGAAAATTCAGGACTAGTAATGGTTTTTTGTAATACAAGAAGGAACGCAGATTTTATAACAGATAATTTAAACAAACTAAAAATTGAGGCAAAGGCAATCCACGGAGGGCTAGAGCAAAAAAAGAGAATGAGAATAATGGAAGAGTTCCACGGCAATGGAGCAAATGTACTTGTTTGCACAGACGTTGCAGCAAGAGGTTTAGATATAAAGGGCGTGAGTCACGTATATAATTATGATATTCCAAAAGAAGTTGATGATTACATCCATAGAATAGGAAGAACAGCAAGAGCAGGAAAAAGCGGAAAGGCAATCAGTATTTTATCAAGTAGAGATTACGAAAGTTTTAGCGATATTGAAAGACATGACTCATTAGATGTAAAAAAGTTGGAGATGCCACGTGTGGACAGAATAATGATAAGAATGGATAGCAAAAGAGACTTTAATGGAGGCCGTGGAAATTCAAGATTTGGAGGCGGCAACAGAAGCCAAGGAGGCCAAAGATTTTCAAATAATAGAGGAGGCTCGAGTGGGGGTCCAAGAAGAAACTCTAGCGAGGGAACTGATAGACACTCAAGCCGAGGTCCAAGAAGTAATGATTCAAGACCAAATTCAAATAGAAGCTTTGGAAACAAAAGTTTTGGGAATAGAGACTCAAATAAAAGTTTCGGAAACAAGAGTTTCGGAAACAGAGATTCAAATAAAACTTTCGGAGATAGAAGTTCGTCAAGCCGAGGTCCAAGAAGTAATGATTCAAGACCAAATTCAAACAGAAGTTTCGGAAATAAAAGCTTCGGAAATTCACGATCAAGAGACTCAGGAAAAAGTTATGGAAATAAAAGTTATGGAGACAAAGGCGGAAGCTTCGGGAACAGAGATTCAAGCCGAGGACCAAAAAGAGATTCCGGCAAGAGCTATGGGAATAGAGACTCAAATAAAACTTTCGGAGATAGAAACCAATCAAACCGAGGCCCAAGAAACAATGATTCAAGACCAAGTTCAAGCCGAGGTCCAAGTAGAGGTCCAAGAACAAATTTGAGGCAGAGTGCCAATAGAAGTCCAAGTAGAGATTCTAGAAAAAATAATAGAAGATAAAAGTTATTTAATAAAATACAATTCTAAAAATACATTGCTTTAGCCCACAGTAGCATAAGTAAAGCAATCAATATCAAAAATCCGTAGGTTATTGTTTTATATGACCACTCTGCAGCCTTCTCGCTTCCAGTAAGTTTCCAAATAGATAAATAAAAGAACATTCCTCCATCGAAAATTCCAACCGGTAACATATTTACAAGGGCAACACTAATCAAAATTAAAACAAGCCACCAAAGAAGGTTATAGATAAACATACTCCATCCTCCCCAAAGTGGAGCATATGCAGTATGAGGCTTCTTAAATGACCCTAATGCGGAATATAGTTGGCCAGTAACACCAGTTCGAGTATTATCTATAAATCCAACACCAAGCCAAGACTCGCCAGTTATCGGGTGTGTTCCAAGACGAATATCAACAGTAGAAGTTTCCCAATTTTCATCAATAGTTTCTATAGTTATAGTTTCCCCGGGAGAATATTTATCAAGAGCAGTAGTTAAATCATTCAAACCCCCAATGTCTTCACCATTTATTTTTGAAATTGCACCAGTAAGTTTTGCATTAACAGCAGGAGAATCATGATAAAGGGAAATATATTCTTCAGAGTCTTTCTGAGATTCAATCATTTCTTTGTCGGCGAGAAACGCGTAATCTCCAACCATAATTCGATTATAGCCTTCACTTACAGACATGTCCAATAATCCTTGAGGAGTTTTCTCCAAAAGGTCAAATCCATTTATCGAAGAAATATTACTAACAGCTACAAATGAGTAAGCGTAACTATCAAACTGAACCCCAGCAGGAGAAAATGAGAGAGAGAACACAACAATTAAGATAAGAAATACAGCAATTGCAGTTAATACATTGGCAAATGTTCCAGCAGACAAAACAGCAAGTTGATCAAACTTAGAGGCTTTTTTCATACCTTCCTCGTCTTGCTCAACGAATGCGGCCAAAAACACTGGTAAGAAAAAAGGAAAGAATCCGAACCCAGTTGACTTAATTCCTATCCCACTTTTTCTAGCGAAAATACCATGAAAAAATTCATGAGGTATAGCAATCACAGCTAAAATTATAATCCAGTATACAAAGTAAAACGGCGGCAAAAAATCCAACTTAAATATTTGTGGTAAATACGGAATGAGTGGCATTATCGGAGGAATTTTAACACTAGAAACAACTTTAGGCATGAATACATAAATCCAAATTATTTTTCCAAAAAGATAAATCATAGCCACCATTAAAAAATAACCAGTTGCGATAGAGATATAGCTAAAAAAATGAATTAGTTTTTTATGTTTAATCCCGATATAGTCAATAAGTTTCATGCCCCATTTAGCTTTGTATAATAATAGTATGCCTTCTTTTTTCAGATTCTTTCTACCGCGGTATAAAAGCGCAGCAATAAATATGGCGAATAATACTAAGAATACTAAGTCATATACAATAAAGTTCATTTGTCACCCATTTGATTTTATTTCTTTTTCAGTGGTCTGAAAGATTTTTTCTGACACTTTCTACACTTAATTTTTCCTTCTAGTATTTTAAGCGGCTCAGCCTTTCTTTTGCTTTGACACTTTTTACATACGAATACATTTTTGAATAATCTATTTTGTGCTTCTGGAATCTTTGCCATATTAATTCTCCTTAAAGTTGCTATTTAAAGTTTACGTTTTAGATTTAAAGTTTTCTTTTGGCTAGCTTGTCGCCTTCGATATCCCAGTATTCAACATTTCCATTTTCTGATAACTCATTCATTACTTCATCCGAACACGGTACATCCATTGTTTCAAAAGATTCAAGATCCATAACACTTATTTTTCCATCCCCTTTTGATAATACCTGAGCTTTTCTCTTATCTACCATAGGAACTTCAAGTCTATCGTGACCTGGAATTACAAAAACTTTCTTGTTGCCATCAATAATCCCAACAGCTTCAATCCTTGCTTTTGCGTGCCCGTGCTTTCCTGTCTTTGAGATATCAATCTTTCTAACAGTACTAGGTCGTCCATCAACTATAATATTAGTTCCAACCTTAGCTTCAGTAGCGCTTATAATTTTTGCAACCATATACTAAAAATTGCCCTCGAGTTTATAAAAGTTTGTGAGGAAAAGTATAAGATTATTCTGTTTCATTAAAGACATAAGAACGAATAGATCTTTCAGTTTGAAGTGTTATGACGTCCCCGTGCCAGAGAGGGACATGTCCTTTTTTTTCACTAACTAAAACATAGTCACCCTTTACGTCAATTTCTAACTTTCCCTTATGTCTTGTGGCATTATTTCCCGAAATATTTAGAAAAATCCTATCCCCGACATATTTGTCAAGACCCCTAGAAGAAATAATATGCGGAGCACATCCTTTGTATTTTATATTCATAAGATTCAAAGCTATTCTTTCTATTTAAAAATTTATGAGAAATCACGCGACAATAACCTTTATATACCCAAAATATCTCGAATTATTGAAGACGACCATAGTAAGTTGGAAACACCTGTTCTCTTTCCGAACACAGAAGTTAAGCTTCTTACGTTGTTGACTGTAGTGTCCGAACAGACGCAAACTCCTCAAGTTGTCTTTCATATTTATTCTATTTGCTTAAAATTTATATCGTAGCAATTTTAGAGTTATTTTTGTATTTAGTCAAGGCGAATTAATTTGCAGTATGGCAGAGCTATATAAGAATTGATTTAACGAAGAATGAATTAAAAAGAATCTAAAATTGTCGTTGTTGGCCGTAGTGTACGATTACGACGCAAACTCCTCAAGTTGTCTTCACCTAATATTTCAATATAGGATGATGTCCGGAGACGCATATTTATTCTATTTTCCTAAAATTTCCAATATTTTTTATACTATAGTTTGCATTTATTTATATGAAAAAACCATTATCAAAACCCGAGGCCAAAAAACAAATAGAAAATTTCTTCTCCGACTTAAAGAATAAAACTCCCAAAGACGTAAAAAAAATTAGACGATTTGCGGCAAGCTATAAAATACAATTAAAAGATAAAGGAAAAAAGTTTTGCAAAAAATGTAATTCAATATATGAATTCCCAAAAATAAGAATCAAGTCCGGGAAAAAAATTATACAATGCGAGAAATGTCTAAATATTACAAGATATAAAATTACTTCTTGAATCTTCCAACTAATTCAATTAAATCTGTTTGTCCCAAAAAAATACTCTTGCAGCAATATCTTTCAACGCCCAAATCTTCTAGAACTTTCTTTTGGTTCTCGCCATCGGCTGTTCTTTTTTTAAATTCGTCCCATAGGTGCCCAATTGGCTTGCCACATGAGAAACATCTTACTGGAATTATCATATTAATAAAGCCATTTTATGGTTTTTAAAGCTTTTTATTTCGCTGATAAGGCCACAAGAGAATACAAAATATTTCGAAATATTTTTAAAATGAAATTAATTAGCTTAAGGGTGAAAGAGGTTACGATTCATAGGGCAAAGTAGCCTCTTTTTATTTTTTTCTTCGACAAAATATAAAAATAAAATAATAAAAATAAAAATTAGAGATCCTAGTTTTTAGGATTTTTAGAAGGTTTAAATTGTACAACAGTTTTTGCAGCAATCTTTATCTTTGCTCCAGTTGCAGGATTTCTACCAATTCTAGCTTTTCTTTTGACCTGCTTAAATGTTCCAAATCCAACAAGACCAACTGGAGATTTCTTTAACCCCTTCGATACATTCTTTAAAACAGACTCTAATGCTTTTCCAGAGTCAGCCTTAGATAGGCCAGTATCCTTAGAAACAGCGTCGATTAATTCAGCTTTATTCATTTTTTCATCCTCCTTTTCAAGAATGAAAATTCAAATTTGTTTTTAAACTTTACTGGTATAGAAGGATTTTTGGTCATAGTTTTTAAAAATTTAAGTCAATAACTAAAAGTCCGTTTAGACAACAAAGATTATTAATATATAAATAAATAGACCCAACCAACTTTAAGTTTTTAACTTTTTATCGAGGATAAAAATTAAAAAGGTTTAAGATATAAAAAGCAAACGAAAAGTTTATAAAGGTATTAAAATTAAAATATTTACGAATGATTAAGTTCATTTGATAAATAACAAAATGGCAAAAGAAAAACCAAATATGAATGTTGTGTTCGTTGGACACGTTGATGCAGGTAAATCTACTTGTGTAGGACGTATGATGTTTGACGGTGGCTCAGTTTCAGAACAAGAAATGAAGAAACTTAAAGAGGAGGCTGTAAAGCATGGTAAAGTTGGCTTTGAATTTGCTTATATCATGGATAACATTAAAGAAGAAAGAGAAAGAGGAGTTACAATCGACTTATCTTATAAGAAGTTAATGACTGAAAAATTCCAAATCACAATTATTGACGCGCCGGGACATAGAGATTTTGTTAAAAACATGATTACTGGTGCCTCACAAGCTGATGCAGCGTTCTTAGTAATTGCAGCACCATCAGGAGTACAGCCACAAACTACAGAGCACTTATGGCTTCTTAGAACAATGGGCGTAAAAAACATTGCAGTGGCAATAAATAAGATGGACGAGCTTGAATATTCGGAAAGTAAATACAAGGAAGTTAAAGAAGGAGTTTCAAAGCTACTAACAGGTGTTGGAATTAACGCAGAAACAACTGCTTTTATACCATGTTCAGGATTAATGGGAGATAATATTGTTAAAAAGTCAGACAAAATGGCTTGGTACAACGGACCCACAATTTTAGGACAAATGGATCAATTCCCAGCTCCGATCCCACCAACTGATTTACCAATGAGAATGCCGGTTCAAGATGTTTATGAAATTACTGGTATCGGTACTGTTCCTGTAGGAAAGATAGAAACTGGAATAATGAAACAAGGTATGAAGGTTAAAGTACTTCCAGGTAGAACTGGAGAAGGTATCGCCGGTGAAGTAAAGACTATTGAAGCTCACCACGAGACATTGCCACAAGCAGATGCTGGAGATAATGTTGGTATTAATATTCGAGGAGTAGGTAAAAAAGACATTGCAAGAGGAGACGTAATTTGCGATGCTAGTGCACCTATCCCAATTGTTGAAGAATTTATAGCAACAATTACAGTAATTAACCACCCGACTGTATTAGCTAAAGGGTACACACCAGTATTTCACATTCACACTGCTCAAGTTCCTTGCCAATTTGTAGAATTGATTTCGCAAATTAATCCAGCAACTGGTGAAGTAATTAAGGAGAGCCCAGATTTCCTAAAGAACGGAGATTCTGCAAAGGTTAGACTTAAGCCACAAGGAAACTTATGTTTAGAAACTCAAAAGGATAATCCTTTCATGAGTAGATTCGCAATACGAGATGCTGGCGTTACAGTAGCGGCTGGTATGTGTACTGAAATTACAAAATCTAAGTAATTTTTTTATCTTTATTTAACATTAAAGCAATTTTTCTATAAAACATATTCATCGTCGCCAATTTGTTTATTTTTATAGCAATAATCTTATAAACCCTTTATTCTACACCTTGCTATGGCATTAGCAAAAAATGATTTTATAGAGATAGAGTTTGTGGGAAAAACACAAGATGGCAAGGTCTTCGATTCCAACACCACAGCAGGTCTAAAACAGATTGATGGGGCAGACGTAAAGAATGCAAGCCCGTTTATTTTCTCGATTGGTCATGACATGTTTCTAAAGGGGATAGATGAATTTTTGATAGGTAAAGAGGTAGGTAAGGAGCACATAATAAACTTGAAGACCGAAGATGCATTTGGCGCCAGAGACCCTAAAAAAATACAATTAATGCCAATAAGGGTATTTAACGATCAGAAGGTAAGGCCAGTTCCAGGAGCAATGTTTAATTTTGATGGCAACATAGCAAAAATATTATCAGTAAACGGAGGGAGGGTAATGGTAGATTTTAACAATCCATTGTCAGGAAAAGATGTTATTTATGAAGTTAAGGTCATAAGAAAAATAGATGACATAAAAGAAAAAGCAGCAGCTTTCAATGAATTTTTATTTAGAAAAAAAATGAATTTCGAGATAGAAAATGATAAAATAATTTTAAAAGTCGAAGAAATGCTTCTTCAATTTGCACCAATGTTTAAAGAGAAATATAAAGAAGTTTTAGGGCTTGATTTAGAAGTCATAAAGAATGAAAGTTTAAAGGAAAAAAGTAGCGATATAAAAAATAAGCCTCAATCTCAATAATCCTTATAAAGCAAAGGTCTCTATATTTTTTATGGACGATATATATGGTGAAGATATAGATGAAAGTGGGGAAGACGCTTTATCAGAAGGTATTTCCGAGGGGGCATTTTCTAGAAAAAGCACGTTTATAGCTTCGGGGGGAGTTTCTTCAGAGATTCAAGAAATAGATAAAGAGCTAGAGCAACTAATAAAAAACCAGAACGCAAAAATAAAGGTTATAGGTATTGGTGGCGGTGGTAATAATTCACTTTCAAGAATGAGAGAAATAGGAATTAAGGGAGGAGAGCTAATAGCAATTAATACTGATGCTCAAGACTTATTATATGCAAATGCAGATCAAAAAATTCTAATTGGAAGAGAGTTAACTGCTGGACTTGGCGCAGGAAGCAACCCGAAAGTAGGTGAAGAGGCGGCAAAAGAGTCAACAACCGAAATTAAGAAAAAAATTTCAGGTGCAGATATGGTTTTTATTACATGTGGTTTAGGTGGTGGAACCGGTACCGGAGCTGCCCCAGTCGTGGCCGATTTAGCAAAAAAACAAGGAGCCCTAACAATAGGAGTGGTAACATTACCTTTTACAATTGAAGGACAAAAAAGAATTGAGAATGCAATGGAGGGCCTAGAGAAAATGGAGGCAGCAGTGGATACATTAATAGTAATACCAAATGATAAATTATTAGAGTTGGCCCCGGAGCTTCCACTTCATACAGCATTTAAAATCTCAGATGAAATACTAACAAACGCAGTCAAGGGAACAACAGAATTGGTAACAACATCAGGTCTTGTAAATTTAGATTTCGCAGACATAAAAGCCGTGATGGTGAACGGAGGAGTTTCATTGATTGGGATGGGGGAAAGCGATAGTGGAGAAAGGGCGCTAGAAGCAGTTCAAAAAGCAATAGAAAATCCCCTTTTAGACGTTGACATATCAAATGCAAATGGTGCACTTGTAAATATTGTCGGAGGAGCAGATATGAGCCTAGATGAATGTAGAACAATAATGCAAGCCGTAGGATCAAAGTTAAGCCCAAATGCAAAAATGATATGGGGAGCCCAAATACAAGACGACATGGAAAAGTCAATCAGGGTTCTATTAATCGTAACCGGAGTTCACTCATCGCAAATAGTTGGTCGAGGAGAAGATATTAATTCATTAAAACATAAAGAAATAGAAAGTGAGTTAGGAATAGAATTCTTTGAGTAAATCTTACCATCCCACAAAAACCTTAAAAACCTTCAATTCCCTAGATAAATTATGGTAAAACTAATAACAAAAACAAAATCATTCTTGGTTAAATGTAGACGTGTTTGGCATTCTCTAAAAAAGCCATCAAGACAAGAATTCGAACAAATAGCTAAAGTTTCTGCAGTTGGAATTCTAGCATTAGGAGTATTCGGATTTTTAATTTCCATAATTATGAAAACTATGTTTTAACCATTATAAGGTTCAAGTTCTTCTTCTAATCCAAATAAAGAAAATATAAAATCAAAGAACCTCAAGATAATTTCAATCGCGATTATTAAAAATAGATACAACATAATCTCCCCAAAAAATTCAGGAATACTAGCGATATGTCCGATGATTCTTTCGATATTAAAAAATCCAGGACTGAGTATTGACACCGAGAGTAATGTGAAAGGAAGTAGTTTTGCTATATCTTTCGATAAATCTTCCTTATAATAGGCAGTCATTCTAATAACAGCAATAACCGTGGCCGATATAATAATAACAGTATCAACAGTCAGGCTATCAGTAAGAACTATTAAAAAAATAGCAAACACAGCAAACCAAAAGAAAATCAAAAATGGCAAAATCAATATGTATTCAAAGAAATAAAATACAATCCCAATAGTCCTTGCTACAGCGGGTTGTTGAGATGTGTTATATTTTGCAAGGTTTAATTCTAAAAAATTTTTTGTTGCAATAAATCTATAAAATTTCCATACGAATATAGAATAAGCCAGAACAATTAAAATCAAAAATAATAATTTAAAAAAAATTCCGACATAGGCAGGGGTGGACAATATAAAATCTTTATACATATTAACAAAATCTAAAGCAACCCCTTCTAAATTCACCATCAAAAACTAAGTAATAAAATCTTTTTAAAATATTCTGTTTTACAATAATCCCCTATGTCTTTCTGTAGTTTTTATGATTTTTCTCATGACATCAACAGTTAATGCTGGATACTTTCCAATAGCAGTTTCTTCACTAAGCATGACGGCATCAGTTCCATCTAAAACAGCATTTGCAACATCACTAACTTCAGCACGACTTGGAATTTTTTTATCAACCATAGATAAAAGCATCTCAGTCGCAGTTATATCGAATACATGTTTTTTATCAGCCTTTCTTATGATTAGTTTTTGAACTATGGGCAATTTCTCATATGCTATATTTCTACCTAAATCACCACGGGCGACCATAATACCGTCACTAGCTTCCATGATGTTATCAATATTGGTAATCCCACGTCTATTTTCAATTTTAGAAATTATTTTTATAGACTTTTGATCTAGCATTTTTCGTATTTTATTAATTTTATTCACGCTATCTGCAAAAGATATAGCAACATATTCTACCCGCTGAGTGTTGACCCAATCAATTATACCGAGTTTTTTTACATCGATCATGATCTCACATCCTCCGACTTTACGAACATAGGAAATAATTTTTTCGTATTCTTTTATTTTTCCATATTTAGTATTTATTCTAGCGATGCTCATGCCATTTTTTATCATCCTCTTAATCATTTGTAAATCTTTACTAGAGGGGCCAATAGTAGCAACAATTTTTGTTTTCATTTTTATCACCTTTAATAATTAGAAATAAAAAAGAGATTATTTAAATATTGAGTAAAAAGTTTTCTTTGCCATTTTTCAATTCCTTCGCATGTTCAACTAAAAGTGCATGGAATTCTTGGAAAATTTTGTAGTCGGGCTTTAAGGTGCCCTCAAATAATTTTTTAATTTCATTATAGCCAAAAGATGTATCAATTAATTCAAGTCCCATTAGAATTCTTTTTGTGTAAGTATCAACTACGAACGAGGGAACTTTATACGCATATAGTAAAATAGAATCAGCAGTTTCGGGACCAATTCCATTTAATTTTAATAAGTCTTCTCGTGTAGGAATTCCTTCATCCTTGAGAAACCATTCGGCTAAAAGCTTTAATCTTTCACTTTTATGATTGAAGTATCCACTCGGACGTATAGCATTCTTCAACTTTTCATCATCCAATTTTAAAAGACTACGAGGTTCAAGAGCGTCCAATTTCTTCAAATTATTAAGTGACTTTTCAACTGAAGTCCATTGGGTATTTTGAGTTAGAAGCGCTCCAATAATTATTTCAAATTGTTCATTCTTATCCTTAGGAAAAGAATAGTCGCTGGGATGATATTTAGATGAAATCGGCCACCAGCCCTGAGGTCCATATTCTTTTAAGAGTTTCTCATAAATTACTTCTAATCGTTTCTTCATAAAGCACACTAAAAAATAATCTATTTAAAATTACTCAAAAAAAAAGATTGTGGCCAACTCGGCCACATGATTAAAAATTAAAATAATTATTCAACTTCAATTGTTTCATCTTCAAACAATCTGTCAATTTCAGCCTTGACCTCTTCACTTATAGGACTAACTGCTTCACTTGATTCCGAAGCTAAAAATGCCCACCATGGCTTTCTAGTTCTAATTACCTCGCCACTTTCTGCAT
>Ga0075122_10002638_pt1 | contig 11695 bp, 17 predicted proteins | sample AntAceMetag02UKB_FD_69790 | JGI IMG/M metagenome (GOLD analysis project Ga0075122, IMG submission 69790) | Saline lake microbial communities from Ace Lake, Antarctica - Antarctic Ace Lake Metagenome 02UKB | ecosystem: Environmental > Aquatic > Non-marine Saline and Alkaline > Saline | place... | reverse complement strand
AAGTGTAGAGGGAAAAGCCGACGGTGTCGGCGTAGGAGCGTAAAGCATACGCTCCGCGTTCATAGTAGCTTTAGACTATGTATTACGCTCCATATCAAACTTAATTTGCAGTTTGCCGAATTTGAAAACCCCGGTGTAGGGGTTTTCCTTGCGATTTTTCTTTTTTTATTTTCCCTTGGGTTTGGGATAGGGAAAAAGAAAAAGAAAAATTTTCATTTTTCTGAACTTTGTTTTTTGCCAAAAAATTGCCCTTTTTTTCGCCCCTCAATTTTTTGTCCGTTTCTTGTCCTTTAGTTATCCACAGTTTATCCCCACTTATAAACAAAAAAACAGCCTTATTTTTAGCCGTTTGTTTAAGTTATCCCCATAAATTGCTCATGCCATTATATAGCCTTTGTCCTGTAGGTTCGAGCCCCCCACCGCTTTTTTAAAAAAAAGACGGTGGAGAACTCGAATTTTTAGCCCCTGTCCTCCTCTATTTACAGCCGAGAAGAGCCGAGTATACGAGCGGGAAAGTCTTAAAATAAAATAACTTGTTTATTTTACCGATTGCGGTCTGTTCGGGCCACCTTGCCCGCAATTCTTTATAGTCGTACATTTCCCCTTAACCCCCAACGACTAACAACTTAGTAATTTTTATATTACCTTTTTTTTTGTAATTGTCAAAATTGAAATTGTTGATAAGCTGTGGATAAGTCCACACCCCCCTCTTGCTTTTTTTCACAAATATATTATCATTTTATATATGAATAGCCTTTTAACTAAATGCAAACCCTCCGACGTTATTGCTTTTTTTGTATTAATGTTCGCTATGTATATAATTTCAATCGGTGTAAATCATACTGTTAGCGGTGTGGTTATTATGATATGTACTTATTATTTTGTAAGAAAATCCCACAATGATAACAAATAAATTAGTCAATCTCTGTAAAGCAATGTCTGAATTTGAGGGGTGGAAACCTGACGGTAATTTTGAGAAGTCTGCAAAGTATCCGTCTGTGTCTTATAGAAACCAGAACCCCGGCAATCTCCGATCTTCGCCGTTTGCTTTAGGTGTTAGGGACGAATTTGCCTTTTTTCTAGACTCTAGTGTCGGAATGTTTGCTATGCAATATGATATTATGAAAAAGTGTAAAGGAGAAACACAAACAACATTAACAGGTAATTCTTCTATTGCTGATCTAATTTCTATCTATTCCTGTGCAGAGGGCGAAGCCCTACAGAATTATTTAAAACACGTTAACGAAAGAACAGGACTTGACCCGTACTCTCAACTCAAAGAGATTATAAAATAAAGGTCGGTATTACTAACTAATCTAATTTTTAAAAAATTCCATGGAAAAAATAAAAGATATTATCAAAACTCTTTTAAAAAAAGGTTTTGCTAGTGAAGAAGAAGTCAAGGATCTAATTTCAGAATGCAGTAAATTTGAGGACAAGCAACTTTCTGAAATAAAAAATGATCTTGAAAAAGTAACCAGTTTACCATTTGAAAAACCTGTACAGCTTGACGATACTAAAAAAACAGACGAGAAAAAGAATGGTAAAAAGGTTGAAAAAACACGAGAAGAAAGAAGAAAAGAAGCACGAGCCAAGCATGGCAAATAAAAAAAGCCCCCCTAGTGGGGGCTTTTTTTAGCCCGTTTTAATATAGTAACAGACCAATGATAAAAAGTAAAGAGATAATTTCCACTAATTCTTTGCTTTTTTTCTTTCGTATATCCTCCCTATAATGACTTGTAAAATATTCCATAACTAAAATTTTAACGTTAAATTTTTAACTTTGGTTGAAATATCTGATATTAAAATAAACGTTTTTGCGTCTAAAACTGGGTTTATTTTCTCTAAAATATCATTTAAAATCCGCAAATCTTTCATTATATCTACCCCTAATTCTTCTTTTTCTGTTAAATCCTTTTCCATTTTATTTATATTTAAAATACAATTTTATCCAAGCAAAAAGTCCGACCATTCCTTTTTGCACTTTAGCAATTCTTATTTTTTGTTTGTTCCCTAATAATTTATATACTCTTATTTCTGTTTTCATAAAGGTTTAATTGGTATCTTACGATTTTTCAAAATCGTATTAACGATTAAAGGTTCTAACAAAACATTTATAGAGTGTTTGTCCTGCATTTCAATAAAGTGTTTTGATAAATTTTTTCTCTTTTTTTTCTCTTTTTCCCTTATTTTTTATTCTTATTTAATTTTAAAATATAATCTTAATAAAGTAAAAAATCCAATTTTGTTATATTTCCTACCAAAAATTTTTTTTTGGTCTCCAAAAATACTTCCTTTGTAGTTATATATATGTTTATTCATATTTTTATGTAGACTATCCGGATAGTCAACAATTATTTAATAAATTCTAAAACTTTTAGCTTTTTCTTTACAATTTATTGTATTACAACACCAACAACCATTTCCAAATCTTGATGTTATCTGTTTCATGTTTCTAAAATGAAGTGCTCGCATAAATTTTTCATATCTAACTTTCCCGCAAATACTGCACTTGTGCCGTTTATCGTGTCCTAATCTTTGTGCTTCTGAAAACATAACTACATTATACATGTTGACTATGGCCATTGTCTACAGTCAACTGTGGATAAAAAAAAACCGTACCGCAAAGCGGTCCGGTTTTTTTTTCAGGGTTCACAAGACCCTTTGGGTATTTTAACCCTGTAGATCACTTTGGAATGCGTCAATCTGTGTTGCCGTCCATGACGCCAATGCGATTGAGTAAGGACTACCTGTAAAGTTCAAAGCGATAGACGCTTGAGCCATAAGGTAAATTCCCAATGCCTTATCATATGGAGCATATGTCGCATATGAAAGATCAAACTCTAACAAACCTAAAGACGTAGCACTTACTCCCCAATCGGAGTATGCGGTATGTCCTGTTAGAGCCGCTAATTCTGCAGCATACAAAGTACCAGTTGAAATGAAGTTATCGATTATATACTTCACCATATACGACTGCTTTGTTTGCCCGCCCGGAATTAGAGCAAGATCAATAAGCTGTTGGTGGAATGAACTATCAGCAACCATTTTGCCGACACCTCGTCCTGTACCTCCCATGGCGATCCTAGTATCTCCTTGTCCTGAACTCTGTGGGTTTGCAGGGATTAACCATTGACGTACTGTGTTTGTGCCTTTCCAAGCTCCATACACAATAGCGTCGCCAATCTTTCCGCTTGCACTCATAGAGAACAATGGACCAGTTACTTTAGCCACGATATTATTTTATTGATTATAATAATTAAATCCCAAACGACTTTTAGTTAGAGTTGAGATATTCTCGCAAAAATAGATTTACCCCGTGTAAACTTTTTGCTTTTGCTCTTTCATTATAAACTGCCTTTTGCTCGTTTGTCAAGTTAGACCACGCCGTCATTCCCACGGTAAATTTATTACGATTTGTTACCTGCGGAGCAGTCCGCGGGTTTTTTGGTGTATAGAACTTCATTCTTGTATAACTTACCTTGTCCACTGTTGTTCTTCTTTGGTATATACCCCATAGTTTACCTGTTATTCCATAGAAGAAGTCCCCGTAAATTCTTGCTCCAAATTCACTTCCCGGATCATAAACTTCCTCGTCTGCATATTGTATCCTAGCATATACTCTTTCCCCGTATTCATAACCTTGTCCTATTCTTCCAAAGATCCCTGTGTTATTTCCTCTAGCTGTTGCCTGCACTTTTGTCATTTTATAAAAAAAGGTTATTAAAATAAGTCTGTAATTGTTTGATGTCCTCCTCTTGCCTTGTAATGATAGAAACTTCGTGATTAACATTAAAAGCGTTTTTTGTGTAATTATGTGAGCCCAAAATTGCGATTTCCCCGTCTATTATCATTAACTTGATGTGGAGTAACTTACTAGAATGTAAAACCTTGACGTCTATATTTAATTTTTCAAGAATAATTTTAATTAACCTTTTTTGAACTAATGCTCTAACTTTTACCCCGTGCTTGTTTGCGTTATAAATTGAGTTATTAAAAATTTGTATCGGCTCGCCGATTTCGTCGGGATACCAGCCCCAATCAAAAACTATAATATCTATACTTTTTTTAGCGTTCTTTATTAGCGGGATCACCACTTTTGGAAATTCCCGGCTCAATAAAATTTGGTTATTCATAATTATATTGCTCTTGAAAAACTAACTCCCCCAATTCTCAAATTTCCGTCTTCTGTTTCGTCCACTTCAATTCCCATAGAAGCCCCTATGTCTAAATTAGCTATACCGGTCGGTTTTGATAATGTTGCCACAAGTGTTCCGTCTATATAAAACTTTGCTTCCTCTGTTAGTGCTTCATATTGACACCTATATATATGCTCAACTGTTTCGTCATTCGTAATTGCGTCAGAAAATTCTCTCGTTGATCCTATTGCAAAGACCGCTTTGGTAACTCCGTCCTCAAAAATAAAGCCAAAGCCGTCTGTGGGTAATATTGCGTCAATAGCCATACCTAGCCACGCGTCATATTTATCATTGCTCAAATCAAACTTTGCTGTGATCTGAAATAACATATCAAATCCGGTGTTAAAAAATGAACTTGGGACGCTTGATTGTACATACATAGAACTCTTATTAACTACTGCATATTCTATATATAAATCAATTCCCGGCCAGTTTGTGTTTGATATATCCCCCGCCGTTATCCACCCATCAAGACTTTTTAAATCGTCCTTTATCACAAACTCGGTCATAGTTTCTTTATCTGCTAAAACACTACCCGCCGGGTGATCAACGATTTCTTGTGCCTTGTGTGTTTCTAAACTCTCGCCTGTTCCAGTATGCGCCCCCGCGTCGGCTTCATGCTCTCCAATAAGCCTGACAATAGCTTCTTCTATTGTTTCGGGATCGTCTTGTGCTTTTTGTAGTAGTCCCCATACTGGATCTGCCATATTTTTATAGTTTAAATAATAATTGTTAATTGTTCCTAAAAAAATTATGAAAAATAAAATACTTAAATATCTATTTTTCATTAATTTTTATATTGCATAAATGCTTGGTATAACTCAAATATGTCGCCCACGTCTTCATTGTTCCATTGTGCTGTAATTGTAATGTCCATATTAGCTGTTGTATCTATTTCCACAACTGCGTTAACTGATGTTTCCACTTCGTCTATTGACAAATCTATATGTATTGCTCTTGATCCTGTCGCTCCTATTGTCCTTTGTGTTGCGTTCGCTTCTAAATGCCAATGATCTTCGTCCAACTTTTTCGCGGCACTTACCAAAGTTGCTTTAGTAACTCCACCAACTTTAATTCTTATAGTTATAAGATCGCTTGCACTGTCGCTTGACACTATTCCGTCTGCGTGCAATTTGAATACGTTTCCCGCTTCTAAACTGTTTGCGGGCATTGAACCGGTCCAGACTAGCGTTTCGTCTGTTGTATTTTCTACCGTTACCGTTTCCAATGCTACGTCTGACGTCCTATCTATTGCTTTACAATCCGCTTTGTTTGTTATACATATTCTACCATTTGAAAATTCTATTGCACCCTTTTCTGGTGTAGTCAATAGATCCCCCTCCGTTAATTTGAGTGGGGCTTTCGTTGTTGTCCCTCCCGCTAAATGTAATAACGACGTTGGGTTAGCTGTTCCTATTCCAATACAACCAAGTTTAGCGACAATTAAATCAACCGTCGCCCCCGCTAAAGACTTAAAACTAGCTATCCTCTCTTTTACGCTCGCGCTAGTTCCTTTCGGCTCTTTTCCCAATTCGTTTTCAATAGCTACGACTTCGTCGTCTAGCTTCGTTACGTCCTCAACGTAGGTTATTGTTTTTTTTAGTGGATCATATACTTGACCATATTTATTCTCTTTTTCCCGTGGTTCGTATATGTCCGACGGATATGAAGTCATTTTATTTGAGCGTTAGCGATTAATTTTTTTTTTCTGAACTTTGTAAATTTTAAATTATTTGTGTAAAAGTTTTTCCCGTTGTTGGTGACGATAATGTTAAAGTTCCACTTGAAGTAAATTTAACCCAAGTTTCAGAACCATTTGTCCCTGTTGAGTTTCCTCCTGTGTGATTAAATTCTGCTGTTGTATAAGCTACAATAACTACTCCTGAACCACCAGCGACTTGTGCACCACCAGAAGTTCTTGAACCTCCACCTCCCCCACCAAGACCGTCTGTCCCAGCTATCGGGTCTACTGCTGGTGACTCTGAACCTCCTGCACCTCCACCACCAGAACCACCAGCACCTTTTGTATTAGTTCCCCCTCCACCACCACCACCTGCATAAGTTACTGCAGAACCTGTTATTGAATTAGATGTTCCTGAACCACCAGCACCTCCTGATGATGAACCACAATTCCCACCATTTCCTGTTGCTCCTCCACCACCTGCTCCCTCAAAACTACCTGTCGTTGTAGAACCTCCATTACCACCTTGGTTGCCTGTTCCACCAGTTTGATTTCCATATTTAGCACCACCTCCACCGCCCCCACAACCACCACTATTAGGTATTCTACCATCACCTTCATTACTTGCTCCGTAACCACCTCCGTTAGCTGTTATTGTAGAAAAAGTAGAATCACCTCCGTCATACCCGTGAGTGTATCCTGCAGATGGAGCTGCACCACCAGCACCAACTGTTACTGTATATGCTTGTGCAGTTACAGTAAAAGTTGCATCATATTGATAACCACCTGCTCCTCCTCCACCTGCATTAGAGCCACCTCCCGAAGCTCCACCTCCTACTACTAATACTTTTGCTGTTGACATATTATATTTTAGTTAATTCTTCTTTTACTTCTTCTTGAGCGACCTTTAATATCTCAAGAAAATCCTTTAGTTCCTGTTTTATATCTACTCTAAGATTAAATTCTAATGAAACTTTACCTTTTGAATAACTAAAATTTCGAATTGTTTTGTTATCTCTTTTCACTGTTGTATATTTTGATGCCATATTTTTATTTCAACCAAATTAAAACTAGTAATATCTCTTGGATAATAATAATAGGAATTATAAAATAAATCTCTTTGTGCCAATAATCCGACATTTTCATTATTCCGTTTTCCTAACTCGTAAAATAAGAGTCGCCCTTTCAATCGTTGTTACGCTGTCCACATTAAACCTTAAAGTGTCGTTCGCTGTTATTGATTGAGTCCAATCTGTCAAAGCAACATCTGCCGATTTTGTCGCCGTTGTAATAGTTGGTGGCGTGCTGTCGGTTATACTGTCCGCGTCTGTTGGTGGATAGTTTGCGTAAGTATCTTTCCATATATCTATAACAATGCTCCCGCTTTGATCTGCTAGCAAATAAGCCCCCTCTATTGTGCATTTGAATGGTACTAGAATATCTGCTTTTATTCCTGTTTCTATTACTGCTCCCCCCCCGTCAATCTGAATAGCGATTGCATGGACTACCCCTATATCTCCGTCTGATAATGCGTCCGACTCTCCAAAAGCGTGCGTTGCATGGTGGCCTTTCGGTGGTTGATTGTCCGCCAATTCTCCCGATAACCCAGCGACACTTAACTCATCCGTCCCGCCGTTTTGATGTGATACTTTATGGGCGTTCGGGTCTCGCGGATCTCCGTCGTCGTCTACATTTGCGTCGCTTATTTTTAAATTAAGATTTATCAAACTATCTGCCCCGTGTTCTGTCCCCCCTAAATCATGGGCTTTTGGAATTTGCCCGTCCGCCAATTCCCCCGATAACCCAGCGACACTTAACTCATCCGTCCCTCCGTTTTGGTGTTGAGTTTTATGCGCCGCTAATAATGTTGATATGCTTTGTAACCATTCCCAAATAGTCCCAAAATTCCATTTATCGTCTGTTCCTAACGCTGTTTGTATCGCGACGACTTCCTCATCTAGCTTTGTTAAATCTTCGGCGAAGCCGACCGTTTTTTTCCCTGCGTCATAAACAACACCGGATTTATTCTCTTTTGTCCTTGGATCAAAAATTGCGTCTGGGTATTCTGCCGTCATTTTTTTTTTAGATTATGTTAATAATAAATTGATGTTACGTTAATTATATTATACTGAACTTTGTGAACTATGCCAAACCGTTCCGTTCCATAAATTCAATCCTCTGTCTTAATACTTTTTTCTGCATTTTATTCGTTCCAATTTTTATGGAGCGTTGCCACGCAATTTTAGCTTCCAAGTGTTTTTCCATTTGAAAATAACAAAAACCTATTTTATCCCAAGTTTCCCCGTCGTCCCGCTTTTCTGGGTTAAAAGTAAACTCCCCCTTGTTCCTGTCTAAACTTTCAGTCAAAAAATATAATGACTTTTCAAACTGATTAAACAATAAATAGGTTAAGCCCATTTGTTTTTTTATTTCCCACCTGTTAGGTATTTCCTTGTTTGCTTTAGTAAAAAATTTTAATGCCAATAAGTGTTTATTCATTGCGTTAGCAATCGTCCCACCCTCATAACCACAAAGCCATTTTTCTGCTTTGAACGGGCTTTTTTTCATATACTTTTTATAATACCGGACGGCTTTCTTCCATTTATAGAACTGCCTGTAATATCTTGCAAGGTAAAACAAAGCCCTAATTTCTGAACCTTTTATTTTTAATTCTTTCTTCAATTCTACCTCCATTGTGGTTTTCACTTGCTCCAACCTTTCCTTTATTGACTTATCTGACTGGCTTCCCTCTCTATCATGTATGATTATAAACTCCGTATATTTTTCTTTTTCTTTTAATATTATTTGATTATGTATTGCATGCGTCCAAACATTTCCGCTCCTATATATTCGCGGATTTATGAAATCGTCCCCGCTTTCCATTTTAACCCTGATCAATAAACCGTCTGCGTTTGATTTTAGTTTTTCTTCTAAATTTGGTGCTTCTTCTACAAACTCATGCCCGTCAAGTGATAAGATCCATTTTGTTTTTATTCCCTCATCTACAAAATTACGCCCTTTCGCAAAGTCGTTTTCCCATTCGTGCCTTTTCACTATGTCGGCATATCTTTCAGCAATTTTAAGTGTTCCGTCGTCGCTTTTATTATCTACAGAAATAACTACTTGATCAACAAAATCAATACTTGATAAAATAGCATTCTCTAATCCCTTGTCCTCGTTCCATACGATCATAGACAAAGCCAAATCGTTGCCAACTTTTTCGCCCATTTGTATTGACATTAATATCCTATTATCAAAACCAATCCAATTATGGAAGCGTACTCTACCTAACGGACTAAACTTTTTTCTTAACTCTGGTACTGTAAATTCTCGCAAGTGGTTTTTGTCCGGTACACGGTCGCCATTCGGCACTGAAATTATAATCTTTGCGTTAGGACTTGCCATTTTTTTTACATTTTCCATTAAAATTGTGTCGTCCTCTATATGCTCTAAAACCTCTGCAATAACAAAGGTGTCAAATTTTTCTTTTTCAAGTGTAAATTCTTCAACTAAATTCCCTACAAAAAATCTTGCTGTTTCTCTCCGTGTTTTTTCTGCTAATAGAATAGCCACATCAGATATATCAATACCCATATATTCTCCTTTGTAATAATCTGCTAAATCCCCTGTCCCGCAACCAATATCTAAAACACGTCCCCCACACAATTTTTTTAATTCCCCAAATCGGATAGGATCAGAATGTACTCCCGCCCCATGTTCTTTGTAAAACTCGTTGTATATTTCCTTTGTCATATTATTTAACTTAGTGGCTCGTAGCCATATTGATAAAACCCATAAATCCGCTCCCCAAAAAAGGAATAACCCAATGTTGCAAGTGGGCTGTTAAATGCGGTTTGATAAAATAAATTCCAACCTGACATATTAAGATTTCTTGACTTAGCTAAATCATTCCAATAGTTTTTCTGAACCTGTGTTTTTGCCTGCCATACTGCAACCGCTGACGCGTAGAACTCGCGATTTTCTACCTGTCCCGCGGAGGGTGTAAACGGATTTTTTCTACCCGGACGACTATATCCAGTAGCAAAAGCCCGCCCACCTTTCATTTTGTAGATCAATTCTTTACCTAATTGTTTTTGTGCCGTTACTGACATTAACGGCGATCTTAGCCTTACCATATATATTGAACTTTGTAAAACTTAAACGGGATAGACGCTGTCGTAGTCTGTCCCAACTGGTAATGTGATCGGGGCCCAATTTTTCGGAACTTGATAGTAAGCCCGTGTAAATATCTGACTAATATCTTTACAGAAAGTATCTCTACACCAATTTTGCCCCGAATGCTCTACCTTAATATTATCAAAAAGTAAAGTCCCTGTCGCCTTGTATATGTGGATAAACATATTATACCCCACTATTTCGCCCAATAGAGAAGTTATAGTGTCCGATAGAGAAGCCCAACCGCCCGACAAGGGAATGTCCAATACCAAGTTGGTATCTATATCCCGTCCTTGATAGAAATGTCTTATAGTCGCAAACAAACGGCAAAAAGAGCCTGCTCCCGTAGAGGTTAGAGTGCTTTTATAGTTAATTGAGAGCGACAACGGGAGAGAAACTTCCTCTGTTACCATAACAGGCTCGTAAGTGTTTTTTGTGCCTTGTATTTTTTGTTGAATATAATATGACGCGGGGTGGTATTGAGCAATTAAGACTTCCTCCGCCGGAGCAACAATATTGATCCCCCCAACTAAATTTTGGTGGTACTCGTTTGGTGTCGCAACTCCGCTATAACCTAGTTTTATTCTGTGCGATTGGTCAGATACAAACATTCGCCACCCGTGTTGGTTTGTCCGCGTGTCTATGTCTTTCCAATCTAGTTTTTGTTGGTCTGTGAACCCAGCCCACAAACCCGATATTATAGGAAGATAAGATTTCGCCGTTAGACCTGCGATTTTTTTGCGACTAAAAAAAGCGTTTTTGCGGACTATCCGGGGAAACTCAAACCTGTCGCCCGATTGCAGACCTTTAAAATATAACTCCTCTTGTCCGACTGGTAGATCTAGATAATTAGTTCGTGCCATTAGTTTAGTATATCATGTTTAAATAAATTTTTTTACAACCGAGGAAGCCCCCCTACGCCGTAGGCTTCCGTTAGGACACCCCCTCTTCCCTCTGGGAAGGGGGGGCAGGGGGGAATGGGGAATAATCAGGAAGGTCAGCTTCGGGGCTTTTCGCGACGGGCATTAAGAATGGGAGGTGGGGGCGTATGTAACTTGCTGTTTTTGCTATGGTCAGTCTATCCCACATGCAAGTTGTGGGGGTGGGTTGTCCGAAGAATAAATCGGAAAGAAAGCCGTTTTTTGGTAGCGCCCATTAGGGCCAACCAAAAAAGGGTTTTCTCCGATTTTTCGAGGTGGGTAGGGGCGACGTAGCCCCTACCCAACCTAGCTGTGAGGGGATACTATAAAAAAAGCAAATAAAGCGTCTAGCTTTTTTTGCATTTTTTTAAGTATCAGCCCGAACAACGTCCTATCCCCACCGAGCCCTAGCGAGAAGCCCCGAAGCGAATGCTGAGGGGTAGTTGAAATGTAAGCAAGCTAAGATACATAACTTATATTAACCTTTTCCTTTTTAAATAATCAAAAGATTACAAAAAATATTTTTCCTTTTTTCCCAAACTATTTTCGCAAAATTTTTTTTTGATCTTTTTGATTATTCCACGACGAAAACTTTAGTTTTCGGCAAACTGCAAATTAAGTTTGATATGGAGCGTAATACATAGTCTAAAGCTACTATGAACGCGGAGCGTATGCTTTACGCTCCTACGCCGACACCGTCGGCTTTTCCCTCTACACTT
>Ga0075122_10002636_pt1 | contig 11707 bp, 13 predicted proteins | sample AntAceMetag02UKB_FD_69790 | JGI IMG/M metagenome (GOLD analysis project Ga0075122, IMG submission 69790) | Saline lake microbial communities from Ace Lake, Antarctica - Antarctic Ace Lake Metagenome 02UKB | ecosystem: Environmental > Aquatic > Non-marine Saline and Alkaline > Saline | place... | reverse complement strand
AAACCAATATCTATACATATATCTATATACATATATAGATATAAATTATTTTCAAAAACAAAAAAATACCTTCTTAAGGTATCTAGTGTAGCGGGGATTATAAGGGGTGCAACCCCTTATCTTAAATTAAGATATATCAAAAAACAAAAAATACTGATTTAAATCAGTATTTCCATTATAATCCTGCAACTTATCCGCTCCCGTTACTGGACGCATTTAGAACCATAGAGTGGTGTAAGTTTAATATAGAAATGAAGTCTAATTTAAATTTTTCGCTTGATAGTATAGTGTGATACAACAACACCATTATCATATTTTTTTATATCTTTCAAAGAAATTCGAGGTTCAGCAGTTAAATTATTAAAAAGAGAAATTCCGTCATTTAACAATACAGGCATAGTAAATATTATCATCTCATCAATATATCCTTCATTAAAAAACTGTTTAGCTAAATTTGGACCCCCGACCAACCAAATATTTTTGTGGGTTTTTTCGTCAAGACTGTCAACAAACTCTTTAATACCACCTTTTACAAATGTAGCACCTTCCAACGAGCGAGACTCTGCATCACTAGCAAATATATAATTATTTTTCCCTTCATAAAGGTGTTTGAATTGCTGGTATGTTGTATCTCCTTGGACACAGGTATCAATGTTTTTTATAAATTCATTATATCCATAATCTGTGTCCGCCTTATTAAACTCATCAAGCCAAGCAACACTACCATCTTTGGTAGCCACATAGCCATCTAAACTTTGAGCAATGTATAGTATAACTTTTTTCATAGGTATTTATTATAACAAAAAACTCGAACTAAAGATAGTTCGAGTCCAACTACTTCCATAACGGGATGGTTTTAGAACCGTTTTGGCTGTATTGAGCTAAATATTTTACTAAACCTATTTTTTATATGCCTGGTCATAAATACTACCAAAGGCTGCACCGAAAGCAATGCCCACCCCGATTCCTATTCCAATGTTTCCGAAAATTAATTCCCCAAAGATTATTCCAAATAACATTCCAAAAACAATACCTAGCGCAATTCCATTAGTATTATTTGTATCTTTCTTCTTTTCTTCATTATTATCTGGTTTTAAATTGTTATCCCTGTCTTTCATAATAAATCACCATACGGTCTAAATACCAAAGCTTAAAGACACTAGATAGGATAGTAGAAAAAATTGCAACTTGTAGGATATTATTAAAAGCCGCATAAATCATAATAAAAAAGAAGAGCCCATTAAACAAGTTCAAAACCGTAGGAAAGTCTTTTTGGATAACACCATTCTTTGTCCATAATTCTTCTCCTAAAATTGATTTACTCATCCAATTTTTTTTACTCTTGGGTTCAGGAAACAATACAGGATTAATAGCAAAGAATATTAGTAGTATTACTAAACAATACCAATTTTGATACCATATTGGAATCGGAATCAAAAAAAATGCAAGTACACGAGTCCAGCCACTAAGCGGATTAGTGTGCCTGCTCCATATCTTTTCACTAAATATATTCATAGACCTAATTAGTTAGAAATATTTTTATATTACTTTACTATTTTACTCCTAAAAATTTTATCAGTCAAACAAAAAATCGCTTGTATAAGCGATTTTTGCTCCCACTACTGGACGCATTCAGAACTATAGAGTGGGGAATGATAAAGGAGGAATTGGGTCTTTCGTATTTTGGCTTGTATTAGAAAGTGCAATACTATATACTTAAACTATAAGAAATTTTTAAATAGCTATTATGCAACCGAGATGTGAACACTGTCATTATCCTATCGGAGCGGGGCATTCTCCAGATTGTGCAACAATGCAGGAGAGTGGAATACTGAAAAAGGCTGAGGATGTACTATCTGAAGAAGACTACATATATTTTGAGAAAGTAGTTGCTGAAAAAGGTGATGATTTGTTTGATCCCACTGGAAAAGCAATGCACACAACAAATGATTTTTATTTTGGAAAAATGTTAGAATCTGGTGTCATAAGGACGGGGGAAGATCAGGAAGGTATGTATCAGTCATCAGGAGCTTCTTTTACTGATGGGGATTTTGAAAGAGCTCTAACCTTCCAAACGGTGTTTGATGATCAAAATTCTAGGAGTGGAGAAAAAAAATTTAACTCACAGGATTATTCTGATAAGGCTAGTGACTTTGTACGACATATGTGGGAACAAAAAGAAGAAGAATTTGGAGAATATCTTAGTAAAATCAGTGGTAAAAAGGTTAAAACTTTAGATGATGCTATAAAAGTTGCTGAAGGTTTTAAGTTTCAGACTAAACCAAAAGGTATCGCTGATGATTCAGAAAGATTGGCTAAATTATACGGTGTTACTATTGTCTATGATAAGGAGAGTCTTTCTGAATTAGTACCAAAAAAACAAGATGATAAAGATAGTGACTTTGAATTACTCTCATTTAGAGACGGTGGAGTTCCAATATCAGAAGCTTCAACTATTTTTGTACCAGAATCTCAAGTTGAGAATGTAAAATTATTAACACAAAAACAAGGGCTGAATCATTTAGATGTAAGATCTTCTGAGGAGTTAGAGGTTGCAAGAATGATGAGGGTTTTAGATAGAGAATAAACTCTATAATATAAATGATATAATTTGGCTTAACTTAGCCATTTTTTTATTATTGCTCCGAGAGCAAGATTCGAACTTGCAACTTTCTGGTTAACCCGCCTGCCAGACGCCTTGCTTCCCCGGTAGGATTCGAACCTACAACTTTTACGTTAACAGCGTAATGTTCTACCAATTGAACTACAGGGAAGCATGGCGGGCAGGCAGCCAGATGTTCTACCAATTGAACTATCTGGGAATAAAATAAAAACACCCGTTTTTAGCGGGTGTAATTAGTGTTTTCAATGGGGAAAAACTACACTCCGCTTTCGGGTGAATTATTATTGTTATTATTATTTTTCACGTGTAGTTTCATCATATAGTTGTAGTATAGTACATTTTGGCTATTTTGTCAAGGAGCACTAATCTTAACACAAATCCACACTAATATATTGGAGACTTTACAAACTATTACCAGACAAATCTTTTATTTTCTCTTCATAAATGTCTAATCCCAAATTACCTGGAGCACCCAGAGAAACTTTTCTCTTGAGATTCTCTTGCAAATCAATATTATCACACGCAATCTCTTTTGCCTTCATATAAGCATCTCTAAATGGTATCCCCTGCTTTACAACTAGCTCATTGGCAATATCAGCCATAAAAATCTGCTTATTAATTTTGCTCTCTATCTCTTTTTCATTTGGATTAATATTTTCTATAAGTAATTTTACAACCTCTAAGCTACTCTGAACAATCTTCGTACTTGTCATAAGTGGTTTTTTTACCAGCTGACTATCTCTGTTATATCCAGACATTAAATTTTTGAACAAATCCTTGACCAAAAATTGATTTGATATTACTACACTATTATTTCCTCTAACAATTTCTAATAGATCCAAATTTTTCTTATGAGGCATTATACTGGATCCAGTTGTCAAACTAGAATCGACAGAGAAAAAACCAAATTCGTGAGAAGTAAATAATAACATATCAGTAGCCAACTTAGATACTGTCACCATCACTTGAGATAGGCTTTCCAAAAACAAACTCTCAAATTTGCCTTTGCTATTTTGACAATACAGTGAATTCACTTGTACGCCTGCAAAACCCAATTCACCCGCAACAAATTCTCTTTCTAGGGGCAATGAAACTCCAAATCCAGCTGCACTTCCCAAAGGGCTTTTGTCTAGTTGTTTTTTTACAGACTCTAGAAATTCAATATCATCCAATAAACTCTCTACAAAACTAGCATAGTAATGCCCTACCGAAGACAGCATTGCCTGCTGTGTATGTGAATAACCCGGCATTGGAATATCCTCATACTTTTCTGCCTGAGTTAGAAAAGTTTGAGTCAATTCCAAAGCTGATTTTTTTATTTTTTCCAAGCTATCTTTCATATACATTCTCATGGCAACCAACACTTGATCATTTCTACTCCTGCCAGTATGAATTTTTTTGCCAATGTCGCCTAGCTTATCAACTAAATAATTTTCAATCACAGTATGACAATCCTCATCTTGAAGTGTAATTTCAATTTTGCCATTATTCCAATCTGTTTTTAATTCTCCTAAGGCTTTTTTTATTTTTTCCAATTCACCTGCAGACAGTATATTAATTTTTTCCAATCCTTTGGCGTGCGCCAAACTAGCATCAATATCATAAAGAATTAATTCTCTATCAAATATATAATCCTCACCTACTGTGTATGATTCAATCAGAGGATGTAGATTAGAATCATTTTTTTGCCAAAGTTTTTTAGTCATATTATTATTCTTAATTCTTATTTAATTCATCCTCAAAATTATACACGTTAAAGGCAGTCTTTTGTGCCAAAGTATATAATTCAATAAATCCAGGAGAGGCATTTTGATTGAATTTTGGATTTTTATTAAATGTGGCCAAATTTGCATCAAATAGAGAGTAAGGTGATTCTAGCGCAACCACATCAATATTGCCCTTGTACAATTTTACTTTTACTTTTCCAGTTACTTTTTTATTCTGACTACTGATAAAGGCATTTATATGATACATAAGTGGATCATACCACTGAGCACCGTAGGTCATATATGCCCATTTTGTATCCATTTGTTCTTTCATCTCATTTTCTTCTCTGGTGGAAACTAATTGTTCCAATTTTTTGTGAGCTGAAATCAAAATTGAAGCTCCTGGATTTTCGTATACTCCTCTAACTTTGAGACCAACAATTCTGTCTTCAATAAGCTGAAAAACTCCCACACCATGTTTAGCGCCAACCTTGTTCGCTTCAAAAATAATCTCACTCAACTTTTTCTTCTCACCACAAAAAGAAACTGGCACACCTTGCTCAAATTCTACTTCCAAAATTTCTGCTTTTTCTGGAGCTTGTTCTGGAGTTTTACACCATTGCAAAATATTTTCCAAAGGCGGAATGAGTTCTGGATCTTCTATCTCACCACCTTCACCGGTATTGGACCACATATTTTCATCATAAGAATATGGTGAGTCTTTTTTTTGCTTTACAGGAATATTATGCTTAGTGGCATATTCCAGTTCTTCTTCCCTACCCATTCCCCACTCTCTAACTGGAGCGATGATTTTTATATTAGGATCAAGTGTAGTCATATACCCCTCAAACCTAACTTGATCATTGCCTTTGCCAGTACAGCCGTGAGCAATCACCTGACAACCATACTCCTTTGCAATCTTTACAGCTACTTTGGAGATAATAACTCTTCCCAAAGGACAGCCCAAAGCATAACCGCCTTGGTAATCTGCATTTGCTTTGATTGCTTCTGATAGTAAAATATCTGCAAACTCATCTTTGGCATCATAAACAATAGCTTCTTTTGCCCCCAAGTCTAAAGCTTTTTGTTTTATCTCCTCCATATTATCCACTGTCTGACCAATATCAACTGTGAGGGCTATTACTTCACAATCATATTCCTCGGCAATCCACTTTAGCATGACTGAAGTATCAAGTCCGCCAGAATATAGTAAAAGACACTTATCAAATTCTCCTTTTTTAGCTTCATAAGAAGCTATTTTTTTGTATGAATTATTTTTTTCCATATGTTTCAATTGTCATTCCGAGCGTAGCCGAGGAATCCCTTTCCTGGCCACGTTCTTTATTAATTATTAATATATCTCGCATCCCACCCCGGGATAAACCCGGGGTTATTTTGCCTAATCGGCAAAATAAAAAAACCTCTCTGATGCGAGAGGGTCATATTTCAAGTTTGTATATAAAATACTAAACTAACCATCTCACACCAGAGAGGCATCTACGACGATTTTGGTTATTTAGTGTTTGTTTGATCATATCTACACTTATAATACCACATTTAAAACAAAAGTCAATAGTCTTATCCCCACGCACCACTAAATTTGACTTATCTTAGCCCAATCCTCTACCCTTCTCTCTGTTTGAAATATTAAATAATTATAGATTTTCTTATGTACCCTCTTTGCTTCATCTCCTTCAAATTGTAAATTGTTTATTAATTCCCAGCTACCTAAAGACAAAATATCTAAATCTTTTTTTATTTCTGCACTTCTCAAATCTGAAGACAAAATATCAAAACCTAGTAAAACCAGGAACTTTACAACAAACCCGTCTAGCATTGATTCCATCCCGCCTTTGGACGGGATCCCTGCCAAAGGCGGGATTGATTTAATTGGATTACACTGATCAACAAATTCTAACCAAGTCTTTAATAATTCAAAAATTCTTTCATCCACCTCACCACCATGCACGAGCTTATCCGTAAGATTAACAACATAACCAGCGGACAAACTTTTTTGTAAATCTTTTCTAATATCACTAAAATAATTTATTGGCTGGACTTTGGTGAGGTGGTCTATCTCTTTGCCAGGAACGATTTCTACGTCAACGAAAGAAAACGGCTCAAGATGAGCCGAATTCTTACTAGTTATTTTTTTTACTCCTCGTGCGAGAACTTCTTGTTTGCCTTTTTCTTTTGTATATAAAGAAATTATTTGATCATTTTCACGGAAATCTCGACGGGATAATATAATTGAATACATAGATAATTTACCATCTACCATTTAAAAGATCCCTTTTTCTTTTAATGAAGCTGATAACTCATCTAGATTTTTATTAATATCATCCCGTATTTTAACATAAAATGAATCGAGGTCAACTCCGGTTTTTCGCTGATACATCATCATATCTGGACCATTTGCTCCACTAATATATTCTGTTGATTCTTTCCCCATTAATTCATTTAAACCGTTATCCCTTAAATGATCAAACAAGTCAACCTGTTGATTGATAACCATTGCTTCCCGCGCATTTTGAAATTCCCTATACACTTCTCTCAACAATTCTGAATTATCATAGGTCAATTGGTCTACTTCCAGCTCTAATTGCTTTGCTAAATCACGCTTGCCAATTTTTTCTCCATCCTTATCAGGATGATCAATCTCAGCATTGAAAAATATAAAACCCATTTCATCTCTTTGTTTTCTGTTTTTTTCAATATCCTTTTTTATTTTTTCATATTGCTTCACCAGCTTTTCTATTTTTTTATTAAACTCTTCATTAGCCTTTTCAACCATTTCTGCCATTTTTTTATATCCTTCTTCGTTTAGTCTCTCTTTAATATCTTTATGTTCTACTTCTTTATCTGCAACCTCCTTAGGCGTCTCACCATCTATTCTTTTTGCTATATCACGAAAATCTTGAACTACAGGGGTATCATGTCCACCACCACGCTCAAAAGCATTAAGCGCTTCCATAAATATTGCTATACTTGCTTTATCTAAGTCTCTCTTGTCCACCTCCTTATCAAGCTCATATCTATCATTACCAAAATCACGTTCTGACTCTGATAATTTCTTTTCCCATTTGTTAATTTCCTCATTTATCATAGTCTTTATAACTCCATAAACATCATCATTACCAAGATCTTTCTGTTCAAGCGCCGCATCTACCATGCCCTTTACCGATTCTTCCATATCACTACGCAACTTCTCGCCTTGATCTCTTATGTCTCCATAAGAAACCCTGCCTCTGCTTTCACTCTTTCTTGTCTCTATATGGTATATCATCTCATCATCTGTGCTCACTTTCTGCTCAGTACGTTCAAATGCCGTCACTGCTGCATTCCATGCTCTTTTAGCGTCATCGCTTAATGCTCTATAAACTATATTTTCTGGTGAAATCTCTTCTTTTTTTTCTACTTCTAATATTACCTCCGCCGCATCTACTTCTTCTTGATCCACACCTTCATCTTCATGATTATTTTGCCCCACACTCAATTCAACGTCCTCTTGTTTAGCCTTGTTTTTCTCATCATCTATAACCATACAATTTAAAATTAAAATTTATTAATTAAATCACTTATTTTTATATTATTACCATATGGATGATACAAGGCCGCTTTGAAGTCGGTAAACCCAAACACCTCAAAAGCACCCAACAAAGCCAGATTAAACACCTTTAACCCCTCTACCCATTTATTCCAACCAACCTCATTATAATTATAAAACACTTCATCAAATTTGTAAAATGCTTTTAAGAGCTCGTTGCGCAGTTCCTCGTCGTGTATCTTATAACATAACTCCTTACGAAAAGTCTCCTGCAAAGGAATGAAGGCTGGTAAATTCCCAGCTTTGACCCCCAGACCATCTTCTAATAACTTTTTCTTATCATCATCTGACAAATTACTCATCTCATACATCACCTGAAGTGTATATTCTAGCACATAAAAAATTCCAATCTTCTGCAAAGTATCCAGATCGGCTTTTTGTTTATCACTATCAGACATTTCTTTGGTTTTTTTGTTCAAATTTTCTAAAGCCACATGATGTTCTAAAAGTTTTTTCTTGGCTTTTATAATCTTAGAATCTAGCTCATCTATTATTTTTGCCAAATCTGATGTTAAATCAGATAAACGATAAATTTCTATCAAATTAGATAGGTGCTGGACAAACGCCAGATCGTCAAATTCATCTGTAACATCTTTTTTTAAAAAAACCAAAACTTTGTAAGCCTTGGTGCCTGTTAACTCTTTACCCTCAAGAGTCTTTTTTAGTTTGTCTATTGATTCATTGGAATCTGTATGAATTTTTTGTTGAATTTTCTCATCCCAAAACTCAAGAGGTTTTTTTTCTAGGTAAGAAACAGTCTCTAAAAAATTTTTAAGTGGTGATTGCATATTATTTATTACTCTTCTAAATAAGTTTGTAAAATTAACATCGCTGCCTTTTCATCAAGCGTAGCATCTCCACCCATCTGCATAGCTTCGGATGTGGTTAGGCGTTCATCAGCAAAATCTATTTCTACACCAGTTTTATTTTTTAGACTGTCAGCAAACTTTCTAATTCTTTTGGTATTGTCATTTTCTGTCATCTCTTCCATATCAAGTGGCAAACCAAGTACCACTTTATCAATTCTTTCTTTTTTTACAAACTCTATTAGTTCTTCTAATGATCCAACCACACCATACGGCAAGACAACATCCAAACCTTCTTGAACCCAAGCCAAACCAATGCGTTTTTTTCCGTAATCAACACCTAATATATTCATATTATTCTTCATTAGATCTCCTAGTGACAACTATTGGTCCATCCTTTGCAATTACAATAGTATGCTCCTGATGACTGCACAAACTTCCATCAACTGTCGAAATACTCCAACCATCATCAGCAGTTTTTATATTAAAATCTCCAATTGTTATCATAGGCTCAATGGCAATAACAACACCCTCTTGCAAAATACAGCTTTCCAGATTTTTATCGTAATAATTTGGCACACGTGGTTCTTCGTGTACACCATGACCGACACCATGACCAACAAGATCACGTACCACACCATAACCTTGCGGTTCTACATAATCCTGAATCGCTCGACCTATATCTGCTATCGTATTACCAATTTTACACTGTGCAATGCCAATCTCTAAAGCCTTTTTTGTAACATTTATCAATTGCTTTGTTTTTTCTGGAACCTCACCAACTATCACTGTAATAGCAGTGTCGGTAAAAAACCCATTGCCATTTTCGCCCTTACCGCAATTTAATGGCCATTGCATGCCAATATCTATACTAAAAATATCACCGTCTTTTAGGACTTTTTTACTTGTTGCAATACCATGAACTAGCTCGTCATTGCAAGATGCACAAATAGTAGAAGGAAATGCTGGCTCGCTTTTTCTACCGCGATAACCTTTGAATGCTGGACGTCCACCAGCTTCTTTTATTAATCTTTCAGCTTCCTCGTCTATATCCAAAGCAGTGATTCCAGGTTTTACCATATCACCTAATTTTTGCAAAATATCACCCAAGATTTTTCCGCCTTGTTTGATACGCTCAATTTCTGATTGTGATTTTATATAGGACATATTATTTTATTCCTCCAAAATACCTTGAATTTTTTCATCCACCTCATCAATTGATAGCTCTCCATCAACAGTAACCAGAGTACTCAAATCTTTGTAATATTCAAGAATCGGACTAATAGCAGTATTTCCCTGCTCTACAATCCGTTGCTTGGCAGTCTCTGGATTATCGTCTGAGCGGACAATCAATTTTCCGTCGCATTCAGGGCATTTATCCTTCTTTTCTTGCTCTAGACCTACCTGTCCTGAGCTTGCCGAAGGATCAGGTGAATAAGGTAGAATAAACCCGCAGGAAGGGCAAATTTTGCGTCTGGTGAGGCGTTTAAAGCTGGTTTCGTCAGTAAGAGCGACCTCGATTACGACGATTTCATCAGTCAAATTTTTACTATCAAAATACTCCTGGTATTTTTTGGCCTGTTCTAGATTGCGAATTGCTCCATCTAGAATAATACCTCTGTCAGTATCTAGATATCTATCCATATCGGCAAAAGCTAATTTGTAAATTAGATCATCGGCAACTAATTTACCAGCCTTCATATCGGCAAGTCTTTTCTTGTCTACCGGATCAGCATTTTCGTCTTTATCAAGTGTGCGCAAAAGATCACCAGTTGAAATATGGCCGTAGTTATATTTTTCTACTAATTTTCTAGCTTGGGTCCCCTTTCCAGAGCCAGGGACACCCATTAGGATGATTATTTTTTTCATACCTTATTAAGTAATTAAAGATACCAATATACTAATGGTATCTTTTATTTCAAAAACTCACTAAATACCCTCATGAGTCCATCTCTATCCACCTGACTAATTTTATTCTGATTTCTGAGTTTAGTCAATGCTTCGTAAATTTGAAATAAAGAAATCTTACCATCGCCACGTCGACGGGCAATAATAGCAGTCTCGACTAAACTTTCTTCGGTAGAATCCAAACTTTGAACTTTGTAGCGCGAAACTAGCTCTTTTATCTGCAGAGTTGAGATTTGATGTTCTGTTTTTGAATATTTACTTGTAAAACCAAATAATCCCATATGTTTTAGCTTATTTTAGCAGTTTTATTATAGCAAATAGAGGGGGTATTGACAAGAGGGTAATTTTTTATCCCCTCTTGCCTGCCCGCCGTACTGGAGGGAGAGGGGCAAGACCCCGATTCGCATCGGGGCTTGGGGTGTGTTGGTCGGTGTTAGTGAACCTTGGCGAACACACCCCACCCTACGGGTACCCCTCTCAAGAGGGGAACTAAAAAACCACCTCTCGGCGGTTTACTTATTGCTTAGTCTGCTTATTCTGCCTACCCTGCTTACATACGGTCATATTCATGCGCCTCTATCTGAGCATCAATTTGTTTGGCAGTCTCGATAGCAACTGAAACAACAATTAAAAGTGAAGTACCACCTATAACTAGGGACTGTGTACCTGTAACAGCTCTAAGAAGTAAAGGCAAGACTGCAATAAGGGCCAAAAATGAAGCGCCGATAAAAATTATTCTACTCATAGTACGACCAAGATATTCTTCTGTTTGTTTTCCAGGACGAATACCAGGAATAAAACCACCTTGGCGCTGTAGATTCTCAGCAATCTTTTGGGGATGAAAAATAACAGCAGTATAAAAATATGTAAAACCAAATACTAATATAAAATACATTGCTCCGTAAAATATCTGATTATTAAACAGACTAACAACACCCTGAGACAGGGTAGCAAGCCAACCAGTTCCAGCTACAAAAAACTGAGCAATCATTGGTGGGAATAAAATAACAGAAATTGCAAAGATAATTGGGATAACACCAGCCATATTCACACGCAA
>Ga0075122_10002635_pt1 | contig 11710 bp, 15 predicted proteins | sample AntAceMetag02UKB_FD_69790 | JGI IMG/M metagenome (GOLD analysis project Ga0075122, IMG submission 69790) | Saline lake microbial communities from Ace Lake, Antarctica - Antarctic Ace Lake Metagenome 02UKB | ecosystem: Environmental > Aquatic > Non-marine Saline and Alkaline > Saline | place... | reverse complement strand
GGTTCAAAAGACCATAATTTTTTAAATTACTTTTGGTTTTTTAAGGGGTATAAGGGTGGTGAACTTTTTTAATTTGGAATAGGAATAATGAGTAAAATAGGCGAAAACAGGCAAATAGTAGACGAGATACTGGACAATCCAGCAACAGCAGTGCCGGAATACATCAAACTCAACAAAGATATTGCCAAGTTCCTAGAGATATCGCAGAAAACCTGGCAGGAATGGAAGAAGAGTGCAGACTTTCCGGTGGTTGAGACGCTAGAGGGATGGGAGATCAAGGGTTGCCTCGCTTACAAATTAGTGAAAAAAAGTAAAGATAATAGAAAGCATGGGGTATTGATTAGTGAAGGACGGCAGAAAAAATTACAAATAGAATGTAAAATCTTAAACACAAAATATCGTAAGTCAATTGGGGAACTAATTGATTGGACAACACACTTAGATGAGATGGGAGAGTTGTTAGGGATGGTAAGGATATCTTTAGATTTTATGGTTGGGGAAGTGGAGCTAATAAAGGATGAGCGTTTATTAAAAATAGCCGAATCTATTAGGGATAAAACTATATTGAGATTAAAAGAAAGAATAGAAAATAAAATAGAAAGTAGTAGTTCTGAATCAAGCAGTTCTGAAAGTTCATCTAATGAAAATTCATAAATCATCAAGACGTATATTGTTAAAAGAATTAAGGACAGAAACAATGCCTCAAACCGACATGTATGGCATAAGATTGTTCCCCTTAAACAGTATTAAAACAATATTAGACATAGGGGCTAATTGCGGTTTTTGTTCAGTTGGTTTCCGATTTTTCCAACCTAATGCCCGCGTAGTTGCTATTGAACCCGATAATTATAACTTTAAATTGCTTACAAAAAATGTATCAAATCTAGATATAGAAACCTTTAATATTGCTTTAGGACCTGGCGGAGAGGTTAGTAAGACTGAAGGTAGATTTTCGCTAACTCACAAGTTTTTACCAGATAGACTTGCTGTTAAAGTAACCCAAAAATGTCAATCTCTTCTACTAAATGATATTATTAAAAAATATAAAATAGACACGAATAAACTTTTTATAAAAATAGATATAGAAGGTGCCGAACAATTTATTTTTAACCACTTACCATCAGAAGAAATAATTAGAAAATCAACAGGAACATCAATGGAAATACATAATAGGTTGCCGGGAATATTTGATGTTCCAAGCTCAATCAAATGGGCTAATGAAAAGTTTTCTTCTACTCATAATATTTATTATAATATTGGGAAGGCAGTACATTTATCTTTAATTAACAAAAGTTCAAGTAATTCAACCAATTCGGAAAGCAGTTTAAGTAGGAGTAGTTAATATGGCATTTAATAAAAAACAATATAATATAAAATACAACCATGATTATTATTTTAAACATGAAGAAGAAAGAATTGTATATAATAAGATTTATCATAGTAGTGTAGAATACAAAAAGAAAAGAAAAGAAAAGAGGGCAAATAGTTATAAAAACGACCCTTGTTATAAAATAGAATGTTGTTTGCGAAGAAGATTATTAGCAGCATTAAATGGTAATATTAAATATGGTAGAACTAAAGAATTATTAGGTTGTTCTTATATAGAATTTAAACAACATATTGAGAAACAATTCCAGACAGGAATGACTTGGGATAATTGGGGTAATACTCTAGGTAAATGGGTTATAGACCATATTAATCCTTGTTCTTCGTTTGACTTATCTAACCCAGAACATCAGAAGTTTTGCTTCTTATTTATTAATCTACGTCCCTTATGGTGGGAAGATAATGCTGCCAAAGGTGATAAACAAATGACGGATATATTCACAAATGCAAATAAGAACTAAAATTTTTCTTACCAATCTATTAAAGCCAAGAGACCGTCGCAATGCGTGGAAATGGGCAGAATCGGATGATGGTATAGACTTTAGCAGGGTAATAAGCTATGATTGCTCATACAAGCGCCCATTCTCAATCGCACTTCTCCCCTACTGGAAAGAGCCGCTTGAAAATATAACTGATAGAAACTGCCGCGAACAAGTTGTGGTTAAAAATACCAGGGCAGGTGGATCTATGACCCTCCTTGAAACTGCCCTAAGATATTCCATAGCAGTAGACCCTAAATCAACCCTATATATATCAGGTAGTAAAGAGAGTTGCGATTCTTTTTTTAAGCTGCGTATCTGCAAGGGTATGAACCTGTCCCCCATATGTGGTCAAAAATACAGGGAAGCCCAGGTGCACGACACGGTTATTGAGTTCCCTGACATGCGCTTTCAGGCAACATACCCCAATAATCGTATGTTTGGTAAGCAGGATTCTTGGCAACTAATTTTAGGAGATGAAGTATCAGCCTACTTTGACGCCGACTCTATTGCAGCATTACGCACAAGACAAGTAACTATCCCCTTCCCCCATCTTATTCTCATATCATCTCCTGACACAAATTCTGCCCGTAACTCTATTGATGACCCAATATTCATAGAGTACGAAAAAACAGACCAAAGAGAATGGTTTGTAAAAGACCCAAAAAGTGGCAAGAGATTTGTATTTAAAATGGGAAGTAGGAAAGGAAACGAGCCAGGATTAAAAATCAACCACGATGCAAAAGATAAAAATGGTAAGTGGAACCTTAATATAGTCAGAAGGGATGTTTATTATCTAACCCCAGATGGAACAAAAATCTATGAGAAAGACAGGATGAATGTAATTGCTACTGGTATGTGGATACCGACAGTTAAAGATTCATCAAGGATTGAGCCAGGCAGACGTGGATATCATATTAATGCTTTCTTGGCCCCCTGGATAAGTTTTGGCGAACTAGCTACAAAATGGATAGAGGCTTGCGAAACAAGTAAAAGCGAAGTCCGTTCATTTATTTTTAATTACCTTGCAGAACCATATTGGGAGAGCAAGACAGAACTTAAAGGTAACGAGATTATCTACGAGCGTACTGGCAACTATAATAAGGGGGATAAATTATTAGAAATAGACGAATATAAAAGCAGGTATAATAAAATAATTGAAGAATATAATATTAAGAACAAAGACAACCCAAAGGCAAATAAGAATCCTGTTCTTGTTGTTTCAGGGGATGTACAGAAAACAAGCCTATATGCTTTGGCCAGATTGTGGTTCAGTAATGGGGATAATTTTTTAATGGATTGGAAAAACGTGCCAACTTTTACAGATTTTGTTGAGTGGGTTAACCAAATCAAACCATCCTATGCCTGCATTGATAGTAACTACCAAGACCGTAAAGCAGAGACAACTGACTACTGCTTCAAGAACCGGATGATTGCAATGATTGGTAGCAAGAATACCCTGAAGAACAAGATTGATGTAACCCAAATAGATCCCTACTCTGGCACAAAGTATGCTGGAAAAAAGAAGATAAACCAAATTATGTATGATGCTTCTTTCTTTAAGGATATTCTATTTGAGGAATTGAATAATACTAGGTTTAATAAATTTTACATATATAAAAAAATAGAGAACGAATACGTCAACCAGTTAAACTCTGAACGTAAGGTGGATGGAAAATGGACAGAGTTAAAAAAATCCAACCATATATTAGATTGTGAGGTGCAACAGTTAGTGATTGCATATCATCTTGGAATACTTAACCCATCAATAGGAGATAAATAATGAAACCAATAGAAGCATTAAAAAAATGGTATAAGGAATGTGATGAGCCAAAACAAGTAGGAATATCAGTAGAGCACGGGATACCTAAATGGCTGTTAGAGAGGTATCCCTGTAAAAATGGGCTAGTCCAATCAATGTGTATTATCTACACAAATCAAGAACCAGTTAGGGTATATGTTGATTATATACCAAAGGATTATAAATGACAATAAATTACATAAATGGAGATAAATAATGTCAAAAAAATGTATCCAATGCAAGGTAGAAAAATCAGATAGGTTTTTTTATACAAGTAAAGACAGGAAAAGTGGAAGTCTCCCTATCTGTAATCGTTGCTTGCATCTCAATATCAAATTTATTGAGTCCCGGAAAAAAGGGGATTTTGAATAGAGAAAGAGAAAAATATAATATAGAAGATGTAAAAGATCCAAAGAAATACTGCGAACTATGTGGTGGTATTTTAGATCATCACGAGGCAATAAAAAATTATAAACCAATAGATATAATAAAAAAAATATGTGATTTGTCAGTTAGATATCCCCAGTCATGGAAGACTTTGGCGTTAACAATTTCTAATCCTGGTAAAACAATGAGGGAATATGGTATAATGATGGGTATTAGTAAGATGGCTATTTGCCTTAACATAAAGCGATTAGAGACTACTCTTGGAGTAAAATTATATGCCCCCAAGTTTAACACAAAAACAGGTCAAATGAGAAGAAGACATACCCAAAAACTTATAAAGCCCAAACCCATACTCTGGCCATTATGGGATTTAACTGGGATTGAGATGAAGAGGAGAAAGAGAAAAAGATGAATAAAACTTGTACTAAGTGTGGCGTAGAAAAAGATGTTGGGGAGTTTGGGAGGGATAAATATTGTAAAGATGGATTTTGTTTTTATTGTAAGATATGTAAATATAAAAAAGATAAAAAATATAACATAAAGAATAAAATAAAATTATCTTTAAAACATAAACAATATTATATAATTCATCAAGAAGAAATTAAACAAACAGTAAGGGATAATTATAATCCAGAGAAAGAAAGACAATATAGAATAAAAAATAAAGATAGGGATAAGGAACGAAATAATAAATATAGGATTAAATATAATAAAGACCCAAATCATAAAATTATTAAATTATGTCGTAGTAGACAATATAAAGTCCTAAAGGGAATTTCCAAATCTGCCCACACAATGGAACTCATTGGTTGTTCTCCAGAGTTCTTTAAAACTTACTTATTTAACAGGTTCTACAACGACTACCCAGGACTAACCCTACATCTGCCTGCTTGTGAGATACACCATAGAGTACCTTGTCATACCTTTGATATGTCCGACCCAGAACAACAACAAAAGTGCTTCCATTACTCTAATGTTAAATTAATGCCAAAGCAAGATCATATAGAATTACACAACAGAGAAGGTCGTTAGACATTTACAAAATTAACTATAGTAGAACATAAAGGATAATTATGGCATTAACATCAGCACTTGTTTTAGCAGAGGCGTACCAGACAGCCCTTGTATCTATCGTTAGTGGTAAGATCTCCAGTTATACCGTAGGCGATACTACCTTTACGAGACACAACATAAATGACCTAGAAAAGGCATACCAGTTCTGGAGACGCGAGTCATTCAAAGAAGCTAACGGCGGCAATATACTCCACGCCCAAATTAACAACTTAGACATAACGCCAGGCGACATAATCTCAACAGTTGAGGAATAATATGGCAAAGACTCCTGTACGCAAGACTAAAACTAAGAGCAAGTTCTTAAAAACGTCACAGCAAATCACCCTCAAAAAGCAAGTTGCTGGATATGATGGAGCAGTTAACTCCTTTAATCGCGTTAATCGGAGTTTTCTCACTACATTCTCATTAGATGAAGACTCCTTAATTGGGTCATATGAGTCAGAGAGAATACGCCTAGAATCAAAAGACCTCTTTAGAAATGGAATTGGTAAGGCTTGCGTTGACCGATTTTCCACATATGTTGTTGGCACAGGCTTTAATCTCCAAGCCCAAACCTCAAATAAAGAATGGAATAAAAAGTCAGAAAAATGGTTTAATAATTGGACAAAGATTTGCGATGTAACAAAACGTAGGACCTGGCAGGAGATACTACAGACTATAGTTAGAGACCGTTTATTAGTAGGTGAGTCATTCTTTGTTTTAACTAGTGATGGGTATCTACAACCAATAGAGGCCGAAAGAATTTGCTCTCCAGAACCAGCAAGGGATTTTAAAGATAGAAAAATAGTGCAAGGTATAGAGTTAGTTGCCGGAATAACCGTTGCTTATTATATATGTAATAGGACGAGGGCTGGCAATATAGATAAGACAAAACATACAAGAGTAGATGCTTCTAATATGGTACACGTTGGTGCCTGTTGGAGATGGGATGCTGTCAGATCAATTGCTGAGTTATCTCCTATTCTAGATACATTAAGGGATAAGTCAGAGTTTACTACTTCAACAATTATATCTGCTAAAATTGCTGCCAGAAAGTCATTACTCATTACATCTGAGGGCGATATGCCAACGACCTTACCAGCAAGAGATAGTGATAATAGTTCTTCCTCATCAGGAACAATAGAAACAAGAACAAAAATGGTTAAAACTAGTGATGGCGATATTACCTATGCTGCTCCAGGAGATAAGATTGCAACTATAAAACAAGAGGTACCATCATCAACTTATACGTCATTTACTAAGTCTATACTTGGCGAAGTGGCTGCAATACTTGGGATATCATACGAGATACTAATGCTTGAGTTGAGCAAAACTGACGAGGTTGGTTTAAAAGTAGCATGTCAAACTTTTGAAATTTACCAAAAATGGTTAAAAGAAAAATTTATTGAAAGAATTTGGAACTGGAGAATTGCAAAAGCTGTTAAAGCAAGAGAACTACCAGTCCCTCCTCTTGATAATGGAGTGTCAGAGTGGTATAAGGTAAACATAATTAATCCCCCAAACCCATTTATTAAAGACCAATCGGTAAACGATATAGCAGGATTTAACCTTGGGACAGTATCTATTACTGCAATTGCAAAAAGAAAAGGAATGGAAGCAGAGGATCTGTTGGCAGAGAAGACAGAGAATATGAGTACTGCAATAGTTTTAGCAGAAGAATTAAATAAGAAACATAAGGGATTAAATATCACCTGGAGGGACATTATAAATGCATCGTCTAATACTCCAAGTTTAGCAGCTACTCAAATTGATGCTGACCAGAATGCCATAGGTAAACCAAATGAATAAAACTTGTTTTAAATGCAGAATAGAGAAAGATGTGGGAGAGTTTTATCAATGTAAAGGAAATAAAGATAGATTAGGTTCTTGGTGTAAAAAATGTTTTAAAGAACATACAAAACAACATTATTTAGAACATAAAGAAGCGTGTAAATTATATAGTAGACAATACCATTCAAAACACAAAGAAGAAAGAAATTTAAAAGCTAAACAATGGAAAAAAGATAATCCCGATAAAATAATACAACAACGGATAAATAATAAAGAAAAACGCAGACCTATAAATAATCTATGGCAAAAAAATCATCGTAAAAATAATATTGGATATAAAATATTAGACAATTCTCGTGGTAGGCAACGTTATGCATTAAATGGAGCTAAAAAATCTGCCCACACAATGGAATTAATTGGTTGCACTATTAAATTCTTTAAAACTTATCTATTTAACCGATTCTATAATGACTACCCAGGATTAACATTACATCTGCCAGCCTGTGAACAACATCATATAATTCCTTGCTACACTTTTAATTTGACAGATCCAGAACAACAGAGAAGGTGCTTCCATTACACTAATGTCAAGTTGATGCCAAGGGAAGACCATAGGGAATTACACCGCAGAGAAGGTCATTAAGATTTACAAAATGAGTAATAGTATGGATAAAAAATTACTATCAATAGTGCAAAACACAACCTGGGCAATGAAGTTAGATGCTTTTCGTGCCTTGCAGACCAACCTTAATCTTACTAGTGATGATGATGATGAGCTTAATGTAACCTATGAGTCCCCAATATATAATATAATTAACGAGGTTGCTATTATCCCAATTAAGGGTATTATTAGTAAAAATGTATCAGTAATAGAGAAGATATTATTTGATGTTATTGATATTGATGATATTACAGCAATGTTTGATAAAGCCAATAAGGACGATATAGTGAAGTCAATTGTGCTTGACATTAATAGCCCTGGCGGAAACAGTAGCGGTATACCCGAAGCCTACGATAAGATATCTAATAGCTCTAAACCAGTAATAGCCTATACAGACGAGATGATTTCTTCTGGGGCATACTGGCTGGCGTCTGCTGCTAACGCTATCTACGGTACCAAGTCAAGCGAACTAGGCTCCATTGGTTGTTTTACATCTATTATAGATTCTTCCAAATTTTTAGAAAATCAGGGCTTTAAAAACGATGTTATTGTATCAACTGGTAGTAAGTATAAGGCTGCCGGAATGCCTGGAACAACTTTAAATGATGAGCAGAGAGCAGAGATACAAAAAGGTGTTGATTATATTAATGATATGTTCCACACAGATGTTAATAAGGGTCGCAATATTGCCCCAGATGATATGGAGGGTCAGACCTTTTTTGGTCAACAAGCTCAAGATGCAGGTTATATAGACAGCCTTGTTAGTGGGATAAATACCTCAATTATGGATAGTTTGACTTTGGGAAAAATGGTAATGCAGACAGTGGCAGTCCAAAGTTACAATTGCCAGTGCATTAAATGTGGTCATACAATGTCATCCGATAAACATTGTAAAGATATTAAATGTCTTAAATGTGGTGGAGAAATGAGGAGAGTAGAGCGACCAGGTCCAGGAAGATAAGGATGACATTTACAAAATAAACTATAGTGTTAGGTAGTTGGGATTTACAAAATAAACAAAGATAAGGAATAAAATTATGGAAACAGCAGTACAACAGTTAGAAAAAGCAACAGCAGACGTTAAAGAGCTGAAGGCTAAAATAGTAGAAGTAGATGCTTCTATTGTTGCAAAAGATGCCGAAATTAAAGCAGCAAAAGAAGCAACAGCTGTTGATTTAAAGAAAGTAGAAGATTTTGGCACAAAGGTTAAAGCTTTTGAAACAGAGATTAATACTCTAAAAGAAGCATCGGTAACAAAAGATGCATCAATAAAAGAATTAGAAGCTAAGGTTAAGTTACTGCCAGAAGTACCAGAAGGAACGCAGGCAGTAGCAGATGGCACGACTGATGCAGTTACTGTTGACCACCTTGCTGAGTTCAAAAAAATCTCAAACTCTAAAGAAAGAGGACAATATTACAAGGATCACGAGAAGGAAATAAACGCCCTTGTAAATAAATAAGTTAGTAAGTTAGTAAACAAAAAAAAGAAAAGGAAAATAAATCATGGCTATTACAAGTAATCTAGACGTCGCGATTATTGCTCAAAAAGCTATCGCAGCGCTGAAAGTTAAGTTGCCCGTTTTGTCTGCATTCTCTACCGATTTCGGTGCAGGTGTAAGTCAAAAGGGAGTCTCAGTTACGGTTCCATTAATTGGTAATAAGGTCGCCGACGACTTTAGTGGAAATTACACCACCGATGCAAGTAACAATGTAAGCTCAACCACAGTAACGCTTGATCAAAGTACAGACTCAGTTACCGGTTTGACCGATATTGAGTACGCAGACACCGGTTTACAGATTCTCTCGGATTATGCATCCGAAGATATGTATGCGGTTTCTAAAGTTGTAGTTGATTATGCTTTGGGTATCGTGACCGTAGCTAATTATCAACGTGAATATACTATTGCTGCTGCATCATTTGTGTATGGTACAGTTATTGCCCTTAAAGCAATGGCAATGTCTCTTGGTTGGGACTCTGGTACAATTATGCTTAATCCTACGGCTTATGCTTCATGGTTAGCATCATATATTGGAGCAGTTACATTCACTCCAGGACAAGACCCAGAAAGTACTGAGTTCTTGGGCTTCAGAATTATCCCTTATGCAGCAATGCCAACGAGCGAAGCTCTAATTGGTATCTGTTGCAATCCAATAGCTCTCGCCGTTGCCAGTAGACCTGTATCTGTCCTTCCTGGGGCTGGTGCTGGAACTGCCCAAGCAGTTGCTACAGATCCTGACTCGGGATTATCTATGGGATTAAGATCATATTATTCAAATGATACCGGTCGCCAAATTCAGGCAGTCCATCAAGTTCATGGAGCTAGTGTAGGTAAAGAGGATGCTTTGATTAGAATAGTAAGTTCTGATCAGGACAACTCCAGTTCCTCGTCAGTGACCTAAAAGTATTAAAAGGAAGTAGTTCCTCCTCCTGTAAAAGGGAGGAGGAGTTGCAAAATAAAATATGAGTATAACATCATCTCTAGATATCGGTACAATTAGTGCCAAAGCTATTGCAGCCCTAAAAGTTAAGTTACCAGCCCTATCTGCATTCTCAATTTCATTTGCAAAAGATGTTGCTCAGAAGGGCGTTAGCGTTAGTGTGCCTCTTATTGGTGCTAAGACTGGCGGAGCTTTTAGTGGAAATTATACCACGGATGGAAGTAATTCCGTAACAAACGCCGAAGTCCTATTAGACCAAAGTACGGACTCTGTTACTGGACTTACAGATATTGAATTCGCCGACACCGGTTTGTCTATATTGGAAAAATATATCCCCGAAGATATCTATGCAGTAGCCAAGACTATAATTGATCACGCATTGGAACTTGTAACTGTAGCTAATTATACCAATGAGTATGTCGAACTTGCTGCCGATTTTGACATTGAAACGATTATTGGATTAAACTCTCAAGCAATGGCTTTAGGTTGGACTAATGGTACGATCTTACTTAACGCAACTGCATATTCTTCATTTTTGGCAGATTATATAACAAATGTGGCCTTTATCCCTGGACAAGATCCATCAACAACTAGGTTTTTGGGCTTTAATATTATCTGTTATCCTGGGTTGCCAACAACGGAAACTCTAATTGGTATCTGTTGCAATCCAGTTGGTATTGCTGTTGCTTCTAGACCAGTATCAATTCCTCCTAACGCAGTTTCTGGTGGAACGACACAAGTAGTTACAACTGACCCTAACTCTGGTATATCATTCGGGATAAGATCTTATTATAGTGATAGCACTGGCCGTCAAGTGCAAGCCGTTCACCAAGTACATGGCGCCGGGGTGGGACTTACTAACGGATTAATAAGAATATGCTGGAGTGACCAGATTAATTCTACAAGTTCATTGAGTAGCAGTTCTGTCTCATCTGTTAGTAGCTTAAGTTCAATCAGTAGTTCTTCAAGTTCCAGTTCAGAAAGCTCTGTCAGCTCAGTAAGTTCTATTAGTTCTAGTTCCGAAAGCTCTGTCAGCTCAGTAAGTTCTTTAAGTTCTATTTCAAGTTCTTCTAGCTCAAGTTCCGAAAGCTCCGTCAGTTCTATTAGTTCTAGCTCAAGTTCTAGTTCCGAAAGCTCTGTCAGTTCTTTAAGTTCCTTAAGTAGCTTAAGCTCCGAAAGCTCTGAAAGCAGCAATCCATAAGTAATGTAAGTAATGTAGTTGGTTAAAAGGTGCAAGTCTCTCCTTCTTGCACCTTTTTTCCGTTCTAAAGACTTTACAAAATAGACTATAATAGACTGTAATTTGACTAAAAGGATAATATTATGGCTATAGATACTGATATTTTTGCAGAGGATTTTCTAGTTGCTCAGGACGACATGTCAACACCTGCTGATTTTGCTGATTTTACGGTTGATGTGATTTTTCAAAAAGTAAGCCAAGCAGAATCTCCATTAATGGAAGGTGTTGAAGAGGAAACATCTGCTGTATGTTATGTATCCCTTGATGAGTTAGGCTCTAATGACATCAATGTGGGAGACAAAGTAACCATCCAAAGTAATGAGTATAGAGTGTTATCCACTAACCCATATACTCATGGACAATTTTTTCGACTGGATCTAACGGACGAAAACTCATAAGGATACTTATGTCTGTAACAGTAGATTTAACACAATTTAATAAAGCTATGTCGCGTTACAAACAGGCAACAGGTA
>Ga0075122_10002634_pt1 | contig 11711 bp, 10 predicted proteins | sample AntAceMetag02UKB_FD_69790 | JGI IMG/M metagenome (GOLD analysis project Ga0075122, IMG submission 69790) | Saline lake microbial communities from Ace Lake, Antarctica - Antarctic Ace Lake Metagenome 02UKB | ecosystem: Environmental > Aquatic > Non-marine Saline and Alkaline > Saline | place... | reverse complement strand
TACTTTTTTTGTAGATCTTTCATCTCTGTAAGCTTTATATCCTTTATCTAAAAAGAATCTATATTGCTTGGCTCTGTTTCTATCTTGTGGGTCATAGCAAAAAACCATTTTAGATATATTATAATTATTACATAAAGAAATTAGAGACCTTAAGACTCCATAGGCTATTCCTGTCTTGATTTTTATTTCCGAACTTTGAGCAGTTATTTGCTTTATTTTTTCTCCTATTCTTCTATCTGTAACCTTAACAGTAACGCCTTGCTGTTTATTAAAAACTTCATTATCTTGGCTTTGGACATAACGTTTGGCTAGAATATTTTTTTGAAAAATTGGGGAAATAATTCCAAGTTCTTGAGAAGTTAGTTTTGAAGACAAATGTTTAAATCTATAAAACATTTTACGAGCGAATAGATTTCCATCCACAATAAGAATATAGCTCATGATTTCTCCTTTAGTTTGGTTGTTTACACTATATACAATTTTCTTAATTAGGACCTTCTATTAATTCTGTCTTGAAATTTTTATAAAAACTTTTTAAAATAGTTTAGAAATCTTTTTAAATTTTTATATTGCTATTTGGCAGAAGGTGTGTTATAAAATATAATGACCCTTTTTTATACTTGATCTGTAATGGAAAGGCAAAAATGAGAAAAAAAGTCAAGGGAAAAAAGAAGAAAGCTAACTTAGCCTTAGCTCCTGCAACTCAGGGGCTTACTTTGACTCCTGAAATTCATCTTTTGCGCCAAAGGTCTATTTTGTACTTGGTAGACAAAAGCATGACAATAAGAGAAGTTGCCAGACATCTTAAGACTACCCAGGCAACTATTAAAAGCTTTTTCGGAGAGGAAGAATATGTAGAAGAATTAAATCTCAGAATAGAAAGAGTTCATGGAATAGATAGTGGATTTAGAACAGATCAGGCTAAAATCACTCTTTCTAACCTATATGAAGAACTTAGGAGAAGAGAAGTAGAAGATGAATTAAAAGATGTTTCCACTAGAGATCTACATAGGATGATAACTGAAACACAAAAAGAGCTCAGGCTTGAAACTCCAGGTGCGTTTACAAGCAAAGTTGGAGTGACTGATCTTGGTAATTTACAAGATCGTTATAAACATTCTCTTTCTGGAAAGTTACATAAAGTTAAAAAAGTTAGTAAAAAGAAAAAAAAGATTAAAAATGTAACTCCTAAGAGAAGTTTTGATGAGGAAGCTGATGGGGATAGTAAAGTTAGATCCGGCGGACTTGGCTGATCTTTTAGATGGAGGATCAGTTAGAGTTAATCATTTAAGAAAAAAAGCCCTTGCTTCTATAAAGAAGCGTAAAAAGAAGTCTAATATCTCGGGCAGTTCTAAAGTTACAGATATCTTGAAGGCCAAACAAGCTCCTTTAGGAATTGCTAAAAAATATGGTAAAGATGCACAAAATGAAATAGATGCATGGCTTTCTACCACATCAGGCTTCCTAGAGGGATTTACTCAGGATGTTTATGGTAATCCTACCAAACTTTATCTATACCAAATCAGATATCTAGAAGATAAAAGTTTCTTTATTCATATAGATAAAAGTCGACAAACAGGATTTTCTTATATTTATTCAGGAAGATCATTAGCAAAATCTCACCTAGAAACTCATCACACTTCTATTTTTATTTCAATCAATCAAGAAGAAGCTAACGAAAAGATTGTGTATGCCAGAGGACTTTTTGAATCTATACCTTTATCTGTAAGAAAAAAGTGTGTAGTGGATAATAAACATTCGTTAGAATTTGAAGATCGTAATGGAAGAGCTCAATCTCGAACAAGAATTATTTCTCATGCACAAAGAGAGCCTCGTGGTAAGGGTGGAAATGTTGATATATATTTAGACGAAGCTGCTCATTATACATGGGATCAACAAATATATGTTGCTTCTGTTCCCATTATAACACGTGGATCTGGAACTCTTACAATAGGGAGTTCTCCTCTTGGTAAAAAAGGGATTCATTACGAAATTGCGGCCCAGGATGCTTTTAAGAGAGTTTATACTTATCATGAAATATGGTGGTGGAATTGTATAGATTTTGTTAAAAAAGGATATTTTAAAGAAGCTAACAAAAAAGCTCGCCTGATGACTACAGAAGAAAGGGTTGCAAGATTTGGTTCTGAAAAGATAATTGGAATTTTCATTTCTATGGATTTGGAGCAGTTTCAGCAAGAGTATGAATTGCTTCATATGGACGAGTCTGTATCATTTTTTCCTATAGATTTGATTAATCAGTGTGTGTATGAAATAGTCATAGATGATATCTTTATGCTTGATGACGAGTATTCAGAAAAATTACCTTTTCCTGTTCAGGATAAATATCCAAAGGTTGATTTTAAGCTGTACGAAAACATCGAAGATCTACAAAAAGCTGTTCAGGAAAATAAAGTTAATCCTTCCTTAATTGCTGGCTATGATGTTGGAAGAAAGAAACATGCTGGAGAATTAGTCATACTGGAAGAAATTGGTTCTGACCCTTCATTACAAGTAGTAAGACATTTAAAGACTTTCAAGCATACTAAGTTTAAAGCTCAAAAGGCTTATCTTAAATCTTGCCTAGATGGATTTCCTCAGTTAAAATTAGCCATAGACGAAGGTGGTATAGGGATGGATATGTCTGAGGAACTTGCAGACTATACATGGAGAACTAGTCCTATTAGTTTTAGTAATTCTTGGAAAGAAGAAGTGTGTTCAGATTTTAGAATAAGACTGGAAGAATCAACTATTGCTCTTCCTAATAAGAAAGAAGTTAAAAACCAGATACATTCCATTAAGCGAAAAGTTACTGAGTCTGGTAGGTTTATGTTTGATGCTGAAAAGAATAGAGAACATCATGGAGATGTATTTTGGGCGATTGCTATGGCTTCTTCCATGGGAGAAAGACCATATAGAATTTCGCTTAAAATAATGAGCAAAGATGTTATGCCTATTTCTACAGCTAGAATTATTCCCATTAATCGTAGAAGAATTTTTGGTAAAGTTATTAAGCCAAAATTAAAATATCCAATGGATATAAGAAAGTTACAATCTCCTGATTATATATCAGCCCTTCATTTAAGAGGATAAAAATGGCTAATGCAAAAAAAGCAGTATCTACAGAAAAAATTGTCTCATCTAGGGTAGCAAAATTTCCTAAGAAAGTTTCCGAAGATGATCCTTTTGTTAAACTTATAACTTCTTTTTTTGATAAGGATCTAAAGAAGGAATTTTCTTCATTTCTTCAAACAAGAATGGCTGAAGTAGTTCCTATTACTAAAGCTAAGTCTGCTAAGAAGAGAGGAAAATACAAACAACCTGGAATGGAGCCTATGTCTTTTAAGGAGATGACTTCTTTTAAGAATCCTCTTTTTTCTTCCCCAGGACCTTATTCTCCAGCCGAATATAATCCAGAGACTATTGATGTTGACACTTTTACTTTGATGAAGAGGGATCCTCAGTTAGCAGTAGGGCTTTCTGTAATTAAACTTCCTATTTTGGCTCTTAATTGGAGAGTAGAATGTGATGATGAAAAAATTGGCAAGACTGTAGAATGGGCTTTAAAGAAGATATGGAGAGATCTAATTAAATCTTCCATGTCTGCTGTTGAATATGGATTTTCTAGCCATGAAAAAGTATGGGAAAGGTCTAATGTTAAAATTTCATCAACCCAAGAAGATGGAAAAGAAAACATTTATTACAATGGAGATTTGGTATATTATAAGAAAATCAAACCTCATCATCCTGAATCAATTAAAATGAAGTTTGATGATAAGCAAAATTTAATTGAAATTATTCAAGAGGGAGAAGGAGCTAATATAGAAGTTATTCTTCCTCTAAGAAAAACCTTTTTATTTACCAACGATAAAGAATTTGGTAATCCATTTGGGGTTTCTAGGCTAAAGAACGCATATAAAATTTGGTACTGGAAAGAACTCTTATATCAATTCATGATGCAATATTACGAAAGAAGAGGAACCCCTCCTACAGTTATAACAGCTCCTCCCGGAAAATCTACAGACTCTTCAGGTACTCAAGTGGACAATATGGAATTGGCTTTGATGCTTGGTTCTAGTTTGATAAGTTCTGGAGTTGCAGTGATTCCTTACCAGCCAGATAGAGAAGGCAAAGGAAATATGTGGAGTATAGATTTATTAACAGATGATGCTAGAGGTCCTATGTTTATAGAAGTGATTAAACATATGGATGCTAGATGTCTTAGGGCTATTTATGTTCCAGAGGATGTATTGACTCATGAAAGTGGTGGTGGATATAGCAGTTCTTCTGTTCATGCTGATGTGTTTCTCATGTCTGAAAAAGGATTAATTTCTGATTTAGAAGAAGCTATTGATACCCAGATCGTAATCCCTCTTGTAGATTCTAATTACCCTCCGGAAAAAAGGAAGCCTTGTCACGTTAAAATGGATCCTCTTGATTGGAACAGAAAAATTGCTCTTAAAGAGATATTCATTGAAATGTTAAGAAATATAGATACACAAATCCAAATGGGAGTTCCTCCCAAGATTGTTCCTGACATAGAGAAAGTTGCTGAGATCTTAGAGATCCCTGTTGAAACATGGGGAGAAGCTATTGATATAGATCCTAAAGAGTTCATTGAAATGTTTAAAGCTCAGAAGTCAGGTGGAGATGATAAAGTAGCTGGAAGAAAATCGACTAGAGGGAAAAGTTCTGATCAAACACAAGATAGGAAAAGAATTAATCCGGCAGGAAGAAGAGCTGAAAGGAATAGAGTTAAAGACAGTTCTAAGAAAAAATAACTTAGGAGGGGTAAAATGAGACGAATATTCGAGAGGACAGCGATCACACAACATACTTTAGCTACTATTGCTAAAGATGCTACTGGAGGAGGGCTTCTAGCTCTTAGTGTAAGTGAAAATGAAAAAGTTCAAACTGGCATACTTAGAGGGTTAATGGTAGCATGTGACTCTACTGATTTTGATATCCATCTTGGTCAGAAGGAAAATTTTGTTCTTGGAGGGATAGATGAAATCTACACTTCCAATGCTAACAATCTTAAACTAACTGTGGATAGTCTTCGTAGGGCATGGATTAGTGGAGATGATCCTAAGACATCTAGTCTCTATGTTGTGATCCATAATAATGACATAGTTAGACTAACTGGTTCCGTTGGAATTCAGATGACAAATGATATCCATAAGAGATTCAGTAAATAATTTTTTGGAGACTAAAGCAAAAAGATTCTCCCTAAAGGAGAAAAAATGGATTGTCCAAGCCCAGAATGCAGAGAAGAGCTAAAAAAAGAAGTGGCTGATAAGTTTGTTGAAGAAAGAGGATGTATGGTTACTGGATTTAGTGAAAGGTTAAAAACCAAAACATTACTTACGATTGCTGCTATGTTTGTCATAGTGAGTATTGCTGCTGGTGGTTGGATATATGCTGGATATTCTAATGCTCAAGATAGACAGAATGACAGGCTAACTAAGCATACAAATTATCGAGAATTAAATCAAAAACAGATTCATGAATTGAAAACAGGTGTGGAATTAATTAAAAAGGATATTAAAGCAATAAAAGATCAAACATATAGGAATGAAAGTATTCAAATAGAAATGTTAAGGATATTGAGCAAATTAGAAAATGAATCTAACGACAGTTAAATTTATACATTTTTGATAACAGGAGACGTCGTGACTCTGGTAATAAATAAATCGGTTTATGATGAATTTTGTGATAGATTGATAAGTTTGTCTACATTGGCAAAACAGTTTGACAAGACTACATCCAGAAAATTATCTGTTGTGATAGATCTAATTAGTCAGTGTACAGAAGATAGAACGAGAATTGTCGAAAAAGTAAAAAACTTAGAAACTTTACTGAAAAGCATGAGAATAGATAATGGAACCGAAAAACATAATAATTCATCACAGTCTGACTAAGGATGGTAAGACAGTTTCTTGGAATGCCATTAGAAAGTATCATTTGTCTTTAGGATGGAGAACTGTTGGATATCATTATGGTATTGAATTAGTCAATGATGATTATGAAATCTTTGTTGGAAGAATGATGAATGAATCTGGAGCTCATTGTAAACAACAAGGAATGAACTATAAATCTTTAGGTATATGTTGTATTGGAAATTTTGATGAGAATTCTGTGCCTAAAAAGCAATGGCAACTATGCCTTACACTTGTCCGATCGCTTGTAGACGTTCTACAGTTGTCCCTAGACAATATTTATGGGCATAATGAGTTTGCATATTATAAAAGTTGTCCTGGTGCTAATTGGTCAATGAAAGAGTTTAGGAGAGAATTGTGATTTTGGCAGTAGATGATGTTTGTCCTGAGAATTTAAAATATTGGAAATATGTAGAAGAAATTCATGATGAATATCCTAATCTGAAAATAATTGCTTTCGTTATAGCAAACTTTAAGTATGAACAGGATGTTAGTAATTCTGAAATCTTTAAAGATTGGTATAACAAATTTAGAGAGTGGACAGAAATTGGAGTTCATGGGTACGATCATCTAAGTCCTCCTGAACAAGAAAGACCAGATGCTGAGTATTTTGTTAGAAAGTCTCTTGGAATTTTGAATCCGTTTTTACCTAAAGAATTTGTGTATCGTCCGCCTGGACACCAGAGAACAGTTAAAACAGAATTGAGTCTAAAGAAGTTAGGATTTGCAGGAATAGCTTACCAAGAAAAATTGAAATATTTTAAAGGAGGAGGTGATCTTTTTATAAATAGTCATTGTTGTGATCGTTTTGTTAATCCTGTGAGAAATTGGAAAAATTTTTTAAACACATAGGAGGTTGTCATGAGATACATTAAGTTGATGTTAGAAAAAGGTCCTGGTGGAATTGTTTATCCTCCAGCTTATCATACTACTCCTCTTCAAGGAGGAGGGTATATTACTGAAAAAGATTCTAAAAAAGGATCTATGATTCTTTGGGGAGATGATGTTTCTATAAGTAATTACATCGGGCATTCTGCCGTTACTGAACTCACTAAAGAGGAAGCAATCGCTTATAGCGAAACTCATCAGGAAAGAGTTTTAAAAGTAACAGATCCGGTTACTCTGGAGTTAATTAAAATCAAAGCTCTGCTTGGAAGACCTTTGACTCAGGAAGATGAAAATGCTATTGATCCGGATAATTTGACAAATGGAGTCATTAGGGCTGAGATCTTTGCAGATCAGATCTCGAAACTTTCGATAGTAGAAAAATGATAAGTGTTTATACATTTACGATGGGACGTGAGTTGTATTTAAAGCGTCTTATTGAATCCATAAGAATACTTGGGGGGAATGGTGAATTCGAACATCATATCTGTTTTCAAGGAGTTACTCCTAGTGATGAATTTTCGGATTACTTACAGGAACTTTATGAAACTTCTTATCCTTTAATAACTCATTTTTGGGATAAGAATTATGGAGGTTGTGAAGGTTCTAATAAAATCATCCCTGATTTATCAGGAAATTTAATTTTTAAACTAGATGACGATGCAGTTCTAAGATCAGATAATTTCTTCAAACACATAAAAGAGATTCACAATATCATTCCTGATTCAATCTTTTCTCCGTTTCCTGTTGGGTTAATAGGGAATCTCGGAGGAGTTGTCTCAGATAATGCTAACTTAAATGAACGATTTGTTAAATTCTCAGAGATAACAGATTATCACTATACGTTTCGGAAGACTATTATGGTTGGAGGACTTGCCAGAATTGCTCCTGCAAGCATAATTAAGAAAGTTAAGTGGCCTAATAGAGACATTCGAGTACTTGAAGATACTGTTTTTTCTCAACTTTGTAAGATAAATAGAGTCCCAATGTATTACTTGGAAAATGGGTTAATAGTTGAACATCAGGAAAGTTCTCTCGGACAAGAACAAAGATATGGAGGAAATATGCCATCAGTTGTCAAAAAATCCGAAAATCCTAAAATATCGGTTATTGTAACAACATACAATAGGGCAGGAAGTATTCTAGATGCTTTAGAAAGTATTCGTAACCAGTTTTTTAAAGATTATGAAGTCATTGTTATAGACGATTGTTCTACAGATAATACTGAAATGAAACTTAAGTATTATGCAGAGAAGCATAAAAAATTCAAATATTTTAAGACAAGCAAGAATCATGAACATCATAGTTATCCTAAGAACTATGGCGTCAGTTTAGCTAAAGCTCCTTATATAGCTTTTTTGGATGATGATGATCTCTATGGTGTAAATTCATTGTCTCTTTTATATGATAAAGCTATTAGTTCAAAAACTGACGTTGTTTATGGAGGATATGCTGTAAAAGATGAAGAAACTGGCAAGAATTTCAATGGAGCCGATTTCGAGTTTAATCATAATCTTTTGATAGAGAAGAATTTTTTAGTAACTTCTTCTGTGTTAATTAAAAAGAACTCTTTTTTAGCTGTAGGTGGATTTGATGAAAAAGTTTCAAGATTTTCGGATTGGCATTTATGGCTCAGAATGGATCAAGCTGGATATGTGTTTAATTCTATTGCAAATCAGATATCATTAGTTCGCATTAACGGTAAAGATTCTATGACGAAAAAGTATGATATCTATACTGACGCAAAAGGCAACATAGTATCTCATCCATATTTTGACATAACAGAATTTCAAACCCCTTCCAAAGACAGGTCTGTGGAGCCTAAGTTAGTGTCTACAGTAAATCCTAGCCTAGTTTCTATAGTTATCCCAGTATTCAATCGCCCTGATTTAACTAAGGTGTGTCTTGACAGTATTCGTGACTATACTTCATATCCTTTTGAATTAATATTAGTACAAGAGGGAGATGATCCTGAAATAACTAAACTCCTTAAGACTTATGATGCTAAATTTTCTCATAATATAGTTCCTAAAGGATTTGCAGGAGCCATGAATACTGGTCTTGAGTTAGCCAAAGGCAGTCATGTTTGTTTTCTTAATAACGATATTGTAGTTATTCCGAATTGGCTTACATATATGATGGAAGCATTTGAACGAGATTCTAAAGTTGGATTAGTTACTCCTACATATACTGAAACTAAGAGTAAGCAAAATATTGATTTCAATAAGAAGGATGATGATTTTACTTATATTGAAGACCCTATGAGCCTAAAGGGAGTTTGTTTTTTGATTTCTAAAGAGGTTCTGGATAAAGTTGGAATTTGGGATGAAAGTTTTGGCAGAGGAGGAGGGGAAGATAACGATATATGTATTAGGATTAATAAAGCAGGATATAAACTGGTAATAGCTAGAAAGTCTTTTATTTATCATTATGGATCTGCTGCTTTTAGAGAATTATTTAATAATGATATCCCTTATTCAAAAAAATATTCTGCTGGTCAATTTAGTAAAGTTAGAAAAAAATGGAAGTTTGATAAAGGACCTCGTGTTTTAGTTACTATTCCTACTTTAAAAGGTTGGATCTGGCATCCCTTAACTTTAAGCCTAGTTAGCTGGAGCCATAGCCAGAATTTTATTTTTGGTTATAAGATTTATCCTTATCTGGTACCTCATGATAATGCTCGAAATACCATCGTAAAAGATTACCTGGAGGACTTCTGGGATTACCTTATAATGATAGATGATGATATGGACGCCCCTGTGAATACCATTGATGAGCTTTTGAAAGCTGATAAAGATATAATAGGACCGACTTGTTTAACCATAAAATCAGATGATAAAGGTATGACATTTCCAATTCCAGTAGCTAATAGGTATGATGAGGATCGTAAATATCGGCCTTATTATGGAAACGGAATTGAGGAGACAGATACCATTTCTGGTGGAATGTTTATGGTGAAGCGCGAGGTTTATGAGCAGATTGAGAGGCCGTTTTATTTTACTTATCATAAGGATGGAACTGTAGAGTATAGTGAAGATTTCGTATTTGCTCAGCAATGTCAGGCTTTAGGTTATAAATTATATACTCATTTTGGAATAATAACTGATCATATGAAAACAATAGGATGTAAGTCTTTTAGTGATGCTTTACTTGTATCCTCTCAAAGAGCAGCAGCTGAATCACAACAGATAAATATTCCAACAGAGGAGTATGAAAAGAGAGTTAATAAATTAAGACAAGTAGCATGAGTTGCTTCTAATTTTGGTACGAACCAGCTTTTCTAAGAAGCATGAGCTTACCTTAGCAAGCAATTCGATTAATTTTAAATAATAAATCTTTTAATGCCGATGTACCTGGCGTTCCTTCTGGCTTTGGCTTTTCGGCAGAATAAATACACCTTGGATATGTAAATAATGCAATGGTTATTTAAAGTAGGTAATAAAAAACCGTCCTTAGACCTGGCAGAACGTCTAAGTTATTGGACTGACTGCCAGCTTGTCGATATACGTCCGACTGGTACGTACAGGGTTAAGGACACAAGACATTTCTGTATCATCGAGGATGGAAAAGACTTCTGGAAAGTCAGGGGATCTACTGACTGGAAGTCCACGGCTAAGTCTGTCCTTGAACTTAAAAAGTATCTCTCTGTTGCTGATGGCAAAGGGCTATATCCCTGGGACATAGGTTATGATGAAAAGACAAAGCCACAAAGGATAAGGGACTGGTTTTTTGATTATAAGTATTTCTTAGATCAAGGACTTATTACAAAGTCTATTTTTGATGATATTTATAACAAGTCAAAAGAAGGGATAATTTATACCGACAGAGATGTCACTCAATATCTATTCCATGAAGGTGTCAAAACCCGCCTTCCTTCTGATTACACTAACATTTCAGGTTCAATCGCCACTGACGGTGCTGGTGATGGTACAGACGGTGGCTTTACCATCGGTGCTGGTGTGGGGCCGGACTATGCCACGGTCACAGCATTTGAAGCCGACATTGCTGCTCAACTCACCGGAGACTTGCATGGCCTGCATTTAGATGAAGAATCAGCAATAGCGGCATCAGTTATTTTTGACACAGACACAAACACGCATACCTTATTTTTGACCGCTGAATCAGGTGATGAACATACTGGCGCTGTCTACGGAAATGGTGCGCGGATAAATTTTGGTACAAATGTGGAGATGAAGCTTCACGAAACCAGCGACGGAGATTTGGCTAAGGCTGAAATATCAAAATTAGCACTCGATGCGTCTGGAGCAAATAATACTGGTATTTATCTCGACAATGGTGGAGATGATGGTCTTTTAACTGTTAATCGAGTTTTGATAAAATGTGACGGAGATACTGACCGGGGGGTATACGACTATGTTTTTGCAACAAACACAAGAGTTACAAATAATATAGTTTACGGTGCCAGTGGTTCAACCGGTGATGGTTACGGGATGGCCCTTTATATATATACAACGACTAAATATTGGGCCAATAACACATCTATAAAAAACAAAAATAATTTCTGGCAAAATGATGGTTCTGTTAGAGGTACCCTGACTTTCAAAAACAATCTTGCCCAAGCTAATACAGGAGGGAGTGATTACCTCGACGATGGTGGTGGTTGGGGCACCCACTCCAAAAACCTCGCTGAAGATGCCACAAGTCCTGATAACACTTATGATAGCAAAGACCTTCACACAAATTCAGTATTCAAGGGTTATGCTACTGATGATTACCGCTTAGATTCAGCGGGTGACGGAACTAACCTTGCCATTGTTGATGACGGTGAAAATCTCTATGGCTCTGGTGTTACCGTGGATATTGCGGGGACAGCAAGGGATAATGGTACTCCCTTTTGGATTGGGGCAAGTCATATTGTGGCGGCGGGGG
>Ga0075122_10002633_pt1 | contig 11712 bp, 16 predicted proteins | sample AntAceMetag02UKB_FD_69790 | JGI IMG/M metagenome (GOLD analysis project Ga0075122, IMG submission 69790) | Saline lake microbial communities from Ace Lake, Antarctica - Antarctic Ace Lake Metagenome 02UKB | ecosystem: Environmental > Aquatic > Non-marine Saline and Alkaline > Saline | place... | reverse complement strand
CTTGTTTGCGAATTTAGATTCATAGTTACGGTTAACTAGGTTAGCCATAACGAGGTTGTTAGCAAGGATTATAGAAGCATCTCTAGCTACTAGGTCCGTTGTTACGAATGTGTTACTCATGATATATTACCTTTGTTTTGTGTTTAACTTAATTTCTTATCAGCCAAGTATTTGGCTCTTTCGTCAACAGTCATCTGATCTGGAGTTTTAGTACCTGATAGCTTACCTGTTCCAGTAGTGGAACCAGTACCAGTTGCAGCATCTGTTGCAGCTAGGATTGAGGAGTATTCAGTGGAGAAGGTATCTCTTGCAACTTTGACAGCCTCTTCATCAGTCAAATCGACTTCATTAAAGGCTTTCTCTACTGCAATTCTTTGCAAATCCTTAGGGATAGTATCTAGGAATCTAATAGACCCTCCTACTTTCTCCAAGTGATATGACCTTACAGTCGTATCATACTCTTTTTGCAAAGCGAGTTTGGCTTCTTCTGCTGTCTGGTTTGATGCTTTGACCTTTTCGATCTCAGCCTGGAGCCTCTCTACCTCAGACATGTCCTTGGTTTTAAGATCTTCCAACTGTGTTTCCAGTTCTGCAGCCCTTAACAGTGCTTTCTTTTTCTCTTCCAAGATTCTAGCCTTAGCGGCTTTCTCTGCACCTAGAGCAGCAGCAGCATCTGTATCACCTGCTGTTTGAGTTGTGACGCCCTGAATCTCTTTGATCTCTTCCTCTGTGAGGTTAAGTCCTTCGATTCCCTGCAGCTTTGTGATAATCTCTTCAATTGCCATACTTTACTCCGATCTATTTATCGTGTGACCAACACATACTCCCTTGTCAACGGCTAGGGCAGCCGAACACTCAACTTTCGGTGTTGAGTAAACCATCTTACATTATGGTATAAATCTTCCGCTATTGCGTAAAAAAGGGGACCCGTAGGTCCCCTTTTGGTTCTTAATCTTAATCAGGACCGGAACTGTTAGAGCTGTCAGAGCTAGATGAACTGTTCTGGACATCCGTACTCTCACTAGAGTCACTAGAATCACTGCTAGAGCTGTTCAAGCTGCTAGAATCACTGCTGCTAGAATCACTGCTAGAGCTGTTCAAGCTGCTAGAATCACTGCTAGAGCTGTTCAAGCTGCTAGAATCACTGCTAGAGCTGTTCAAGCTGCTTACGCTGCTTGCACTGCTTGTGCTTGCACTAGAATCGCTGCTACTGTTCAGGCTGCTTGAAGGGCTAGAGCTTGATACTGAGCTAGAATTAGAGCTAATAGAAGTGCTAGAATCACTGCTGCTAGAATCACTGCTAGAGCTGTTCAAGCTGCTAGATTTAGAGCTCACAGAAGAACTAGAAGAACTAGAACTGGATTCTTCAGTTTCACCGACATCAATAGTCTGCCACGATCCTGCACCAGACAATTCGTAGGTCTGTACGATATATACAGAGGCTTCTACTCCTGTTAGGTTGGACAGCTTAATGGTATCACCATCGTTTGTCCAAAGGTTACCAGTCCAGATACCTTCTCCTTCAGCTGCCAAAGCTTGTACAGCGACTCCATACCAGACACTGTTACGCTTGACGCTAATGCCTAGGTCACCAGTTGCTGCTGTTGCAAAATGAAAATGGACAACACTACTCCATCCGTTATTGCTAGTATCAACTACAATGTTTTCACTTGCGCCTGCTGCAACCGTCTTTCTTATGATATTTTTCATATCCATGGTTTTTCTCCTTACTCTCTCACTTGGAGTTTTTGTTTAACCGACGTTGTGTCAGTCATACATTATTATTCATTTTATCCGTTACTCTTCGCCTGTAAGCCCTACAGCCTCTTTCATATCGTCTTTCACATTGCTTTTCTCAAGCTCAGAAACAATAGATTGATACTTTACGGTATAACCACTGATGCTTGGATCCCATACAGTCATTATCTGAGCAAGCTTCTCTTCCGCCGTCTGTAATGTTTTTGATCTTGCACGGACAAGCATAGATAGATCCAAAAAGTCGAATCCCTTTGATTCTGCAGACTCAGCAGCATTAGTTTCTTTCCTTAACAAGAGCCCAGTAGCCTCGAATAGCTCTTGCTTGAGCTTGCCTAGCTCGTCTCTCATAGCTTGTATGTCAGAGCTTCCTGGCATCATATATCCTGGTGTAACATCTCCCTCTGCAAGTAGGATTGGATAGCTATATCCCTTAATCATTGTAGTAGCCACTTCAGCCGTTACGTTGTACGAACTCATTACAGTATCCATTACTGATGCTGGTAAATACATCTGGGGATAGACTGTGTTGTAGTAGTTGGAAAAGTTAGCACTACAAAGGTCGAGGATAGCTCTGTTTATGCTCTCTAAGCTGTCAAAGGTATGTGGTTCTGAGCTAGGAGTACCTACCAGCACGAATGGCACAGAACCAGTATATGACAGACTCTGCACATCTACTATTGCTTCACCAGATTCTGGAATCGTGATTTTTGTTACTACTCCAGGCTCCCAAAGTCTACGCACAGTTTGGAAATAAGCCTTCTCAACTGGATTACTGGCAATGTACTCAACGGACTCAGTTATAAGCCACTCTATCACTCCATTGCTGTTAATATACCAGTCAACGACTTGAGAAGCATCATAGACCTGTGCATATGGTCTAATCTTCTTAGCAACCTTGTCCGCTCTAGATACCTGCACTTCTGATGGTATTTCGGGGGCATCTATACCTATCCAGCACCATCCGTTAACAGTCAAGAGCGAACTTACGTCAATCATCAAGTCATCAATACTTTTGCCCATAGATGTAATGTCATTCTCTATTTCCGGTGTGATTCCACTCCTGACAGGCAGTGTGCCAAATACATATTGATTAATCTTATCGACGATACGGCTAAGGTAGGGTACTGTATAAGCTCTATCCTTTCGACCTACAACGGTAGACCCATCATTTCTAGTACCTCCAGACCAGTCTGTTTCTGACTCTGCTGCAAACCTAGATAGACGTGCATCAATATAAGGTCTGCCTCCTTTCCAGCCTAGCCTGTTAATTTCTAGCTGATAGCTTCTTAAGGTTAGTATCTCGTGTTCTCTTTCGATTAGTATATCAACTTTTTCATCTGCCATTTTCTGCTCCTTTACTAAGTTACCATTAGTGATGATTTTGCTTTGTTAGATTCTCCAGCGATGATAGAAACAGCATCAACAATGTCATCGTGAGATCCATCTGGGAATGCTAAAAACTCTTGGATTAGATGGTCATTCCAGACAGCTTTTGCCATATGGACATTCCCAGCCTCGAAGATAGGCTCCAGTATACTTGCCTTCAAGATTTTATCTCCAGGCAGTCTACTGGACCTAACGATATTTCGACCTGACAGTAATCGTTGCATTTCTTTAAAAGTGTCCTTATAAGCTCCCCAAGCCTCTACATAGACTGGGACAGTTGATCCGTCATGATTTGCAGCAGCTATAATTCTGCGATTTCTCTCTGGTGCTTCCCATTGTCCACGAATCATCTCTTTGATCCATAAGTGCTTACATCCCTTGGCATCCTTTGTGACTGCACCCAACACTCCAACGGTATAGTCAGGATCATTCTTATTTCGTTCTTTTGCGGTTGAGGCTAAATCCCACACCCGTAAATATCTTATTTCAGGAAAATCCTTATCGTCAATTATATCTACGTTGCTACAATCAAACATGTTTCCAGTTTCTATGACTGGACTACACATGTATTGAGCGGACCACTCCCTCAATCCTATCGTTTGCCTAATAGTATTCAGTTTATCCGCTGGATAGCGTGCGGGCCACAAAGCATCATATCCATCTTCTCCATCGTCTATTGCAGGGAGTTCGAGCACATCCCATTGCTCTGAGTCATGCTTTAGCAGATACCCAACCAAATCATCAGGATGCCATCGTGTCATGATAATGATGATAGCACCGCCAGGCTCTAGCCTTGTGTATACCGTTGATTTATACCAGTCTAACACCTTCTCTCTTCTGTTGGTGGACCCTGCATCCTCTCTTGACTTGTATAGGTCATCTAGTAGCATCAGGTCGGCCCCTCTACCAATAAGCTCTCCTCCTACACCTGTTGCAAAGTATGATCCACCCTGAGAGGTTTCCCATTCGGCTACCGATTTCTTGGCAGCCAGATCATCCGTGAGCTTACCTACAGACCCGGGCCATAGTGTCTGATGCTTCTTATCTCCTACAATCCTGCGAGCATCCTGAGAGTGCCGGCGAGCTATCCCTGCTCCATGCCCTGCCTGTACTACTTTTTTTGTAGGATTTCTGCCAAGATACCAAGACGGGAAAAGCACGGATGCATTTAGTGATTTACTATGCCTTGGGGCTGTGGTAATGATGAGCCTGGTTATATCTCCCCGTTCCACTCCTGCCAGTTTGTCAGCAATAGCTTCTACATGCCAAGGATCAAGGTATCCATCATAGACGTACTTGCAATAATCAATATAATTAGCCCTTGCCTGGCGTCGTGCTAGCAATTCAGCAGCTGCTTGTTGTTTTGTGACCAGACTCATATATACCTTGTAAGTGCCTGTAAAGTGTTATGCATCTCCCCTAAGTATCTCTGTTAGCTCTTCATCTGTCATCTCAGCAACGTCATGTTTTAAGGTGATTTTGATATTCTCTTCCGTCCATCCTGACATTTTGCCAAGCTGTGCTATAGCTCTAATCTTTACGGCTCTATCTCCGAATTCTGAGGTTGCTATATCAGATAGGATGGACTTTGCATGTATTATTGATATGATAGACTCAGCTTGAGCTAGCTCCTGGAGCCTCTTTATTTCGGCTTTAAATCTCGGATCAGCACACATCCTTGATGTGTTGGACCTTGACCATTTTGACTCCTTATAGCCTGCCTTTATAGATGCTTTTTCGTGCTTCATCCCTCCTGCAATATATGCCGCCATAGTAAGCTGTTTCGGGTTCAGCTTGGTTAATTCTCTCTTTTTCTTCTCCATTTTTCCTCCAACTTTGCTAAAAAAAGTGCTTTGTGCGACAAAGTGTGATCTCATTAAATGTATTTTCTTCCGTTTATTTTGCTGCAGATGTTAACTTTTTGCAGGCTAGTCTGGGCATCAAGCAATGAAACTGAGGATAAGCACATATAGCCTTAAGCTGCAAATGTACCCAGCTTTTCTTTTTACCTGACAACTTACACAATTTGCTGAATTGTATATCAGGATTAATAACCAAGATACTAACGATATGTTGCTGTAGTGGAGTGAGCTGGACGAAAAGATGTGTGAATTCTGAGAACATCTCTTTTATCACAGCAGTTACCTGTTCGTCTTTCCACATTTCGTCTATGTCAATTTTGTTTTTTGGCTCGTCAAAATCGGGATAACGAAATGACTGCTTTGCTGGATCTACAACGAATCTCTCCCATTCGTCCAAATTGTCTATTTTGCTTGTGTCTGATTCGTACATACTCATCTCCTTGTTTTAAAAATCTTCCATTATGGTATCAACAATGCAATTAACACTGTCAGATTGATTAGGCTTTGCTATCATTGTTCTCCTGGTAGGCTTCTTTGCTGGGGTAGGTTGGGTAGATTGGGTAGGTTGGGTAGCTAACTCTAGGCTAGCTGACAGAATGTCTGCGGACAGCTCTGGCATAAGGCTAGTATCTCCATCTATGCACGCACTTATTTCTACAGTGGGCCAGTCCTGTATTGATGATGATAACGATATACTACTGATTTCATAACCAAATTGGTAAAATATATCTTTGATTATGTTTATATCGTTGGTATCGTCTGAGAAACCGAATCTAGTCATAAGTACTGAGCAATCAATTTCGTGCCTATATGTGTGCTCGAGGCTATCAGGTGATAATGGCAGTTGCTCAGTGCTACTTTGGTAAGATTGCAGGCATACACTCATGTTACTTCTCCCCTATTTTTGCGACCTTGGTATATCCTTGTTGCCCTCAGGATACTGCAGGCTGATCTTCCCACCCTTTTCCCGATCATTGCCATTGTCATACCTTTTTGTCGCATCTCCCAACATCGTCTTTCGTGCTCGATCTTATCAAATTCTCTATTATGCTTATCGTACTGATCTGTGGCTGTTGCTCTCTTGATCCTATTGCGTACTCTTTCGATAGCATTATCTATCTGTTTCGTATTTTTGCCTAACTTTTCTGCGATATCTAAGTAGCAGTATCCCTGCAGATAATAATGCAATGCATCTTTCATCAGCCCAGACAAATCCAGCGACTCTATAATCTTCAGCTTTGCTTCGATATCATTTTTTACCGACAATAGGGATAGTGCATCTAGCTGTGTTGGATCCGTGAGTATATCTAATCCCGAGCATCCTCCGTCTATTCCGTCGATAGGTGCATCTAATGACTGCTGGTACACCTTTGTGTTTTTAACGATATGCACGTTCATTTTTACAAGATTCTTTTTAGCAAGTATCAGATTTATGATAGCACCCCTGGAATTAATCCATGTGTATGTGCTTATTGATGCTTTAGCAGGGTCCCATTTGTGCATATTTTTGCAGAGCCTTAGCACAGCTTCTTGATACAGATCATCCTGTGATACTTCTGGAGCTGTGCTAAAATACTTAGACACACATGCCCATATCGTATGGGACATCACCTCTACTAGCTCGTTACGGCACTCGATCCACTCATCTGTAAACTGCTTTAGAGAGATCAACTTGGCAGACAGCTCTTTTATCTCTACTGATTGTAACTTACGCTGCTCTTTGTCTAGCTTTGGCGATTGTGCTATTGGGTGATTTCGTATCATTTTACTATCTTTCGTAAGTTGAGCTATCCAGCTGCCTTAATTTTATGACCTCATCGTCTGTCAAATTACCTATGTGTATCATTGATGATAATTCAAAAAGCTGTATCTCTACTCTGCCTTCAGACGCTGGTAATTTATGACTTGGCTTGAGTAATGCTATCTCGTTGCCATATATTGTTTTTGTTAGGTAATCTACCCAGACTATTATAATTGGCATATTTAGGTTAAGCTGTTGTAGCTGGTAATTGTACCAATCGGCAACATCAATACCCGTACAGGCATATTTTGTCATTCTTGGCTTTGTTTTTACTTCAACGATTTTATAGCCTGTATCTCTGTGCCACGTCAGAATGTCGATTGGATGGGATCCATCCTCTTCATCAAATTTGGCAATTTTATAGCCTTTTTGCTTGAGTCTATCGACAACAATCCCTTCGCCGTAGCTGCCTAACACTGTTGTTGCTAGGCTCATAAAATTGTTATTATCGTTGCTCATGTCCAATAGTACTCGGACAATAATAGTTTCTCCTGCTTATTTATACATTTTTTCTTGACAAGGTGCTGAATTGCTGCAAAAACGGATAAAATGAATAATAATAGACTGACAAATCACACAATAACGATAACGATGTAAAATGGAAAAAAGTAGTGATAGCCTTAAAAAGCCCGTAAATAGCCCTACAAGCCGTGAGGGTGTAAAGGTAGGGGATAACACACATAGAGCAGATAACGGCAAGGGTAGCCGTAACAGGAGCTCTTGTAAGAGTTACTGGAACAGCAGTTATTGGGACAAGCCATGAGCAAAACGTACAGACGTAAGAAGCCTTGGGATAAGCCTGGCAAAGAATTCAAGCAAATGAAACGCCAGGCTGAGAGAGCTCAGGTTAAAGACGCAATGGCAAAAGGCAAAGAGATTCCTCGTTTCAGGAAATCTGATCAGTGGGACTGGAACTGATTTGATCCCATAACGGCTTATCATCTAAAATACATTGCTCAATCCTATCTAACTCTGCAGTATCATCTAGATTGATCTCATTGCCCTTGTTATCACACAGATACTGATACTGTAACATATTGTCTAGTGCCCAGTTTACAACTGCTTCTGGACTCATATGCATTGATCCACGGTCTGATCTACCTTTAAAGCTGTGGCACGAACAGCAGACGATGATACGGTTATGGGGATCAAATCTGAGAGCAGGATACATCTTTTTTGACCATGCATGATGTGCCTGGAGTCTATCAGTTGTACCACACAGGTAACAACATTGATCTTCTTTTCTTCCCTCCGAGGACCACAGTTTCAGGAGTTTCTTTCTTCTCTTGACATTGATCTTCTTTTGTTCAGTTTTTGTCACGGATAGCCTCCAGTCGTTTTTTGCTACCAAAATATTTCCTTCTTATCTTGAGCAGCCTTGAAGATACATACTGCCGGCTAACCCCAATATCCATGGCAATATCAGCTTGACTCCTACCATTGATTAACTCTTTTACTATTTTGTAGTCATAGCCGTCAAGCTTATTCGTTAGTTCACTGATCCATGCATCAAGAGCAATAGCCTTTTCCTGCCTGGTGATGGCATCGTAGGGAGCTTTAGCCCTTGAGTCAGGTAATGTATGGCTCAACCCCTTATCTCCGTCCACAGACCCGTCAGTCCAGTCTAAGGACAGCTCCTTGGGTTTATCCGCCCCAGTCAAAAGCCTTTGAGGCACTGATACCTGATAACGATCCAAAAGATTTGAGTGACTACATGACCACTGCATTACTCGGTGGAAGTATGTTGTAGGCTGAGCAGCAGTTTCGCAATTAACCTGTTTACAGGCTCGGTGTATTCGTATCCAGAGCCTGGATTTATAGTCGTCTACATCCATGGTACTGTTAAAGTATCCGAATCGACTGACAGCTTTGCCTGGAATGGACGAATCCCAGACAAGCAGAGCCATATCGTTAATGCAGTCAAGATATGCTTCATCATCTTTTTTGAGTGAATCTCTGATGATAATCAGTTTGCTTAGCTCTTCATTAAGTTTTATCAGTTCGTCTTTCATGGTAACTACTACCCAGGTTTACCTTGCTTTACCTTGCTTTTAACATTGATTTTCTTGTCTGTAAGTTTCATGTAACTTATACCTCCAGTATCTGTCAAAATGTCCTTGTAGGTAGAAAAAACAGACCATGACTTTCGCACCCTATATTATATCCAAGGAATGTCATTGACAAAAATCAATGAAACTCCCTGTATTGCAGTGACTTACACAGAAATAAAAGAATTTACTGTTTTTGTAGGTTATTTGCTACCTAAATCCCTAACTGACTATCATCCTGTTACTGCCAAAACCCTTGGGGTTTTTAAGGCAGTAAGGATGATGGTAAGCCGACAGGCTTAGCTCTTCAATTGAGTCCTTGCACAGGTATCACTTCACTCACCCCCTGCCCCCTGAGGGGGTAAATCCCTGGATAAAATAATACCAACCAACCAACAGCCAAACCAACCAACAGCCCTAGTTGTATCACGGTGGAGTTAAGAGTTAAGGATGAGATACATCATGGTTTCGTGCGATTGTCATCAACCAAATTCACGTCAAGAAAAAAGGTGTATAATGTTCCAGTGATAAATATTATTGGTCTGACAAAGGAATGTCATGTCCCACCAGAGTACTATTATTCATGACAAGAATAATTAACACTGCAAAAGGATATGACATGAATGAAGAACTAAGAACAAAGCTAACTGAGATTACATCTAACTCAGGCAGTCGTCAAGATGAAAGAAATAGACAGCTGTTGGTTGGAGGACTTGAGGGAAGTGGTAAATCAAGAGATGTACTTGACTGTGTACTTAACGGTGACATAATAGACTTTGAAAGCAGATATGTAGTCTATGCCGCTAACTCTTATAAGCTCCTCTCTGAGAGGCAGGCTGAGCTAATGAAATCCTATGGACTGACTGAAAGGGAATGTCCAATTATCACGAAGTGCAAGCTTGAGAACATAGAGGAGCATAACAAGCAATATATAGGGAACAACCCTAGGGATACCTATCCAATTGAAGCTAAGGTAATTTTGATGACTATTCAGGCTGTCAAAAAATGTCATCATACGATGTTGGAACCAGAGAAATCATCTATAGGTAAGATATTTTCTATGCTAATTGTAGATGAGTTTGACTTTTGTTCGTGCCTCATCCCTCGCTTAGACCATCTCGTTAACAACATGATAGGTAGCAAGTCAATAACAACTATCCGAAAGTTCGTCACTAAACACTGGTCTAGAATGGATGCAGATAGGCTAGATGATAGCTATAACGGATATGGCAATCAAGAGGTTCAGGTTGCTTATTACATAGACCGTAACAGGACCAGATGTATCCCAACTGTTTTTATCAGTTCAGAAAAGGTAGCTGAACTAACTCTTTCGTCTATAGGCTTCGACATCATATCTCTAGGTGGAGATAAGTTTAAGAATCACACTTTGAATGTATGCCCAGCTATTGTAAATAGATTCCTATATGGCAAGCTAAACCAGGACAATAGCTGGGGTATCTTCGGTAGTAAAACTATTATAGCAGATAAGTATGATAAAAAGCTACCACTCATCCACGATACTGAAATCATAAATCATATGCAATGCAGGGGGAGCAATAAGATTCAGGGAGAGAAATCGTTATTGTCAATTGTGTCACATGTCCCTGCAAACGTGATAAATAGCATCTACGCAGCTGTAAATAGCCCTTATTCCTTTGGGGAAGAGCCCTCACGGGATGAGATACAGGCTCTGTACTACAGGGACAGGGTTATGCAGGCTATAGGCAGAGTGCTTGGATACAGGGGAGAGAGGCATGGAGTACAAGAAACATGGCTAATCATATCTGATGGCATATGGGAAAGCATTCAGGCATACATTGCCTCTGGAGTAATTGACCTGCCATATTCAGTCAAAGAGTGGTGTTTTGAACACGCTGACTGGAAAGAACTTCAGTCACATGCTGCTAATATGATGGCACATAATCAAGAAAATAGGGATAAGCACAGAAAATACATCAGTGGTGAGAATGAAGTTCTTGCAAAAAACTTGATAAGTGATAAGCTGATCATAACTAGGGATACTAATGACTATATCCCACTGTCTGTCATTAAAAAAATGATGAAAGATGCAAACATAGTGTCTATGCTTCCAAAGTCATTAGGTGCTATGCAGGGACTAATCCCATCAAGGATTACACGTAATGGTAAAACTAAATGGGTGTTCAAGGGTGTAAAGGTACAGTAGTCATAAGGATAAACGAATATGAGCAATACATCTGAAATGATTGCAATCATGGAACATGGTATGAGCCTGGCTACGTTTAGCGAGTTCGAGGACTTGTTAAGGGCTCATAGCCTTATTGTTTACCCGCGAGGTATCAATCTAGTCATTAGGGATAACCTTACAGGCTACAGGAAGAGGCTAAGAACCATTGGAATGCATGATAGATACATGGAAAGGCTGAGGGACTGGGGAGCCTTAGTACATGAGTAACCACAATGATCACAAATAAATACGGAGTAACAGGAACACGTTTATACACAAGTACTTAGGCTTGTTTTTGAGTGTATCTTGGAGTAACCACAATGAGCCAAACATCTGAAATGATAGCAACGATAGAGCACGGACTTGGTCTAGATACCAGTACCGAATTTGAACGTTATTTGGCATGTCTGGACCTTGCCATAGTCACAAAAGGATTCAACTTGGTCTGCATAAACGAAGATACGGGGCTGAGGAGAAGGCTGACCACAATAGGGCTACAGGACCAGTACCTTGCTCGTTACAGGGAGTGGGATGAGTAACACATTCGTAACAACGGACCTAGTAGCTAGAGATGCTTCTATAATCCTTGCTAACAACCTCGTTATGGCTAACCTAGTTAACCGTAACTATGAATCTAAATTCGCAAACAAG
>Ga0075122_10002627_pt1 | contig 11736 bp, 15 predicted proteins | sample AntAceMetag02UKB_FD_69790 | JGI IMG/M metagenome (GOLD analysis project Ga0075122, IMG submission 69790) | Saline lake microbial communities from Ace Lake, Antarctica - Antarctic Ace Lake Metagenome 02UKB | ecosystem: Environmental > Aquatic > Non-marine Saline and Alkaline > Saline | place... | reverse complement strand
GGCTTATTAATTTATATAGAGATTGTCAAAATTCAGAATACTATTATATAACTATTCTCGAGCCAACAAAAGGATGTCTTTATTCTTTTAACGGAGAAATTATAAAACTTTGGTATAATAGTATAGGGCAAGATAATTTTGTTATTCCAGAGGCAAGTAAAAAAATTATTGAAGAGGATGCAGGATTTATTATTTGGAGGTCTTGGGCAAGTGTTTATTATGTAGATGAGGAATTAAACGGAATTTCGGGGATGACAGCTTCTCAATTGATGTTATCTTTGGCATATAAGGATTATCTTGAAAATGGAATAACTAAATCTACATTATATTCTATTATAGGGTATGAAACAAGTAATTCACTTAATTGTGAATAAAATTATGGAAATTAAAGAAAAATAAATTTAAATCTTTGCGTTTTATCTATTTGGAGGCTTCCCAGCAGAATTTAATTTTGCATCTAATGCAGCTTTTTTTACTTGAGTGATTGCAGGTTGCACATAATAAAAATCAAAGAGTTGTTCTAAAACATCTAAAGTCCATTCTGTTTCTCCTTCCTCAATATCAATAATTTCTCCGCTATTGGTAGACTTCATTGGATGTGCTGCAAAGTTTCCAATATTTCTAATTGCATCTATTGCATCACTTAAATGACTTGGAAGAGTTTGCATTGCTTCTCCAATTTCATCAAACAAATTTTTTTCCGTTACTCCTTTTTCTCTAAGCATATTTTGTAAACATCTTCTTGCTAAGGCAGCTGAAGCTTTCGAACTCAATGGTTCAACTAAAGATGCTTCATTAAAATCTTTAGCAATATTTTCTGGAATTTCCTTTGGTGCAGAATTCCTAACAGCTCCCAATGGGGGAATCATTTTTTCATCAAAAAATAAAATAATTTCTCCACATTCAGCACATCTGCAAGAACGCAATTGTTTAATTTTATCTTCTGTGCCTGTAATTAACATGAAATTCCCGAAGTGTGAAATTCTTCCCCCACTTCTTTCTTTAACATCTTCAAAACGATTAGGAGTTTTACAATGAGGACATGTTCCTTTTTGATTAGATACAATTACCATACAAAATTTACAAATTCAAACTTTTTAACACTTTCTTCAAAGATTCTTTTAAAAAAACAAATCAAATAAAAATCCCCATTTTCTCTCTCAAATATATCCTTCCTTAATTTCCCCTAAAATACATTAGTCGTCCCAACGACCTCCCTCAACCTAAAAAGAAAAATTAAAACTTTGTGTTTTCATTTCTCCTTACGATAAAAACACTTATTTGTTAACTTCCTACCAATAAACTTAAAATCAGTCTTTCTAATCAAAGCATTAGAACAAATTTCCTCAAAAGCATAAACTTCAATTTCTTTACCTAAACTTTTAATTGCCCTAACTAATGGAGCAAAATCTCCATCTCCTGAGATCAAAATAGCTTTATCATATTTGTCTCTATTTGCATCCATAATCATATCAATAGCCAACTTAATATCATCGCCCTTAATCGAATAAAACTCCTCATTCGAATCATTCAACCTCTTTTGTCTCTTACATAAAATAACCTCAAAATTTTCAAGTTCTCTAATACGATTGAATAATTTTTGTTGTCTTTCCCACTTATTAATATTCAATCTCCTCTTTAAAGAAGCATTATAATAATTAGTTTTTATCATTTGATTTCCCTTAGAAATTTCTTTAACAAATTTATCAAAATCAAACATAAAATCATTATATCTCTTATTTATAGTTTTTATTCCATAAACAAAATTAGCACCATCAATATAAATGGAAATTCTTTTTTTCATTTTAATAAAAAGTGCCGGCGTTGCGAAAAGCAAAACCGGGAACACGGTTTGCAGGATATCCGAAGACTTAAGGCATTCCCTGACACCTTAATAGAATTAAAGATTCTTATTATTTAAGCTTTTCGTAAGACAATATTAATACAATTTTCAGTAATTATGATATCAAAGATTTTCCTTGCCACGCCTTACAAGTTCCATTCAAATTCTAAAAGGAGAAAGTTGATGATATAGCCTTGAGGGGAATGCTGGACGAAGGCGTTCTGACAAAAGATTTACAAGCAGGCTATATTCCTCCAAACATGTATAACCTTTTAGATAATTTTCTGAATATGGAATAAAATATTCTGCTCCGCATTCTCCACAAACCTCTAAAGGATCTTCTTTGGAAAAATTTTTCAGGGAATATTTTTCACCACAACAATAACATATTAATTCCTTTAATCCTTTATCTGATTTGTCTATTTCCGATTCCATATTTTTATCAAAATATTTTAATTTACATACCAATCCCAATAACTTCAATCATATTCGAACACTTCAACAGATTTATATATATTTATTTTTTAAAGATTTTATGGATAAAAAAGTTTTGGCAATAGGAAGCATACTTATCATGATTGGAATCGTAACAGCAACAACTTTCTTATTTATTTTTCCATATCAACCTGATCAACCTCCTAAAGCAAATGATGCGAATTCTTCACAAGAAGGAATTTTGGAAGTAGTAAATGCTAATAATCAATTCGCTTTTGAATTATATTCAGAATTAAATAAAGTTGAAGGTAATAACATGTTCTATTCTCCTTATAGTATTTCAACAGCAATCGCAATGACTTATGAAGGGGCAAGAGGAAAAACTGCAGATGAAATGAAATCAGTTTTTCATTATCCAGAAAAGGAAATATTAAGATCAAATTCAGCGGCGATTTACAATAATTTAAACAAAGTGAACAAAGCATATGAGTTGATGACTGGGAATGCTTTATGGGTTCAAGAAGATTGTCCTTTTCTTGAAGAATATAAAAGCAATGTTGAAGAGTTTTATGGGGGAAAAGCAGCTGTTTTAAATTTTATTACAGAAACAGAAAAATCTAGGCTAACAATAAATAGTTTTATTGAAGAACAAACAAATGGTAAAATTAAAAATTTAATTCCTCGGAATAAACTAAAATCTTCAGTGAAATTAGTGATTACTAACGCTATTTATTTTAAAGGAGATTGGGAATGGAAATTTGATAAATCTGATACGGTTGATCAAGATTTTAAAATAACTCCAGAGGAAGTTGTTAGAGTTCCAATGATGCATATGGCTCCCGATAAAACGGAATTTAATTATGTAGATATGGAAAATTTACAAATTTTAGAGCTCCCATACAAAGGAGAGGAAATTTCTATGTTGATTTTATTGCCCAAAGAAAACTTGGAAAGTATTGATTCAGATTTAAATTCAGAAAAACTTGAAGAGTGGAAATCTCAAATGCAAAAAACAAAATTAGACAAAATTTATCTTCCGAAGTTTGAATTTGATTCAAAATATTTCATGAAAGAAACTTTAATAAAAATGGGAATGCCAACTGCATTCGGTGATACTGCAGACTTTTCTGGAATGACCAGCGCAGAATCTCTTAAAATAGGTTCTGTGATTCATCAAGCATATGTTAAAGTAGATGAAGAAGGGACAGAAGCAGCGGCCGCAACGGCAGTTATAATGGTTACAAAAAGTTCCCCAATGCCCGGAAAAGTTTTCAGAGCCGATCATCCGTTTATCTTTTTAATTCAAGAAAAAGAAACAGGAAATATTTTGTTTTTAGGAAGGGTTACTGATCCCACAGTTCAATAAGAAGATTGTTGACAAAATTTCCCAACATTTTTTAAATCAAAATATCTTTTATTTTCTTTATGTGAGGGAATTAGAGGTTTCATTTTATATTTTTGATATGTTTTTTATAATATTCATATCCTACAAGAATAGCATATGTGACTACAATTATGAAAAGATAATCTTCTAAAGGAATATATCCGAAAAAGAGATTTAAAGTTCCAACCCCTGGATAAAACCAATGCCCCCTCCAAACAGCATAATTATCCCAAATCCCTCCAATAACCAAAACTGATGCATACATAACAATCATTTGTATTTTGTTCTTGAATAATTTTATTTTATCTAATTTATGAAATAAGAAAATTATTATAAAAATCCCAATTTCAATTAAAAGGTATTCCATAAAAATAATTAGAAAATTAACTTATTAAATCTTTCATTTCCCAACATTTTTTAAATCAAAATATCTTTATACTATAAATTAAAATGGAAGTTTGTACAATTGGTGGATATGAGGAAGTAGGAAAAAATATGACTGCGGTAAAAGTGGGAGAAGATGTTTTTTTATTTGATTGCGGATTTTATTTGCCCGGAGTTATAGAATTACAAGAAGATCATGAAAAGGAATATTCAACTAAGGGACTAAGAAGAGTTGGAGGAATACCCGATGACAGAGTTTTAGATAAAAATGGTTGGAGAGGAAAAGTAAAAGCTTTATTTCTCTCACACGCCCACTTAGATCATGTTGGAGGTATTGCATATCTTGCAGATCGTTACCCAAATGCAACAATTTTTGGAACGCCTTTCACAATAAAAGTTTTAGAATCTCTTTTAGAAGATTCTCATATAGATTTATCCAACAATATAAAAACAGTTCAATCAAACTCAACACACTCAATTCCTGGAGCGGATAAGGATGCAAAAGTTGAATTTGTTCATACAACCCATTCAACAATTGATTCAACCTTTGTTGTTTTACATGCAAAAGGGGGTTCTTTCTTTTATGCTTTGGATTACAAATTTGACGATACTCCCACAATGGGCCCTCCACCAAATTATTCCCGATTAAAAGAAATAGGAGAAAATGGTGTTAAGATAGCAATAATTAATACACTTTATTCTGGAAAAAAAGAATCCAATTTAAGTGAAAAAGATGCTGATGAAATGTTAAAAAAAGCATTTGAAAAAGTGCAAGATAGAAATTCCGCTTTATTCATTACCACGTTTTCTTCCCACATAGAAAGATTGAATAATATCGTTAAACATGCAAGAAATACAAATCGGGAGATAATTTTCCTCGGAAGAAGTTTAGCCAAATATGTTGATTGTGCAATGAAAATAGGCAAATGTCCATTTAAAGGACAAATGAAAATAATGAAATATCGGGGACAAGTAAATTCAATTCTAAAAAAAATAGAATCAAATCGGGGAAAATATCTTGTTGTTTGCACAGGTCACCAAGGAGAAAAAAATTCAATTCTAGATCGGATTTCAAAAGGGACGACTCCTTTCAAATTCAAATCTGGAGATAATTTAATCTTTTCTTCAAGTGTAATCCCGACTGAAGTAAATCTTCTTGCAAGAGAAAAATTAGATGCAAAATTCAAAAAGATTGGGGTAAATTTGCAAACAAACGTTCATGTGCACGGGCATGGAAGTCAAGAAAGCAAAAAGAAATTAATTGAATTAGTAAAACCAAAAATAATTATCCCTGCACACGGTGATTTAAAACAAGAAGAAGAATTAATCTGCGTTACAAATGAATTAGGTTACAAACTCGGTGAAACATCCCATCTTGCTAAGAACGGACAATTCTTCTCTTTCTAAAGCGATATTTTTTAAATAACTCTTTCTTTAAGCAGCAATGGTAGAAGAGAAAGAATATCTTTTAACTAGTCAAGAAATTCTAGGAGGGATTAAATTTGCTGTCGAAAAAGGTGAAACTCTAAAGAATGCTATGATGTCTTTTTATAGGGCAGGTTATGGTAAGCAAGAAATTGAAGAGGCTGCAAAAACTTATTTAGAAATGAATAATCCTGGACAAATGGATGTAACAAAAAGAATTCCTGAAAAAAAAGTAGAGAGTAAAAATGAAAAACTTGTGACTAATGTTGGAGTTAAACCAGGAGAAAAAAAAGAAGAAGTAAAACAAGTAGACAAAAAAGTTGAAGAAAAAAAAGTAGAGAGTAAAAATGAAAAACCTGTGACTAATGTTGGAGTTAAACCAGGAGAAAAAAAAGAGGAAGAAAACAAAATTAAACCTTTGACAGGAAATTCTGTAGAAAACAAAAATCCTTCCGCAATGCCCAAACCAAAAGGATCTCAAAATTTAGGCCAGAAAAACAATAAAGAAACAGTTCAAAAAGTTTCAGAATATGGGACTGTCATCAAAGCACCAAAAAAAGGAAAACTAATCACACTTGTTTTAATTCTAATTTTGGTATTTTTATTCGGAATCCTAGGAGCAATTATTTTATTTAAATCAGAATTAGTTTCTTTTTTCAATAATTTATTTGGTTAAAATGTCTTTAATTTATTCCCCCGAAGAAGATTCATATTTATTATCTGAAATATTAAAGAAATATATTCATAACAAAAACATAAAATGTTTAGAGATCGGAATTGGTTCTGGAATCCAACTTGAAACATTAAAAGAAATAGGAATAAAAAAAGAAAACATTTCTGGAGTCGACATAAACAAAGATGCAATTGAACATTGCAAAAACAAAGGATTCAACGTCTGGAAATCAAATTTATTCTCAAAGATAAAAGAGAAATATGATTTAATAATTTTCAATCCTCCTTATTTACCCGAGGACAAAGATGAAGACAAAGATTCAAAAATTGCAACAACTGGCGGAAAAGAAGGTTCTGAAATCATAAACCATTTTCTAACACAAGCAAAAAATCATCTGAATGAAAAAGGAAAAATTCTACTATTAATTTCTTCTTTAACAAAAGGAATTAATTGGTTAGATTACAAAAAGAAATTAGTTTCAAAGAAGAAATTATTTTTTGAAGAGTTACAGGTTTGGGAATTGACAATCTAAAATCATTTCCGATCCTTCCAACATTTCTTTTTCTTACAAAGTTCTTTCAACTGCCAATGTTTATCAATTATCGTCGGTCTTTTTTCTTTATAGAAAACTCCAGTATAAATTTTATCACCTTTCTTCACACCATTATAATCCCACTCCGAAGCTAATTTCATTGCTTTATCAAAATCTTTAACATCATGACTTTTTGGAATTTCTTCCAGTAATTCTTTATATCCTTTATCTGGGTGGAAAATAATACATGGTTGTAAAATTTCAATAAACTTAAACCCTCTATGTTTTTTAGCTTCTTCCAAGATCCCTTCAACTTGTTTCACGTCGGCAAAAACTCTAGCAACAAAAGTTGCATTAGAGTTCAAAACTAATTTCAACGGATTAAATGGTTTAACTGTCACTCCTTCAGGAGTTGTTTTATCCACAAACCCTTGCTCAGTGAGTCCAGTTGGTTGGCCCACAGTCAAAGCAAAAACCTGATTATTATGAACTATGCAAGTAATGTTAATGTTCTCTCGAGCTGCATGAACTAGGTGACTAACTCCCTCATTAAAACATCCCCCGTCTCCAATAAAAGCATAAACATCTAAATTTGGATTTCCCATTTTCATCCCGAGAGAAGTAGGCAATTCTCGCCCATGAAGAGTATTAAGACCGTTAAGATTAATATAATCAAATATTTTTCCCTGACATCCAATTCCAGAACAAATGGCAAAATCTTCTTTCTTTTTCCCACTTGCCAATTCTTTTTTAAAATAATTTTTCACTCCTGCAAGTATCTGAAAATTAAAACATCCCGGACACCACGTCGGTGTTGTTCCTGTCTCTAAGTTTTGTTTTTTAGTTTTCATTTTATATTTTTCCCAATCTGTTTTAATTTAATAATTCTCCACATTCCAATAATCAAAACAACAATTCCCGAAACAATAGTTTCCCAAGGATAAAATTTCATAAGAGAAATAAATCCAATTAAAATTATCACGAGTCCCAGTATCAAAAATAATTCACTAGTCATATCTTTAGAATTTTTCCAAATCATTTTGCCCACTCCTTTAATTCTTCAATGAAATGTTCTTCCATTCTTTTTTTATTTTCTTTATACCATTGACCTTTATCCAAGTCCATTCTTACACTGGTTCCATGAATAATTGTACAATTATTTTCTCCTTTGATTTCAAACCAGGCAATAGAAGAATCCTTGTTTTCAATAAAAGCCATATTAACCCCCTCATTAGGAATGAAAGTTAAAAAAGCAAATTCTTTACCAAAGTGAAATTCATAATTGTGCTCAGATATTTTTTTGAATTTAGAATTTTCTGGAAATTCTTCTAACTTAATCAATTTTTTTGGAGTATTAATTTTTTTCCACAAATATTCTCTTGTTTTATTAGTTTTTAATTTGACTTCAAATTCTTTATATTTCATTTCCCAAACCTCCCAACAATTTCTTTCCGCAATTCATCACATAAAAAAGGCCGAGCATCATATCTTAAAATTTTATCTTTAATCAAAACCCCGGTCTCCTCACGAATAATATCACAAAGTTGCCCAGTTGCATTATTCTCAATAGCCACAATCTTCCTTTTGTTCTTCAACAACCCCTCAACTTTTTTAGGAAAAGGTTCAATATACAAAATCTGGATAGCACAAATATCCAATCCCTGAATGGAATCTAAAACAGCTCCTTTGGTAGAACCCCAAAACACAACACAATTCTTCGAATTCTTTTTCCCATGAATTTTAAATCCCTCAAATTTCTCACATTCCTCAGCAAGCATTTCACCTTTCTTTTTTCTAGCTTCAACATTCAATTTAACAATTTCTGCATCTTCAGTTCCACTCCCAGTTTCAGGATCTTGTTCATATGAATTATATCTTCCAAAACTTACAGAATGTTTTGATGGAATAATCTTTGGTTTTTTCTCAGTCGTAAAATAACTCTCAGCCAAATGCTTATCAGACATTAAGATTCCAGGAACTCCAAACTTTTGAGTTAAGTAAAAAATCTGTGAAGTCATCTCTTCAGCTTCAACCGGGTCCCCTGGAGCCAAAACTATTCTAGAAAATTCTCCATGCCCCGAATGCCTCGCCATATGCAAATCGGCTTGAGCATTGTAAGTTGCAACTCCGGATGCAGGCCCCGCTCTTTGAGCCAAATAAAACACTAAAGGAATCCTAGCAATGCCACACATACTCAAAGCTTCAGTCATCAAGCAAAATCCCCCTCCGCTAGTTCCGACCATTGTCTTTGCCCCAGTAATGGCAGAACCACAACCAGCATTAGCAACGGCAATTTCATTTTCCAATTCCAAAACTAAATGTCCATCCTTTTTCTGTCTCTGAGCAAGCTCACCCAAAACAGCAGTCGCAGGAGTCATTGGGTACGCAAAATAATTATCTAAACCAGATTTAATTGCCCCTTCTGCAACAGCAACACTCCCAGAAGAAAAAGTTCTGGGCGCCCTCGGAACTCTCCCAATCTCAAAATTATTTTCAGCTTCAGAATACCCTTTCTTTGCATCAACCAGATTCTCTTTATATCTTCCCAGTTCTTTCAATCTCTTATCTAACAATCCAAAAGACAAACCAAGAGCTTTATACATTTTCCCAGCAAAATACATGTTCGGATTTTTCCCAGAAATCACAACTCCTCCCTTTTTCAAATGAGTTTTATGTTTCTCCACAGTATTCTCATCCAAAGCAACAATAATTTCATATTTAGATTCATGAGAATGAACGGGTTTATCCGAAAATGTCAAAACATTGAAGGAATGCCCGCCCCTAATCAAACTCTGATAATCTCTATAATAAAAAACATAATAGCCTTCTTCTGCCAAAGTTTTAGCCAAAATATGTGTTAGGACATTAGAACCTTGTCCAGCTTTTCCACCAAAAAGAATATTGTATTTCATATAATCAACCTCTAATAAAAAGAACTTCTTGAGAATTATAAAGGTTACGGACTATTGGATTATTCTAACATAATACAAGCATCATGCACACATTCAATTTTGTTGTCTTCACAAAATTTAATTGCTGCAGCAGATTCAGAACCAGGCTGCATCCAAACTTTTGGAATTTTCATTTTCTTCACATCAATCAAGATTTTTTCAGTAATCGCAGGAGGAACAACAAACACAACCAAATCAATTTTTCTTCCAACGGCTTTCAAATTTTTATAAGCAGGAATTTCCAACACGATATCTTCCGAAGGATTAATCGGCACAGCATCGCATCCTTTAGCGATCAAATCCCCCATAACCAAGTTTCCATTTTTCCGAACATTATTGCTTGCTCCAACAACTGCGATTACAGAATTTTGATCTACCATTATTTTCAAAAAATTTTCGAGTATTTAATATTTGCCCTCAATTTCCCATTACATCACAATCAATTTTAAAAACAAAACCCCTCTAAATTTATTATGGTAAAATTCGCACATTTAGCAGATGTTCATCTCGGGGGATGGAGGCAAGATCCAATGCAAAATTTAAATTTTCAATCTTTCCAAAAAACCATAAAAATTTGCATTGAGAACAAAGTAGAATTTGTTTTAATCGCTGGAGATTTATTCGATTCAGCTTATCCCCCAATAGAAATTCTAAAAGAAACTTTTGCAGAATTCAGGAAATTGAAAGAAGCAAAAATCCCCGTATTCATGATCGCAGGTTCACACGATTATTCCGTCTCTGGAAAAAGTTTTTTAGATGTTTTAGAAAAAGCAGGATTCTCAAAAAATGTCCATAATGAAGAAACAACCGAAGAAACAATTTTACTAAATCCAACTTTGCATGAAAACGTGGCAATCTATGGTTACCCTGGAAAGAAATCTGGTTTAGAAGTTCAAGATATAAAAAAATTAAAACTTAATGAAGCCCCAGGAATGTTTAAAATTTTAATGTTGCACACAACTTTAGATAAAGTTCGGGGAGTTTTACCAATTGAATGTGTCAATTCAGATTCTCTACCCGAAGCAAATTATTACGCTCTTGGACATATCCACGTAGATTTTGTTTACAAAAACATTGTTTATCCGGGACCAATTTTCCCAAACAATTTCCAAGAATTAGAAACATTGCACAACGGAACTTTTTACATTATTGATACAGAAGATTTACAAAAACCATTCGAAAAAATTGAATTAAAGATTAAAGAAATTGAATCATTAGATATAGTTGTAAAAAATGCAGCAACAGCGACAAATGAAATAATTCAAGAATTAAATAAAAGACAAATAAAAGACAAAATAGTTTTATTGAGACTTTCCGGAGTTTTAGAAAATCAAAAACCCTCCGACGTAAAAATTGACAAAATAGAAGAAGCCTGTTATGAAAAAGGAGCTTATTTTGTATTAAAAAATACACATGATTTGATGACAAGAGAAATTGATTTAAACATAAAAATTTCAAACAAAAATAATTTAGAGGGAGAAACAATAAAAAAATATTCAAATGAAAATCCTTCGAAATTCAATGAATTAATTCCTTCATTGATGAAATCTCTTTCAATAGAAAAACAAGAAGGTGAAACAGTTGACACCTACAACAAAAGATTGATTGGAGAATTAAAAGGAATAATAGATCTAGAGTAATGTAATTATTATGTAGTAACAAGATATAAAAGTTTATATATCCTTTTCTCCAGAAATACACATGGCAAGAATACACAAATATCCCAAACAAATCCCAATGGATTTTGAAGCAAGAATTTTAGATGCAGATGATTCTCGGCTTTATCGCGAAGTTTTACAAAAAGCTAAAAAAGATTTTTCAAAAGGATTTCAACATATTTCAAATAACATAAACCCAGATAAAGCAAGCGGTTCTAATTTTTTCTTTGTTTCATTAATGGACGAAATTATGGGAAAAGAAGAAAGAATTGCTACTCTAGATGATTGGGGAGAAATGCTCTTTGGAGGAAATTTTGCAGAAGGAGTTTATTTTGATTCAAATCAATTAATCCTCAGGTCAGACAAAGCAACTTGGAAAAACAATCAACCAATAATAAATGATTTAAGTAAAAAACTAAAAGGCGAATTTGAATATTCTTCCGAAAATCCA
>Ga0075122_10002626_pt1 | contig 11739 bp, 15 predicted proteins | sample AntAceMetag02UKB_FD_69790 | JGI IMG/M metagenome (GOLD analysis project Ga0075122, IMG submission 69790) | Saline lake microbial communities from Ace Lake, Antarctica - Antarctic Ace Lake Metagenome 02UKB | ecosystem: Environmental > Aquatic > Non-marine Saline and Alkaline > Saline | place... | reverse complement strand
GTAAAAAAATTTGATTTAAATTTAGATCAAATTCAGGTTTTATTGAATTCAAAAATACATGAGCATAGATTTAGTGCGTTGGTTTTTTTGTTAAATAAATATGAAAAAAATAGTGAAGAGGTGTTTAATTTTTATTTGAAAAATTCCAAAAAAATTAACAATTGGGATTTAGTGGATGCTTTTGCTCCCAAAATTGTTGGAAAGTTTTTGGTAGATAAGAACAAGGATATTCTTTACAAGTTGGCGAGGTCGAAGAATTTATGGGAGAAGCGTATTTCTATAATTTCTACATTGTGGTTTATACGAAATAATAAATTTAATGATACATTAAAAATTTCAGAAATACTTCTTAAGGATTCGCATGATTTAATACATAAAGCGGTTGGATGGATGCTTAGGGAAGTTGGTAAAAAGGATCAAGGCATTGAGGAAAAGTTTTTAAAAAAACATTATAAGAAAATGCCTCGAACAATGCTTAGGTATGCGATTGAAAAATTTGATGAGGTTAGACGTAAAAAATATTTGAAAGGTGATATTTAATTTAATATTAAAGATTTAAAACTTTTCCATTGGAACTTAGGTGAGAAGTTTCACCAAATTTATATCCGAATTCAGATGCCAATTCAATCATAGGAGTTTCTTGCTCTAGGCTTCCGTGTGCTGGAATAATATGTTCTGGTTTTAACATATCCAACATAACTCTTAAATCTTCTCTGCTTCCGTGTCCGTGAACATGAACATCTGTTTGAAGTTTAACTCCCATTTTTCTTAATTTTTTATCCATTCTGTCTCTTGCAATTTGATTAATTGGAACGGGGATAACGCTTGATGAAAAAATTAAATTATCACCTGGTCTGAATTTGAATGGTGTTTCTCCTCGAGAAATTCTATCTAAGATGCTATTTTCTTCAGCTTGATGGCCTGTACAAACGATCATATATCTTCCACGATCTTTTTCAATTTTCCGTAACATTGAATTTATTTGCCCTCTGTATTTTACAAGTTGTATACTTTTTCTAAATGGACATTGCTTAACTTCAATTGCGGCATTAACATATTTATTCAAACTACGTCCTAAAAAAATTATTTGTCTTCCTGTTTTTCTTCCAAATTCAACAATTGTTTTTAATCTTTCGATGTGTGATGAAAATGTTGTTATAAATAATGCGGCGTTTTTATCTTTTGTATGATGAAATGCTTCGTCAAGTAAATGTTTCGCAACGGTTTCACTTCCCGGTTTTTTTTCAACGCCCGAATATAATGAGTCAATTATTAAAAGTTTAACACCATTTTTTCCAATTTGTTTCATTCTTTTGTAATTTGGAGGATTTCCCATTAATGGATAATTGTCGAATTTAAAATCTAGTGCATAAAAAAATGCACCTTCTTTTGTGTGTAAAACCGGGTAGGTACATTGTAGAGTTGAATGTGTTGCGTGAATTAATTCTAGTTTATAGCTTTTGTTTTTTCCTTTTATCATATATGAAGAATTTGATTGTAAAATTATTCTTTTATTTTTTATTTTTATTTTATCATCACGCATCAAGGTTTCCATTACAGCCATTGTAAAAGGTGTTCCTATAATTTCGGCATTTGGATATCTTTTTGCGATATACTGAACTCCTCCGACATGGTCTAAATGTGCGTGACTTATTACGATTGCACGAACTTTGTCTTTCCATCCTAAGTCGTCTAAAACCAAATCATTTGGTATTGCTCCCACTCGTCGCATGTCGCTTACGGTTGGTTGTATAATTTGTTCAGATTGAAGTTCTATCACAGAAGGTAAATGTAAGCCTGCATCGAAAATTACAACGTCTTCACCAAGATTAACTGCTGTCATGTTTTTCCCTACTTCTTCAAATCCGCCAATTGTACAAATTTCCATAATTAATTACCTCCAATATATTAGATAATAAGTGTTTATATATTTTTAGAATAAGCAAAATGTTTAAATTCTCTTTTTTGTTGGTATAATTATGAAAGCATTGAAGCCATCTGCAAAAGAAAATAAGAGATATTTATTGCTTCATGGAAAAGATTTAAGTAAAAATGTAGAGAGGTCGATTTTGGAATTTGTTGGAACATTTGGTTTTTCGAAGGCGGGTTTGAGTTGGATTAAATCAAATAAAATGTCTGCAATAATTTGTGTAAATCGTGAGGCTGTTGATAATATTAGAGCGTCGTTTTGTGTTTTTTCTGAAAAGATAATTGTGAAAAAAGTTTCAGGAACGTTGAAAAGTTTGGGAAATTAATTAGCTAAAACTTTAAAAGTCCAATAATCTTAAATTTTTTATGGATATGCCAATAGATGTACAGCACCAGCAAATGGGGTATGATAGAACTGCTACAATGTTTTCTCCGGAAGGTCATTTGCTACAGGTTGAATATGCTGAGAAAACGGTTAGACTTGGTAGTGCAATTCTTGGAATGATTTGTTCAAATGGTGTGTTTATTTTAGCTAATAAAAAGATAAAAGATAAATTAATTGTTCCGTCTTCGTCGAATAAAATCCATGAGGTTGATTCGCACATAATGGCTGGAGCTGCAGGGATAATTTCAGATGCTAGGATTTTAGTTGAAAGGTCGCAGGTCGTTGCACAGCAGCATAGGGTTACATATGATTCTCCAATTGAACCTGAATTAATTATTAAAGATATTGCAAATACGAAACAAAAATTTACACAATATGGTGGAGCGAGACCTTTTGGAGTTGCATTCATGGTTGCAGGTTTGAATGGTGATAATCCGCAGCTTTTTACAAGCGATATAACAGGAAATTATTTATCATATTTTGCGAATGCAATAGGTGAGAATGATGAAAAGATTAAAGAAATACTTAGAGAGAAATATAAAAAAGATTTAACAATTAAAGAGGGTGTAAGGTTGGCATTGAATATATTTAAAGAAATACATGGTGAGAAGTTTGATTTGAATAAATTTGAATTAGTTTATATTGAAAATAAAGATAAGAAATTAATTAGATTTGAAAAGGGGGAGATTGAGAAATTATAAATGGGATACGATAAATCAGAAAAGGCGCAGATGGAATTTGGTGAAGGGAAAACATTGGCTAGAATAAATAAAGGGAAATTACATTTTGAGATAATTGTTGACTTGAAAGATGCTATAAAAGTTAGAAAGGGCGAGTCCGATTATTTGATTATTGAGGGTGATACTATTTTTACAAACGCAAAGCGTGGAGATAGGGCATCGAAAGATGATTTAGAGATTTCATTTGGAACTGCAGATATTAGTGAGATTGGTAAAATAATTGTTAAGAAAGGTGAGATTTTAGTTGATCAGGAACATAGAAGTGCGGAACAGGAAAAACGATTTAAGCAAGTTGTTGAGTTTTTGGCCACAAATGCAATTGATCCTCAGACTAAGAATCCGATAACACCTGAGCGAATTAAAAGTGCATTAGAACAAGCGAAAGTTAATATTAAACCGACTTCTATTGATGGTCAGATGAAAGATATCTTGGAAGAATTATCTAAAGTTATTCCGATTAAAATTGAAACAAAGAAGGTTAAAATTATTATACCGGCAATGCACACGGGTCAAGCGTATGGCGTAATTACTCAATATAAGGAAAATGAAAATTGGATGCCGGATGGTAGTTTGGAAGTTATTGTAAATGTTCCAGCTGGAGCAATTATGGATTTCTACGATAGGCTTAATTCGGTGACACATGGAAGTGCATTAACAGAAGACGTTGAATAATTAATTATTTTTTATTATATCTAAATTTGTTTTTTTCAAATGAAACCATTGGGGGATTTTTTGGAGCTGTTCTTTCATGGCAGGGTTTATCTATTTGAACGCGCTTGAGACAAGGATTTGTTGAACGATTTTGTTTAATATACAACTCTCTGCTAACACTTGAAAGCGCATTACTTATGTTAAATATTTCATAATATATAGTCTCTCCCGGAAATGGAGGATATTTTTGCACATGTTCTAATAAAAAGTAGCCAGCGCTTGGAATAAATTCTGTTTTATTTTGAGCTTCGATTGAAATTAGTATTTTATCTTTTCCTATATCGAATTGTTTTACAGACAGCTCTGATGATTCAAATCCAAATTCAGGTGGGTATTGTCCAAAGCTAGTAATTTCTGGAGAGTCCATATGTATAAATTCCCAATCATAAGTATTCTTTGACCAATCGTTATCAAATATATCTGCATCCGATTCGTTCCAATTATCTAAATATGAATACCATATTTTATGCGACTTTACTTTATGTAGCCGATGATTTTCTAAAGGTATAATATTTAGAGGTATAGGAGATGATGTATAAGAATGATATTTAATATCAAAAATTGCAAAACCGTTTTTATTACACTCAGGTCCGATTTCGGTTTGAAAATATTTTGAAGGTGTGTTTTCTAAAAGAGGTTTTATTTTTAGATCGCATTCTTCGATGCCGCTTGAGATAGTTATGGAATTAGTTAAATTATCACTATTTGGGATTATTTTTTCAGGAATACTAAAAATGAAATTATTTATTTTATCTGGGTTGTTGAATTTTGCAAGATGATTTGTAATTTTAACATATCCAGATTTTGACATTTTTATTTCAGATAATAATTCTAAAATTGTATCATCTTGTTTTATTTCCACTTCCATTTCTTCTGCATAATTTTTAAATAATTTGAATCCTAATAAGTTTGAGTAAAATTCTTTTTTTGAATGAGAACAAAAAAAATTAACATGTTTTAATTTTTTATTGATACAAATTTTTTCTAAATCCCTGTAATGAGATTCCCATTCTTTGTTAGATATATTTAATAATTCTGCGTATCTTTTCCATTCATTATTGATATTGTATTCAATTTTATTTGCTGTAGAATTAGAATCTTGAACTTTAGGTATTTCTTTATCACATCCTGACAAACTCAATAATCCAAATAATCCTATCGTATAAAACCATTTTTTTAGATTCTTTACCATTAATGCATTAAGTTGAATTTATTTATATAGATTTATATTCAAAATGTCATATAATTATATTTTAGATTTATTTAATAGAGCTTATTTTTCCCAAACCTTTAAAAAGTAAAAAAGATAAAAATTAATAAGAAGAATGGCACAAAGAAAAATAGTAATACCGGGCGAAAAGATTATTGAGGGTGCGGAGTATCTTCCAGGTGAAAATACTGAAAAAAGAAATGGTGCAGTTGTTGCGACGCGATATGGATTGTCAGATGTTTCAGATAAATTAGTTAAAGTTATTCCAGTATCGGGAACATATAAGCCTCGACGAGGAAATGTGGTTATTGGAGAGGTTGAAAATTTAACATTTAATGGATGGATTATAAATATTAATTCACCAGCACGAACATTTTTGCCTTTAACTGAAGTTCCTAGATTTGTTCCAAAAAACGCCTTAGAAGAGGTTATGGATATTGGAGATATGGTTGTTGTAAAGTTATTCAATGTTGCGAAGAAAGGTATTGATTTGACATTAAAAGATAGAGGATTGGGAAAAATTACAGAAGGTTTGATTGTGCAAGTGAATCCAAATAAAGTTCCAAGAATTATAGGAAAAGAAGGAAGTATGGTAAAATTAATTAAAGAGAAAACAAATTGTAATTTAACGGTTGGGCAAAATGGATTCATTTGGATCAAAGGTGAAAATGTTGAAGATGAATTGTTTGCAAAAAAAACTGTAAAATATATTGAAAAAAATGCACATTTGGAAGGATTGACAGATAAAATGGAAGATTTTTTTTCAGGAGATAAAGAATGAATGAGCAAAAAGAAGCAGAGAGAAGAATAAACAATAGATATCAATGGACAGAGTGTATGGATGTTATAAGTCAAAATGATAATTTAAGAACATGTCTTAAAGAAGAAGGAATTAAGGTTAACATAGAATATAAGGAAGTGTATGGATTAAGTTTGCCATCACAAGGAGAAGAATATGACATTTAAAAGATTAGATGGACGAGCTATTGATGAAATGAGACCAATCTCTGCGAAAGTTGGGGTTGTTAAAAATGCGCAAGGTAGTGCAATGTTTCAAGCTGGAAAGACAATTGCAATTGCTGCTGTTTATGGACCAAAGCAAATGCATCCACAGCATCAACAAGATCCTTCTACTGGTAAATTAAGATGCACATATAATATGATTAGTTTTTCAGTAACAGATCGTATTAGACCAGGAATGTCAAGACGTAGTACAGAAATTTCTAAAATTACAGAATGGGCATTAGAACCTTCTTTGATATTGAAAGATTATCCAAATCAAGTTGTAGATGTTCATATAAATATTTTACAAGCTGATGCAGGAACTCGATGTGCGGGAATTAATGCAGCTGCTATGGCTTTAGCTCATGCAGGTATCCCTATGAAAGATATGGTTTCAAGTGTAGCTGTTGGAAAATTAGATAAACAAGTTGTGGTTGATTTAGATAAAGCTGAGGAAGATTTTGAAGAAGGTGAGGGGCCAACAGATATTCCAATTTCAATGACACATTCAGGTGAAATAACACACATCCAATTAGATGGAAAAATAAATGTTGAGCAAATGAAAGAAGCGGTTGAGTTAGCAAGAAAATCTACTCAAGAAGTTTATGAAGTTCAGAAAAAAGCATTAAAGGAGGCTTTGAATTAAAATGGATAAATATATTACAACATCAAAAATGACTGCTGAAAGAATTAAAAAATATTTATCAGAAGGTAAGCGATTTGATGGTAGGGGATTGACAGATTTTAGAGACATAAAGATTGAAACAGGAATTTCAAAAAATGCTGAAGGTTCAGTTAAAGTTACGATTGGAAATACTCAGGTTATTGCAGGTGTTAAAATGGCAGTTGGAACTCCCTATGATGATTCTCCTGATGCAGGAAATTTTATGGTAACAGCAGACTTACTTCCATTGAGTTCTCCAAGATTTGAATCAGGACCTCCTAAATTTCCAGCGATTGAACTAGGAAGAGTTATTGATAGAGGATTGAGAGAGTCTAAGTTTATTGATTTTAAAGGATTATGTATCAAAGAAGGGGAAAAAGTTTGGACAGTTTTTGTAGACATATTTTCATTAAATGATGACGGTAATCTTTTGGATGCTGCTGGAATTGCTGCTCTTGTTGCGATGAAAATAGCTAAAATTCCTAAATTTAATGAAGAGACAGGAAAGGTTGTTTATGGTGAATGGACAGATAAAGGGTTGCCTTTGTCAGAGGAAATTCCTATTGCGATAACAGCTCATAGAATAGGGGATAAAATTATTATGGATCCAACTCGAGAAGAAGAAGATATAAGTGATACGCGTGTAACAATTGGAAGTTCACATGGTTCAATTTCATCAATGCAAAAAGGAAATTCAAAGCCATTAAGTATAGACGAAGTTAATACTATTTTAGATAATCTTGATTCAACTTGGAAGCAAGTTTATGAGAAAATTAAAACATCATGGGAATAAAATGACATTACAAAATTTTACTAAATATGAGCAAGCACGAATTGTAGGTGCGCGTGCATTACAGGTTGCAATGAATGCTCCATTGTTGATTAAAATTTCTCAAAACGATTTAGAGAAAATAAATTTTGACGCATTAAAAATTGCAGAAATTGAACTTAATTCTAAGATTTTGCCAATTTCAGTAAACAAGCCTTTGCCAAGGATTGTTGAAAGGGAACTTAAGAAAGCTAAGGAACCAAAACCACTTGATGTTAAAAAAGAAGAGCTTGAAGCTAAAGAAGAAGCAGAAATTGCACAATCAGGTGAAATAATGGCTTTAGCGAATCCTGATGATGAATAATTTTTGTGTGATTTGGTTTTAATTTTTTAATTTAAATTTTTTTAAAAGAATAAATTTGCTCCAGCTGAAACTAAAAATGACATTATCATTAATGCAAAAGAATGTTTTACTCCGGATTTGATGCTTCCTTCGGTTAATTTTCCTATAGCTAGTCCGCTAAACAAACCTTGAATTAAAAGTAAATACATGAATGCACTTGATATTTCAGAAGGGTCTATTATTTCTCCACCTGTTCCTCCTACAGCGGCTCCTACTGCACCAACGTCTGCGATACCTGAAATCATTGGCACTATTTTAAATTGCATAACTAAAATAATTAACATGAAAACTACGAAAATGATATATCCCTGAATTGTTAAGGTTGAAATTGCTGATTGTCTTTCTTTTTTTAATTTGTCGGATGTGTTAACGGCATTTGCAACAGCTTCGAGAATTTCTCCTATATCTCCACCTGCTCTTTCGGCTTGTCCAATTAAAGTTATTGCTCGTGATATTGTTTTATTGTTAATATCTTTTGCGAAAGTTTCTAAAGCTTGATTTAATGGGATTCCAATTGAAATTTGATTTGCTAATTTTTTTACATGGACACTTAATGCTCCGTATGATTTATTTTTTACATTCAAAATACTTTTACTTATTGGTGTTCCTGTTTTAACACTTTCAACAAGGTTTCGTGCAAACTCTAAAAACATTTCTTCTTTTTCTGCTAATGCGGCTGCGTTTTGAATAATACTAAAAACAAATGGTGATGCAATAATAATTGTCCCAATTCCAAAAATTAAAAACATAAATTGAGTTCCGATAAAAAATATGGAACTTAACAAAATAAGTCCTCCAGTTATAATTCCTATCCAATGAGACTTTTTTATTTCCATTTATTTATATTGAATTAATTACTTAAATAAGTTTTGAAAATCGAAATGTTTATATTTTAGGTAATTGTATATATAATATGATAAATTATTCAAGTAATGAAGGATATGATCAAGATAAAGATGTAGAAGAGACAGGTGGAAGAGTTGGTCCGGCGATTGCTAATAGGATAGATGAGAAAAGAATGATAGAGCGTTTGAGTAAACAAGATGATTGTATAAATTTGGAGAGAATAGTAAGGATTGCATTAAAAGATTTTCCGGTATGTCAAGATGGAGAAAGTGTGTTGTTTGATGAGATTTCTTCTCGTTTGCAATATATGGAAAATGCAGGATATGATATTTCAAGATCGTATAAAACAATGAATAAAAAGGAGATAGGAAATTATTTTAAAAAAATAAAAAAAGAGATATTTCAAGAAGCAAATAAAATAATTCCAGAAGTTGTTGAGGAGGTTATGGAGCAAAATAGACAACTTGAGTATGATTCAAATAGACATCTATGATTGATTAATTTTTAAAATGGGACTAAGTATAAAAGATATTATTTCGAGAAGTGAGATAGATATTTCAGATTTGAAGGGCAAGATTCTTTGTGTTGATGCGTTTAATATTCTTTATCAGTTTTTGTCTTCTATTCGGCAAATGGATGGAACGCCTTTGATGGATGATAATAGAAAGGTAACAAGTCATTTATCTGGAGTGCTTTATAGAAATATTGCGTTGCTTGAGGCAGGTATTAAATTGATATATGTTTTTGATGGAAAGGCTCCGGAACTTAAAGCTAAGACGCATAAAAAGCGTTCTGAGATTAGAGAGATTGCGCAAGTCAAGTATGATGATGCTAAAAGGCAAGATAATATAATGGCAATGCGAAAATATAGTAGTCAGCTATTGAGATTAGATGATGAAATGATTTCGGAGAGCAAGGAGCTTTTGGAGGCAATGGGAATACAGGTTATACAGGCTCCGAGTGAAGGTGAGGCGCAGGCAGCATATCTTTGTAGAAAAAATGAAAGCATTTATGCGAGCGCAAGTCAGGATTATGATAGCTTATTATTTGGTGCTCCAAATTTGGTTCGTAATTTAACATTAGCTAGAAAGAAAAAAACTATTTCAGGATACATTGAAGTTAATCCAGAATTAATTGAGTTGGATAAAGTTTTGAATTCATTGGAAATTAATTTGGATCAGTTAATATGTTTAGGAATTTTGGTTGGTTCAGATTATAATCCTAAAGGTGTTCCAGGGATTGGGCAAAAGAGGGCGCTTGATATTGTGAAAAGATATAAGCAACCTGTTTTAATTTTTAAAGAAGTTGAGGATCAAATAGAAAGTTTGCCTGAAGAAGATAAATTTAATTGGCAAGAAGTGTTTGAATTGTTTAAAAAACATCCATCTGAAGATTCAGAATTAAAATCGCCAAAAGTTAATGAAGATAAAATTAAAGAAATATTAATTGATAGACATAATTTTTCAGAAGAAAGAATTGAAAAGCAAATTGAAAGACTTAGAAAAATTTCAGAACAAAATACACAGACTGGTTTGAATAAGTGGTTTTAATTATTGTTTATTTTCTTCTGATTTTTGTTTAAGTAATTCGTTTTTCCAAATATTACTTATTTTTTTAAATCTGGAATTAAAATAAGATATATTTTTTGAAGACAAGATGATTTCTTGTTTTTGAGCATTTTTTAATATAATTCCAATTTTATTTCTAATGTCGCTTAAAAACTTAAGACTGCTATTTAAATTTCCATTTTGTATTTCTTTTTGCATGCTGTTTGCTGTTTTTTCAAAATTAGAATAAGTGTTATCATAATTTTGTTGTAATATTTTTTGCTGTTTTTTATATTCTCTTGCTCTTTTTTTGTTTTCTTCTTTTCTTTTATCTTCTCTTTCTTTAAGTCTTTTTTTTCTTCCCTCTTCTTCTTTCTCTCTTTCTTTATCGTTTCTTTTTTTATTATATGCATCAATTTTTTGAGTTCCTGATTTTACCTTATTTCCCATCCATTGCATTTCTTTTTTAGTTTTTCCATATGAAATTTTTGCAGAATTAATAGTTCCTCTTCCAATGTTTTTTCCGTATCCTCAACCTCTTTTTATTATACCTTCTTTCCCATTTTTTCTTCGATGAAGCCACCATGCTATTGCAAAGCATAAAATAGATAACACAGCTCCAACACCTTGCTCATAAAAGAATCCTATTGCAGATGCTCCTCCAAACAAAAGTCCTAATATGAGAAATAACCATATCAATCCTAATTTTATTATTATTCCTGCAACTAATAATAAGCCGATAAATGGTGCTATTGACATAATTAAATCTTCGGATATTCCTATATTGAAAAATATTTCAGGTAAATTAAAATCACTTATATAAAGTCCATATACAGATAATGCTGAAATTGAGAAACTTAATATTGTTAGCATCGCTCGATTTTGACCTAAGGGTGTTCGTCCAAGTGCGAAAGATATTAGGGCAAAAAATATTAAAAAAAGAAATATGAAAACTATACTTGATGAGTCGATAAAAGTTGGGTTGTAACTATATGCTGCACTTATGAAACTTGTTAAAAATATTCCCAATATAAAATATATCACTCCTTTTTTCATAATATAATTTGGTGAAGGATTTTTATAAATATATGGGAAACTTTAAATTCTTGAAATACAATGTAAAGATATGAAACAGAAGTCATTTAATGTTTTGGGAAATATTGCGTTGGTTAATTTTCCAGATGGAGTAAAGGTTTTAGATAAGAAAAAATTTGCGAATGAGATTTTAAAAAAACATAAATCAATAAAAACAGTTTTGGAAAAGTCGGGTAAATTCAAAGGTCGTTTGCGAAAAATGGAAACGAAGCATTTGGTTGGTGAGAAAAATAAAGATGTTTTATATAGGGAAAATGGATGTGTTTTTAGATTTAATATTGATACAACATATTTTTCTCCTAGGTTAAGTAATGAGAGAAATGAAATTTCTAAATTAATTAAAAAAGGTCAGGAGGTTTTGGTTATGTTTGCGGGGGTTTCTCCATTTTCTATTGTGATTGCAAAAAATTCAGATGCAAAGAAAGTTTATTCGAATGA
>Ga0075122_10002625_pt1 | contig 11739 bp, 16 predicted proteins | sample AntAceMetag02UKB_FD_69790 | JGI IMG/M metagenome (GOLD analysis project Ga0075122, IMG submission 69790) | Saline lake microbial communities from Ace Lake, Antarctica - Antarctic Ace Lake Metagenome 02UKB | ecosystem: Environmental > Aquatic > Non-marine Saline and Alkaline > Saline | place... | reverse complement strand
TGCTGCATACAAGTGAAGTTCAGTACGCCAAGCCCGTCAGGGTCAGAGCGACGGAGGTTGCCAAAATGCTTGCTCTGCACTGTATAGGTAACACAAGATCCTGTCTCTTTATACACATCTATACGCTGCTCAAGAGCAGCATTATATACGTTCCGCGAAAGGTCGAGCGCGTAGCCCAACTTCTTCGCTTGATACGAGTGCGGATAAAGGAGGTACTTATATGTCCTGATCATGTGGAAGCTCAAAGTCCTGTGCGTGCGCCACGTAGTAGCGCACAATCACCTCGACAACAGACGACCGGCTCAGTCCTGTCGTTTCTGCGATCCTATCAAGTAGGCCCATAGCCTCATGTGAAATAGTCATGCCTGTATTTACTTTCATATTCACAGTATACCATAGGCTGGAAGGTAGTCAAACCTTATGCGGGGATATAGCCGGGACGCAATGTTTCACTATCCGTTTTAGCGAGGGGAATAGCATACGGAAAGAATTATGTAAGCGTATAAATTACCGCCATGTTTTTTAGTGCCGCCCCCCTTCAGGGAGGACGTGGCACGAATCCTGTCTATAGTATGCGACCGTGCGCGGACGCCCTCCCCTTGAAAGGAGGTATACTATGAAGTAGCTTCAGGCCACCCACCGTATAATTACATTATACACTACTTTCCCGGGTTGTCAAATTAATAAGACGTTGGTCTTGTATTCTATTCAAATGAATGATGTGGCTGCTCCCCTTACTAAGGCAAGGGGCTTTTACGGCTTTCGCCGAGAGACGCCAGCCCACGTCTCAAAATGTTTATCGAAGCATTAAGATCACGGTCAATCCTTAGGCCGCAATGAGGACAATCATGGACGCGGATACGCAAATCCTTTTTGACAATCTGACCACAACCAGAGCACATTTGCGATGTGTTTTTGGGATCAACAAGTACCACGGTACGCCCAGCTTCTTCCGCTTTGGTGACTGTGTGTTGTACGAATTGAGCCCAGGCGAGTTTTCTCAAGGAGTAACTGTATTATACAGAGGGGCAGCCGAATGTCAACGGCGGCATAATTAACAAGATGCTGATTGAACTATTACATAGGCGTGATATAATACACACAGAGGTGCATATGCAATATGTAGGAGCAACTAAATACGAAGAGCTATCTGCCGTAGACATCAAAACAATGCTGCACGCACGCGCAGACTCACTGTTTACACTAAACGACACAAAAACACCAGATGAATTTACATCCATAAGGCAGATCTATGTAAACCTAGATTATGTAGAGCCGTATGTAGATAGTGCTATAGAGATCATTGACAAGACAAAGTCAGAGTACTACGTGTTACACGATCTACCCAACACCAAAGATTATGGATACGGGTGGGCGTGGCAGTCGGCGTCGTCGTTCTCTGGCTGGTGGCAGGCGTGCGCTCAAGCAATCAAGAAGGCTAGGCCGGGGATCCAGTTAGGGTACCCAAAGCTTAAAGTTGGTGACGACATAGAGCTAGTACAGCATAGCAACTATAAGTTCCTGTGTGGAACAGCCGGCGCAATCAATGCCGCAGACTTTATGACCGTAGGCACATCATGGGGCTGCGACAGCAAATGGGGCGAGATGTACAGAGCCCTTTACTATATCGTCTATGTGTGGCACACATTTCATAAACCAATCATGGTGCTATACTGTAACTCAAACAACAACGTGCGCAAAAGCGTTAAGGGAGATCAGTATGTAGAATTCCTAGAGAATCTGCATAATATCGATAGTGTCACTGGAGCATTCTGCCACACGCTGTCGTCTCCAGTGCGCGGAAACAAATGGGTTGCATGGAGAACTGCGAAAAAGGAATCGTCCATACCAACCAAGATAGCCGAGAGAAAATTCTAGGTCCCGGACCTCTTATTATACCTACTCGTTCCAGTTGACAGCTTTAGCGATCTGTATAGCCATTCGCTTATATCTTTATCGATACCGTCTATGAATACTTCCTTTCCGTCTGTGTCAAAGATCCTCACGTGGTAGCGCTTGGCCGGCTCGATTACCCAATCCTGCCCATACTGAATCTCTGATGGTTTATAGTAAACGCCAATGCGTTTATTATCGCCAACATATGCAGTAACTGTTCCCTTTCCAAGAATGCGCCGGCGCAGGCCTCTGCCAACCTTAGTACGGCTTACCCCGCTACTGATCTGGCCGTGCGCATCAACTATAATTTCATGCAGGGCCATCGCGGTCCTTGCAGTTACATCATCCGAGTCCTTATCCACGCCAATTGCAGCCAGGGGCGCATCTGGTCTAAGCGACAGCCCTTTATTCGCCTGGAACACAAAGAAGGCCGACGTCATCTCGTCAACGAATCGCATTCCATTTAGAAGAACATTCTCGCACGCCTTAATGAAGAGCTCTTCTGGTATTGCGGCTATCTTATTCCCGGCGGCCCACAAGCCTATCTCTCGTATGATGATGTCGTGTCTGGCTAGGAATGTGCCAACATTGAAGAACGGAACCCTCTTCTCAAGATCTCTTAAAAACTCACCACGTGTTCTATAATGCCTAGTTGAATAGTATGCCAGATATGGACGCCTGGCCTCTGGCGCATCGCCTATCTCAGAATACTCTACTCCTGTATGTAGGTCACGGTAGCCAACTTCTTTAGCCTCTATCCATAGCGCATTATGTGTTATCCACGATGCGTATACCTGGACCAGCACCTCAGAGGCTTTATGTATCTGCTGGGCGCTGATCAGGCGCTTTATCATTTCATCGAAGTCATTAGAAAGTACAATTGGGAGGCTGGCTTCGCCTCCCTCTTGCACTAGTACTTCCGCTAGTTCGTAGGCGTTATTCGCCATTGTTAATCGCCATATAGGCGCGCCCCATGGCTTCGACAGAAGACACACCATTAGCAAGCCGTGCCAACATATCCCATAGAGATGAAACCTCTCCGTAACTCACAGCGCCGATATCCTTGCCTATTAGAGAGTTTGACAGAGCATTGATTTCTTCTAAATTCCGCGCGTCACTCTTGCCAAACAAGCCCATCAACGTAGCCTTCGTGGCATTCGTTACTTCTTCACCGAAGTCATCGGGCATATTGGAGAACTCTCTGTCGGTATGCGCAATGCCAAGCAATAGACGTTGCGACATAGGAGAGAATTCCTCATAGGCTACAGCCAGCGCAGACAGGCTCTTCACATCATTAATGAGTAATGCGGATTTCTCCATAGGCATCGCTGGGCGCTTCACGGCGCTCTCTGGATCGTGCTCCTGATCGTGCCCGCGCAGGCCTTTATACACAGACAGCTGCCAGCACATCTTGGACGCAGCCTTTCCAAGAGCAGATGTTACCGCTCCCTTCAGAGCGTTCCCGGCATCGAATGCATTAGAGTGATATCCAGAAGACGATACCGGACCACACGTAGTAATCACACCGTCGACGACCAGGCGATAGAACATATCCAATCGGTTAATCATCGCAACGCTCATCTTTGCATTCTTTGGGTCCTTGTATTGAGATAGGTTGTTCGGATCTATCGAATACGTGAACCACCACCCAAACCCAGCAAGGCCAAAAATCCTATTGAAGTACTCGTCTCGCCAAGCAGGCAAGATATCAGTGAAGCCCAGACTACTTCCACCTATCTTCTTGTACGCCTTTTCGTCTAGCTGCTCATCTAGCCTGTCAAGAACTTCGCTCATGGTCATACCAGTTAAGGTAACAATCTCTATTAATTCCATCTTCTTTACTCCCTTATGGTCCTTGTCTGCGCTACACGTAAAGGTGTAGGCTCCATCTGATTGTGCGACATCGAGCTCTGCGCCGCACTCTGTGCACCTAAAGCTTTTAGCTACTGCCTCTGTTGAGTAAAAGTTCCCAGCAATGCATATCATAGACTACACCTTTGGATTAAGTCTTTCGGAGGCTCTGGTATATCGTCCTCTAATACATGGAAAAGATGCCAGCGTACGTAATACATACATGGGCAAATTCTATCCAGCTCCTGCAGGTTGTCGTCGTAGACTGCTACAAGATTATGCTCTCCACCACATGTGCATTGCTGATCTAGGATGGAGAAGTTAGTAGAGAATATACGCCTACGCTTTGCCATCCTAACTGCTACAAGATTATCTTCTGCCATGCGACGAATGCGATACCAGTCCTGATCAGCGCTTGATGACATAGGCATCAACGTGTGCCTGCATGATATCGTGTAAGCAGAAATCACATATGTGACGATCTCTGTGCATGTACCATCCAGACGCAATTGCAGCGTCCCTAACGTCGCAAGAAAGCTCGTACTCCTGGTCGAATTGCTGCCCACACACGTCGCACTCTAAGTATACAATCTTTTTCTCTTGGTACATTAGATGACATCTCCTTGATCGCCTGATATAGAGAATTGCTCCTGCCAGTCGTCGGTGATTAAGTAATCGATGATGCCTTTGCTGGTATCGAAATTGTAAACGCCCCAGTTAATACGACCACGGCGAGAATCTTGGAAACGATTCTTCAGCGATTGCAATACAGTGGCGGTAAAAAATGCATCAGCTGGCGTACTAGGCATCGGTACCCCATTATGCCTGGAGCCACCAATCATATAATCTGACCACTGCCGGATGCCACGAGAGCCCCTGGCCTCTTTCAGCGTGGTGTAATTCTTTTCCTTGTATTCTGCCTCCATAGCGGCTGGCACCTGTGAGAATACGTTGACGGCCACCCTGAATTGGTCAGCAATCTTGATCTTTAAGAACTTCATGACTTGCTCAAGCCCACGAGACCAATTGCCCTCGCCCTGGTCCATCGCCCCGATATGATCAACCATTACCAACATAGGCAAGTCTTCCCCAAACTGCACGCGATGCCGCCTGACAATATTCTCCATCTCAGCAGTATCTCCGCTAATTTCATATGCCAGGAAGTATTTCTGGATCAGCTCAAGTGCCCCCTCTATCTCTTCGTTTCGCTCCTCTCCGGGATAATCTGCTTGCAATCTGATATACTCTACAATTTTATCTGCGGGGATTCCTGTGTACGCGTTCGTTATACGCACACTAAGATTATGCCTTGCCTCTTCGGCACTTAGGATTAGGCATGGCAGCCCGCGCTCAATCCACTTGACGGCAAACGCCATGGCGAGGCTGGTCTTGCCATTTTCTGAGGGGAGCAGGATTGAAGTGAGCATCGACGGAGCAAAGCCTCCTGTCCCCGAGAACCTATTGTAGAGGAGCCTGTCGTCAATAAAGTCGTACCCTGAACTTGTCGGTTGCATTTGAGACGCGCGCAAAAGCTCCTCGCGATAAGTGAAGACCTGTGTCCCTCCCTTCTGTGCAATCCCTTGTAACTGATACGCCATTAGCGCAATCTCAGACGATGGCTGTCTAGCAGTTCTTACTCTTTCGCTTGCTCCATCAATGATCTCAATAGCCTCAGAACGTATGCTATGATCTTGAAGAAGTTTTGCCGCCGTGATAGGATTCCCTAATAGTAGATTCATACTCTCTTCTACTCTAGTTCTCCAGAATCCCATATAACTGGTTGCCTCGATAGCGAAACCGTTAGTGCGATAACCCTCTTCGATTTTGCCAAGTATATTGTCTAGTGAATATACATGCCCCCTGTCTTGTTGAGACTGGATGAATTCATCTTGGGCCGCAGAAAAAGCTTTCTTATAATGGAAGTTATCAAACCAGGTATCCTTAAATCCCATACTATCAGTCAGCGCGCGTATCGTTTTGATATCTCCATTAGCCGCTTCCTTGATAATTGTGTAGATTACGGCACGCTGGGCCTCTGAATATTTCTTCGAATCTACATCCTTTATCGCGCTCAATTTCCCTCTCAATCGCATCCATAACCTTAAAGTAACCCATCGAGCTCATCACCGCGTCCTCTTTCTAGCATCCATTGAGCATATGCCACGGCATTATAAATTGGAGGCTGAACATCTTTCTGCTCTAGCTCCAGCCTAGCAAGCTCATAGTATGACTGACCCTTGCGGTTCGACCAGTCGATTGTTTGTTGGGGACTATAGACGTCGATCTTGTCCCTAACCATGATCTTCATGGCATGCTTTACTACTTCAATTTCAATGCCCTCCAGCTTGAGGATCTTCTTAGCTGCTGACATATATCGTCTAATGAATACTGGATCGCTGAACGGAGGCTCTGTCTTACCTTGGATATCTTTCCATAAGTACACAGCTAAGTCCTGCGTGGCACTCACTTTTCTAGCCATATCTCATTATACAGCAGGGACGAAGCTTGATTAACCTCGCCCCCGTCTGCTCCATAGTACTAGAACGGTATTTGGTCAGCCGGCATATTATCATCCGGTCTATTTGGTGCCTGTTCATCCTGCTGCCTGTCATCGGTTGCCCACACTAGAACGTCAACCTTCTTACCTTCCATTTCAAAGCTGGATCGCTTCTCTCCACTAGAAGCCGTGTACGTACGCGGATTGCCAGTGGCCTTGTCTGGCTGCAGTTCGCCCTGTACCTGGACGAGTGAGCCCTTTCTTACTTTCTCAGCCATGAACGTGGCCAACTTGCGCCACACACTCACACGCATCCACATAGGGAACTTGTTTTCCCCGTATCCACAATCAACTGCGACTGTGAATGACGTCACTGCAGTTCCATCTCCGGTGTAGCGCATCTCAGGATCCCGAGTCAGGCGTCCTGTCATAATTACGATCTGCGGCATGTTGCTCTCCTTGTGATTTGGGTTAATGTAATTGAAGTATAGCACGTTTTTTGATAGGGTTAATTAACGTGAAAAATGTTAGAGATATACAGGTGTCGGCCGAAGCGCGGCCCATGTTAGTAGCTACCCTTCAAAGAAGTAGTTGACCTTTCTTTGTGTTGAAGATCAAAACCGGGAGCTTTGAATGAGTAACTCGCGTAGTCTATCCCATGGCCAATGGCATATTCTACCAAGGGCCTCTGATAGTTTCGTTCGCCAGAAGCTCACTCACTAATCAGTTCGTTACCTCACTGATACATAATCTGAAAACCTACCTTCCAGCTACCCGCCAGACTTCCTTCTGTTGCATTCTTTGCATAACATCTGGCAATTATCATCCGTCGTCTTGCCACCAGCGTGCCATGGCGTAATGTGGTCAGCTTCCATTTCGTTAAACTCAAAACGCTTTTTCCTGCTAGAGCAATCTCTTGCTGAGCAAATGCCATTTTGTTTTTCGTAGGCGGATCGCCTTTGGCTTGGCGAAAAAGCTCTGACGCTAAGATATTTTTGCTCTCGCGTGAGAACGTAGGGGTAGATGCCCTTTTTCTTAGTTACGTCATCATTCATCATGAGCTCCTTGATCTCAATTTCAAGGTCCTCTGTATTATATCTTTTGGTGTGGTACGTATCATACAGCGCGCCCCAGTCTACGCCTCTCATCTCTTTTCTATGTACGGGGAACGTTAGCTTGACCCATTCTATCGCGGCCATGAAGTACATCCATAGCTCGTTAGCGTTTGGCTCGTTCTGGTTGGTAGACATGTACGCCTCAATGTTACCACCAGAGGCCCAATCTAGTGCGACTTCCAGAATTTCTTGACGGATAGCTACGCCCTTCACATAGCCCTTCGACAGTAGGTAGGCCCTGCACCCGCTCTTACTGAATGTCCTCTTAGCACTGGTAAGCCACTCGCCTGTGTAAGTAATGTTACGCAACTCTTGATCCGTCAGTTTCTTGCCGGCTATATTGATAGTGCGGAACCAGTCCAGCTTCTCTAGATCATTTCCATCGCAAACGTACACCATTACCCTGTAATTGAGTATGGCTTCCTGCTCCACGTTGGTTAGATTGCCGAAATTTCTGTTGTCAATTGCAAACACGTTGCTTACATATTGACAAAAGCTAATCGTCCTTTGCTGCCCATCCAGTAGCTCGAATGTCCCATCGTGATTCTTTACCCAGTACATTGTGTTAAGGGGAAATTGTTTCATGATAGTGTTCATAACTGAGTCGCGTTCTTTCGCGTTATAGATAAACTCGCGCTGGTATTTTGGGCGGATGTTTAACTTACCTCCATACCCAACGACTCCTTCCTCTGCATTATCAACATATCCTTCGGCAATCTTGCGAATTGTAATTTCATGTAGCTTGATTTTCATTGTTGCTCTTCTTTCCTTTTGATAAAAATCCGACCATACATCCGTTTCCCGTTGATGTACCCACGACCTTTTTCAATATTCAAATCACGTTCGTCGCCTAAGATCTCAAATTGTTCTGGGTTATACTTAGTCATAAAAGTGATAGGCACGCCCATCACGCCATCGTAGTCAAGAGGAATATTGGCTACTCTATTAACGTTGATTGCATCGTAGTTATCGTAGTGGGGATATTCTTCTGGTGTGTATCGCTTGTATAAGAGAAGCTCTTCTTCTCTCCTGCCGTGTTCCAAGTTTGTGTACCAAGTAATACCAGGGACTTTTCCATACTTATTCCCCTCATCATCAACTCTGCTCCATTTAAGGTAGCTGTCTGCTAGCCTAAACTCCATAGTTTTGTTCGCGTTTACACCTAACCACATTCTATTTTCTTTTAAGAGGGGGAATATTTCCCTGTAAGTAATGGCGTTTATATTTCCAAGAATCAAGAACTGCTTATCGTGCTCTATTAACTGAGATACGAACTCGCGAAACAAAGAGAACGGTGGGTTGGTCACAATGATGTCAGCTTCTTGCATTAGAGATACGCATTCCTCTGAGCGGAAGTCGCCATCGCCTTCAAGTAACGTGAGGGAGTCTTCACTGTGATCTAGTAGGTATTCAGCATCCTCAAGACCCACTCGCCCATCACCTGTGAAGTCCTCTACTTCTACGATCTCGATTTTAGATGAGCATCCGTTGGGATTGTAGCTGGTAGTGATAAGCTTCTTGAGCCCAAGGATGTTAAACCCCATTGCAAAGTACTTGAAGAATGCACTTGAGCGCGCGTCATCGCAATTGCAATAGACTACCTTGCCACGGAAGTGTTCTCGATACTTGATGAGCTCTAGCTCGATGTCAGATAGTTGAGTGTAAAACTCGTCGTTCTTCGCTTTCCTTGCTGCGATCATGTTACTGTTTGGCATTGGCTATCCTTTTTTGGTGTGGTTGATTGGTAGCGAATTGCTTAGGGGAGGGATGCGGGCTGAGGTGGTGAGAAGTGGTGTTGGCTTCCTCAAAGCTCTCCGGTTTTTCTGTATCAGTTACTTAGTAGAAGAGTCAAGATCGCAGAGCTTAGAAGGTAAGCCCTCATCGACCAGCACTCTACAAGCTCAAGCTTCGTACTCTAAGAGTCAATCATCTATCAGTTGTCTACTACAGTGGTTCAATCGCTCTCGCTCATAAACCACTATCAGTTCGCACAAACCACTCACTGATCCAGACACCGAACTGCAAAACCGTAATCCTCAAGTAGTAGCTTCGTATCAGAGACAAAATCATCCCTAGGAGATTTACAAACTTCCGCCAACTTCTAAGCCATGCACTCTTACAAGTGTTTAGGCTTGCCTACTACTACCCCTCACGGTTACCCGTGAACTGGCTGGCCTCGGTTCCCAGTTGGTGTGAGGTATTTCTGCGCGAGGCGGTCGGTGCAGCCTCATTAAGGACGGCTATACCGTGATGTGATCCATCTATATTTCTATAGCCCTTTCACATCAACTATTCGTCGTTAGACTACTCATCAGATCGGTGGCAAGATATCAAGCGTACTTTACCCCGCTCGGTATCTCAAGTTTGTGGGGATTTATTTATGCCGATCTTCCCCAAACGGCGAGTTGTATCGCAGATCTCTGCGTGGCATAGAACACCAATTCATATTCGTGCGTGTGGTCAGTCGGGGTGTCTCAGAGGAAACGAAAAGCCCCGAGCTGGACCAGTTTCCGTCTTGGGGAAGAAGACTGAGCTCGGAGCTAATCTATTGTATTATACATCAACTTGCCCTTAGATCAATCTTCTTCCCCAAAGAATTAAACTAATCATAGCACGGCTTTGGACTTGTGCAAACCTTAAGACCTACTATTAATTTGTCGGCCTGGTATTCCATGTCCATCATATCCCCATTAAAGAGTCCTTGTATTGTTGAGCGCCGTATGCTATTGCATTTACCCACTCCTTTGCGTCAATGACAACGCCGACAGAATCGAGTGAATGAGCAACGACAAGGATCCCGTATGTCGACCCTACACTTTTCTCCCAGTTATCATATGCCCCAAGTCCATAGCCAAGCTCGTGGCCTAGTCTGATGTTTTGCTTCTTCCTGCTGCTTTTCTCCATGGGGAACCATGTGCTTCGGTTGCTCCCCAGGGCCATCCTTACATTCTGGATGTACTCATTAATATTCATATCGCTTTCCTTTTATGCTATGACAGAGCCCAGGATAACATTTCGTCTTTGGAAAATGGGTTGTTTTTGAACCATTTTGTTTCAAGCTGCGTTCTATCCATCACTTCACAAACTTTCAACAGCCTACCCTCAAAAACCTCAGGGATCCAAGGCGATTTTACCAAACGGCCGGTCCGCGAGGACGTCCACCGAAGATACTTATCCTCAACTAAAAGTCTATACACATCAGCCGTGGTGATAGCATCTTGAATCACGTACTTGAGACAGAGGTTCTGTGCTGCTTTTGTCCCCGGCGTGACTCCTGTAGCCTCTATGTCTGCGAGCTCTTCTTCCGTGAAATCTGTGCGCTCAGGATTCCACAGAATAGGCGCCAGGTACCCGGACATGCCTTCTGTCTTACCGCTCAGCCCGAGTGCGTGCGCTGCCGTGTTTAGCGAGACCATGAATCCCCTGGCGACTACCATGAGGAGGCCGATATCAATATGGTTATAAATTGCCAAATGCTTCAACTCTTTCTCAATTCCAGTATCGTTGCATACGGTTGCCAGAAGCGGAAAGTCAAAATGTAAGCCATTGAAACTAACAATTGTGTCACCCATGCTAGCATAGCGTATAAGCTCTTTGGCGAATCCCTGGGCGCATTCAGCACTCATCTCTGGTTCCCTGAACCCGAATATATCCTGGGCCGGATATGAGATCGCCGATTCCCATTCTACTGCGTATAATGCGGCACACGAGATTCCAACATCTGCGAACGGCATGTCTTCATGATACTCGTGACTTGATTCGAGGTCTGCGGCGACAAACATATTTCTATTCTCCTTTATTTATTTTGAGCTCGTCTATTATGTACCCTTGAGATCTATCTATAAGTTCCGCTATGCTTCTCTGCGACATCTCTTCTGTAATTAACTTCCTGTATAGCCATTCTCGCGACGGCTGTTGTGCATTCATACAAAAACTCCTAGCCTTGCACCGCTTTTCTCGGAGCACGCAAAGCCAGGAGCTATACACTAATTATAACACAAATCTATAAGCGGTAAACGTGAATATTATATCCTGGTAAGTGCTCCGAGTAACTTCATCTTACCTTGGTGCCCAACTAGCAGCAACCTTACATTTACTTTTTCTTGTCATTTTTCTTTCCTTTTCTGTAATCTTTCCAGTCTTTCCATGCGTACCGCAGGGGATTAAAAATTGTACCGGCGGCGGCTGCCATCCAGTATATAATGAGCAAGATGCTCAGGACGACAACGAGAGGCGTTGCAAGCCGAGTCATAAATACCATTGCAAGCACCAGTGTTGCTGAAGCCAATAAGATTAGTACCAAAAGCGCGCTCTCTAAATAACAGCCCAGGTGATGCAGGAACAATTTGAATAGTTTCATACTATCTCCTTAGCATTCCT
>Ga0075122_10002624_pt1 | contig 11740 bp, 8 predicted proteins | sample AntAceMetag02UKB_FD_69790 | JGI IMG/M metagenome (GOLD analysis project Ga0075122, IMG submission 69790) | Saline lake microbial communities from Ace Lake, Antarctica - Antarctic Ace Lake Metagenome 02UKB | ecosystem: Environmental > Aquatic > Non-marine Saline and Alkaline > Saline | place... | reverse complement strand
ATTTATTTTAAAAATCCTTATAATCAAAAATTAAATCCAATATTTTTTCCAAATTATCGACAAATACTCCAGGGTGACCAGGCGCCACAGGTTGGACTGCAGGTTGAAGTGCAATTTTTTGTTCCCTGACAAGTACTTCCACAATCATCTATAAAAGTATCAGTCGAACAAGTATTTGCAGAATTCAGACAACTTCCATAGGCACAACTAACCAGATACGGAATCTGTCCTTGAAAAAGCGAATTACCTTCGCACTCATTAGGATATACATTGCTAGGATAACATCGATTATCATAAAATTGAAAACCAACATAATAGAACTGATTAAGACCAGCGCTATCAACTATTAGCCCAGACAAAGAGGTGGAAGCCAATCCCACATTATCTAGATTCTGATAATCAGCATAAGTCAAAATCATATTACCTGAATAAACGGGGAAAGCGATAGAAGACATACTACTCGGAATTGTATTAGCACAAGCCGTTTGACTTATACTCATCGTAGCAGTAAGAGTGTCCCCTCTATTATAAGCATTCCCATCGAGAGAATAATTAACAGTAAGACTGTGGTCTGTGTAGGGATCAGTTGAGTTAACTCTAACCCCGTAAACGACTACGGCAGTCTTAGCCTCAGCCGAATTACCAAAAGTTCCTCCCAAGAAAACTAAACAACCGAATAAAACTAACAATATCAATAAAGTGTTTTTCTTTCTAGTAATTAAAACGAATATGATTAGAATCGGAATTAGAATTAGAATTAGAATTAAAATAATAAGAAAAGAATTAATACCGCTACCAGTAGATAAAGAATCTCGAACAGCTTGATCATTATAATTTTTTGAAGAGACAAGACCAAATTCATAAGAATTTAAAACCGAGGAATCAGTCTTATCGATCAAATCAACTTTAATCTTAGGCGATTGACAATCAGCAGTTATCTGAAAAGGAATCAGCTGCTTGATTTGAGTAAAATCTATTGCTTCTTCCATTTCATTACCGCAAGCCTTATCATTCTCGTCTTTAATTTGAATATTGGCGATAACCCCCTCCAGTTTAGTTGCGCCCAATCTTGAACCATAAAAGCTATCAGCTGGACCACTAACAAAAAAACTAAGCTGGGCTATATCATTTTTGTTATAGAAACTTTTATCCGAAAGTAAATTGGTAATGGTGGCTGCTTTACCGCTCAATACATAATGAACAGCAATTTTTTCAGACGGAATTTTTAAATCATTTTGAAATTCTATTTTTATATCATAAGATTGGGGAACTTTCGTCTTGGGAAGCAAAAAGGAAATACTTTTTTGTTCAAGTGACTTAATTTCAAATTTAAATTTTTCAGTGCTAAAAACATCAGTTGCTTCGACTTTCTGGCCAAAGCTAGTTCGATAAAAAGTCTCCGTAATAGGAGTAACAACGAGATCACTATCAGAGTGGTTTTTGAGATCACAGTTCAACTCCAAATATTCGTCTGATTTGATATCTATTCCTTGACTCAAAGTATATTCATTTTGAATTTCATCGCCCTTAATAGTTAAATAACAACTTGGCAATAAAATTTCCAAATAATTTTCATCACCAGCTAGAGTTACTTCACCAAAGCTATTCGATCCCAGCATCAAACCATTGCCATTCTTGCTAATAACTCTCAACTCATAAATTCCCTTCAAATAACCTGGTGCTTGATAATGGATTTTCCTAACAACTTCTGAATTGTCCTCAAGACTAACAACTTCTGAATAAACATTTTCATCAACTAGCTCTTTGCTATCTTTTGAAAATAACTGAATAGCATATCTAATATCAGGCTGGCTTTCTTCTATATTGATAATGAGAAAAGATAAATCGAAATTATTCTCTTCTTGTTTGATTATTTTGGGCTCATAAATATCTACTGATGCAATTAAAATGGTTTTTGAAACCACAGTATCTTTCGATAAATTGTTATTAATCGATTGACCTAAGGCTTCCTGAAGATTTTCAGGTAATTCAGCAGATTCTCCATTGACGGCTTCCTGAAGATTTTCAGGTAATTCAGCAGATTCTCCATTGACGGCTTCTTGAGCTTTTTTATCTTGATAAATTAATAAACCAAAAAACATCAAGACACCCGAAGAAAAAATAATTAAAGCAATTGAAACACTTTTTCTTACAAACATTTTATTTTTATCTAATTTTTATTTTTACGCTACTCACGTCTATATATTTATATTAACTTTATTTATATAATTGTCAAGAAAAAAGTTATCTATTTTTAATTCTGATAATAAAGCCAGCAAAAAAGCAGAAGATTAAGACAAAAGATAAAAAAACAAACCAGTTTCCAAATCTGACATAAAGAGTTGAATCTCGATTAAAATAAGCTCTACTATTAAAAATTGACGGACTTTTTTTCTGATTAGTTAAAACCGCTCCCTTATTAGTAACAATAGAAGATGGAGAATAATTTCCAGATTGAATAAAATACTTATTATTTTCAACTGCCCTAACTTTTGTAATATTAATTATCTGATGATAAAGAATGGGATTTCCGTTAAAAGAAGAATGAGAAGTTGGATTAACAAAAAGTTGAGCTCCCGCTTTTGTCATTTTCCTAGAAATTTCCGGGGAAACTATTTCGAAACAAGACACTCCTCCGATGCCTTTATTTTTAAAATTGCCAATTTCGATACCGCTTCCTTTGCTATATTTTCTATTTTCTGCCCTTTCTAACCAATCGTTAAAGCCAATCGTTTTGATAATAAAAGAAAAAGAATAAGGAAAATATTCTCCGCCCGGAACAAACAAAAGTTTATCATACTTTTGCATTGATTTATTTTTTACATCGTAATAATAAAGCCTTGCTTTTATCCTATTGTCTTCATCCCAAACCAAACTCGTATCTATTACCATTTTTTCTTTATTGCCTAGTAGAGATTCGTAATAATCGTTAATTGTCTGATTATTAATCAAGTTTTGAGTAAAACCAGAACCCTCTGGAAATATAATAATATCTGGATCAAAATTGCTCTTTTTAATCTCGCTCAATAAATTTTCGTAAACTCTTACTTTGTTTTTTTCTCGAACATAATCATTTTCGAAAAAAGCTTCGTCTTTTGTTTGTAAAGCACTAATATTTACTTCTTGATCTTTATTTTTGTTATCTTCTTTTAAAAAAATTTTAAAAGGAAAAAACATAATAATGATTAGAATTCCAATAAAAAAAACTCTAAAATTCCAATTTTTGCTCTTGTTTCTCAAAAAAATCCAGTAGATTAAAAAATTAACAAAAACGATAATAAAACTCAACAAATAAACTCCACCAAATTGAGCTAACTGTAATAAATTATAATTAGAAGCTAAAATATAACCCAAAAAACCAAGAGTATTGTGAGCACCAAATAAAGAATCGCTTCCGAAACAAATTATAGAATAGAAAAATGTACTACTGTATTCCATTAAAACCCACAGAGTAGTAAATAAAAAAATATCAAAATAAGTTTTTGTTTTAAATTTAAAAAACAACCAAAATAAAATTAATAAAGGTAAAATATATACAACAACGATATAAGAAATCCAATAAAAAAATAGTATTAATTTAGCCATCCAAAAATTGGATATACCCGACCAAGCGAAAACATTAATTTTCCACAACCAAATTATAACACTACCAAAAAAAATAAAACCAAAAATAAACAAGCCGATTAACAGTTTTTTGCTTTTTTTAGTTTTATAAAAAAAACTGATCAAAGGTGTCAGAGCTAACAGGCTCAACCACCAAAAAAAAGAATAATTGTAGCTCAAAGACAATAAAATCCCGGATAAAATCGGGTAAATAAAAATCTTTTTTTTATTATAATAAAAATGCTTGATTGCTTTTTTAATTAATTTCAACATTTAAATATAAATTATTCTAAGAAAGGAATACTCAAATGTTCATAAGCTCGCCTGGTGGCTTTTCGTCCGCGAGGAGTTCGCTCTAACATTCCAATTTGCAAAAGAAACGGTTCGTAAACATCTTCTATTGTTTGAGTTTCCTCCGAAGTAGCCGCTGCAATGGTTTGAACTCCAACTGGACCACCACCAAATTTTTCAATCATTATTCTTAAAATTTCTCTATCAACCGGCTCAAGCCCCAGCTCGTCTATCTCTAACATTTCTAATGATTTTTTAACAATTTCCTGATCGGCTATTTTAACATCACTTATTTCAGAAAAGTCCCTGACTCTCTTCAGCAGACGATTGGCGATTCGAGGTGTTTTTCGGCTACAAGCTGCTACCATTCCACAACCCAAATCATCAATTTCCGTTTTTAAAATACTGGCTGATCGCCTAATAATTTGAATAATTTCTTCTTCGTCATAAAAACTTAAACGCAAAATAGCGCCAAAACGATTTCGCAAAGGAGCCGAAAGCATTCCCAATCGAGTAGTCGCTCCAATAATAGTAAATTTGGGTAAATCTAGCTGAATGGTTCGCGCCGAAGGTCCTTTCCCTAAAATAATATCCAGTTTTCCGTCTTCCATAGCTGGATATAAAACTTCTTCTACAGTTTTATTTAAACGATGAATTTCATCTACAAACAAAACATCCCCATCGTTAAGGTTGGTTAAAATAGAACCCAAATCACCCACTCGCTCGATAGCTGGACCAGAAGTGATTTTTAACCCGGCCCCCATTTCATTGGCGATAATATGAGCTAAAGTAGTTTTGCCTAAACCTGGAGGACCAAAAAGTAGAACGTGATCAATCGCTTCTTCTCTTTTCTTAGCGGCCTGAATCAAAACCTTCAGATTTTTCTTAGCATTTTTTTGTCCAATATAATCATCAAAACTCTTGGGTCTTAAGTTTGTTTCGGTTCCCTCTTCTTTAAAATCTTGTTTATTGGAAGTTATCATGTTATTCTATTGACAAATATTATTTAATATGATAGTATTAACGTTCAGTGTTAAAAACTGAATGAATTTTGAAAATTCTCATCAACCTGTAGACAAAGGGGTGCTAGGCAACTTTTCCTCCTTGGAGAACCTTTCTTAGTTAATAGGATAATGCAGTTTCGGCTTTGTTATTCCTCGGATCTGTTCTAAGCTTACGATTTTTAATTGTAAGATGTTGTCTACAGATTAATGCGAATTCTCTTTATTTTTTTTAAATCGCCTTCTGGGCGATTTTTTTAATAGAACTATTACTAATCACCATACTTAAATATATCACAGCTTCAAACTATAACCTATTTAAAGAATTATTTTGCTTCGACTTCTCTTAAAATTTCTTGAATAGTTGTTTTGCCTAGCAAAACGCTAATAATACCGTCTTGGAACATTGTCAACATTCCTTCTTCAACCGCTTTATTTTCAATTTCGCTACTAGTAGGATTATTAACTAAAAACTTTTCCATCACTTCGTCAATTTCTAAAATTTCCATAATAGAAAGCCGTCCCTTATAACCAGTTTTTTGGCAGTTAGGACAACCTACTGGAACATATAAGGAATCAGGAATTTCTAAATTTAATTTAATTTTAGGTGAAATCAAATCAATCGCTTTTTGAATAGTATTTTTATCTTCTTCATTTATTGCTTCTTGTTTTTTGCAGTCAGGGCAAAGTTGTCTAACTAATCTTTGAGCCATGAAACAATTAGTTCCACTGGCTATATCTGAAATATCTATCCCCATATTCAAGAGCCTTTGAACTGAAGCGGCGGCACTATTAGTATGCAAAGTTGTTAACACAAGATGCCCAGTCAAAGCGGCCTGATAGGCTAATACAGCCGACTCTTCATCTCGAACTTCTCCGACCATCATAATATCAGGATTTTGTCTAAGCAAAGACCGCATGGCCGAAGGAAAATCATACTTCTCCTTTTTGTTGATTTGAGTTTGGATGACGCCATCAATTTGATATTCAATTGGGTCTTCAACGGTTATTATTTTTATTTCAGGTTTATTTAAATAACTTAAAATACTATACAAAGTAGTAGTTTTACCGCTTCCAGTAGGACCAGTATTAATGATTATTCCGTTGGGCTTATCGGCTTCTTTCTTTATTTTTTCTAAATTGATTGGATTTAAATCCATTTTATTTAAATCTATAGTTTGAGCATTTTTATTTAATAATCGCATCACTAAGATATCGCCAAAACCTCCTAAAATCGTAGAAACTCGAACATCCACATTTTTTACATCTGAAGATTCTGTTTCAGAAAGATCAATCGAAAAACGACTATCCAAGGTTCCGCCTTGACGATTTTCCGTTTTTACACCAACGGCGGTTTTAATCTCATTTAAAATTGCCAAAAAATTATCCATCGGTAATTCCATCACAGTTTGTAATACTCCGTCGATTCTAAACCGAACTTTAAAATTTTTCTCTCCCGGTTCAATGTGAATATCTCCCGCTCCAACCAAAATTCCTTTTAGTAAAATAAATTCAATGATTTTTTTGGAAGGTTTTTTAACCAAATCTTCTTCAATATTAATTTGAGAAATTTCACCCGCTTTGACATAATCAACAGTATCTTGCTCGATAACAATTTTATTCGATAAAACTTGCACCATAATTTTTTCATAAAGCTCTAGCAAATATTCTCCGCCTCCCAAAACTCTCTGAATTTCCTCCATAGAAGTTTTACCCGCCAAAGCCTTAATAATTCCATCTTGAATTAAATTAACCATTCCCTCTTCCAGCGCTTGCTGAATAATTTCATTCTCCGTCGCTAAATCAACAATTTTTTTTCTAATCGCATCAGTAATTCCAAGTACCTCAAAAATACCGATCCGACCTTTATAACCAAGACCATTGCATTTTAAACAGCCTTTTGATCGCCAAAGATTCTCTATATTATTAGGAATTTCAATTTCGGCTTTAGGAGAAATCATCGATAACATCTTTTTAAAACCGTTAATGGTCGCCTTAGCCGGAATATACTCTTCTTTACAATGAGGGCAAAGTCTTCGAACTAATCGTTGACTAATAATGACATTAATAGCCGAAGCAATCTGGTTGGTATCTACACCCAAATCTAACATTCGAGAAATAACCCCGGCCGAACTATTGGCATGAATAGTAGTCAAAACTAAATGTCCTGTTAAAGCCGCCTGAGTAGCGATATTAGCGGTTGAATCATCTCTAATTTCTCCCACTAAAATAATATCTGGATCTTGACGAACTACTGCTCTCAACCCTTTTTCAAAAGTATAATTTCCATTTTTGTTAATTTGAGTTTGAATAATTCCTGGTAATTTATATTCTACTGGATCTTCGATGGTGATAATTTTTTTATTAGGAGTGTTTAAAGTATTAATTAACGAATACAAAGTTGAAGTTTTGCCACTTCCAGTCGGACCAGAATTAATAATAATTCCTTCTTTCTTAAAAGAACTTTCTTCCAATCTTTTATAAGCCGCTCCGGTTAAACCTAAATTTTCCAATCTCAATTCATCAAAATCCATCATCAATAACCTCAACACAATACTTTCCCCAAAACTTCCTGGTAAAATTGAAGATCGAACATCCAAACTTTCTCCTTCGCTAAGTTTAATTGAAAAACGACCATCTTGCGAAGTGTCATTGATATTCAAAATCATTCCTGACAACATTTTTACTCTTGATATAACCGCCGGATAAATATTAACGGGAAATTCAGCTATGACCTGTAAAACTCCATCAATTCTATACCGAAGCCGAATTTTTTCATTTTTTTGTGGTTCAAAATGAATGTCGGAAGCTTTTAATTTAATGGCACCCGCAATAATAATGTTGATGACTTTAGTGGTAGGGACTTTTTTAATTTTATCTTCCAATCCGACCAAATCCTTAATTTGAGCCTGAAAATCTTTTAATTCTTCGGCCGAAAGTGTCATACTCAAAAAATCTATTTTAGCCCCTAATTTTGTTGATTTATAATTTTCCCAGGCTCTTTCTAGGGAAGATTTGGATACTACATAAATATTAAAATTAATATCTAGTTGACTCTCCTTTTTTTTAAGAAAATCAACTACACTATTTTCCTTAGGATTCATCACACCTATTCTTACTTCATCACTATTTCTACCCAAAACTACCAAATTATTTTCTCGAGCTTCCGCTTCAGAGATGAGATTAATATTTTTTTGATCAATCGGAAAAATATTTAAATCCATATAAAGAAGACTCAGTTCTTGAGCTAACTGATAAGTTTTTTCTTCTTCGGATTTTTTCTTTCTTGTTTGTAATAAACGATTTCGATCATCATCTCTCTGCCACTGTTGATCATCGATTATTTTATCTGAAGCTACTGGCATTTTTATTTTTATTTTAAATTTTATCTAATCTAAAATCTCTATAACTATAAACAATTTTAACTGTATTTACTCAAACTGACAAGAGTCTCATTTCTTTCTTGTATCCTTAGAAACTTTGTCAACACCACCTTGGCTCCAAGGATGACACTTTAATATTCGTTTAAAGCCTAAATACCCCCCTCGGACAACGCCAAACCTGTCAATCGCTTCATAAGTATATTGGGAACAAGTCGGATGAAATCGACAAGTTCTCTCACTATAAACACAGGAAAGCCACCCAGTATCTCGAGAGAGAGTTTTTTGATAAATTTTAATCAAACTTAAAATTATTTTTTTCATAATATTAATTATCGCTACTGAATATCTACAAACTCAAAAAAAATATTGCTAATTATTTTTAGCATTTACCTCACCCATCTCGCATCACTTGCCGAGGCGAAAAAATTGTAAATTAATTGTTCATTGCTGATTGCTGATTGATCTCCCCAAAACCCCCTCAATTTTGTGGCGATAACGGTATTTTAAGTTATTTTCTAAGTTCATAATGAACATCCCTGCCAGCTCCTATTTGTTTAATTTTGTTTTCTTCTTCCAACTGATTTAAATATTTTAAAGCCGTTCTTTCCGAAACTCCCAATCTTTTTTCCACATCCTCCCTCTTTATTCCTTTTTTAGCATTTTTAATATCACAACTCTCAACAATTTTTTGTTGAACTTCAAAATCTTTCATCATCTCCAAAATTTGCTCTTTTCGTTTCTCGGTTCTTTCATCCAACGCTTCCCTGGACTCCTCTCTCAATTCAGCCAAAGTCTCCGCTGACTGCCCTCGAAATCTTCGAACAGACCTTCTTCCTATCACAAAACCGATCACCCCTACGATAATGATCCAAATAATATTCATAAATTTGTTTTTAAATTATTTTTTATTTTAATTGATGGAATCATATATTTACAATATTTAATTCCATCTGAGACATAATTATTATTATAATAATATCCATCTAGAAAGTAAATAGAATCCCTAGAGTCCAGGTCGCTAAGATAAAAATAGCAATAATTAACAACTATAAAGATATCGAAAAAAGCGATAAATCTGAAATAATGATCATTTTTTGATTACATAAAGCTGTTTCTAGTCATCCTTTTTACTGCCCGTATCAATTCGCTCGCCAAGACGGACAATTTTCCACTTTTGGTCAAATTTCTTAAGAATTTTTTTGGCTTAACTTAAAAATTCAAGTTAACTTCGCATCACTTTTCCAAAGAAACCCCTTCGTGGTACAATTTTTAAATAAGTTACCTTCCGCTCGCTAAATCAGTCGGAACAAGGCAAACTTGATGAATTTCATTTAAAAAGATTAGCCAGAAACAGTCTCTGCAAATAAGTTTATTTATTAAAAAAATGACAATAGTTAGGTTCTGAACTAAAACTAATCTTTAATTAATAAAAAATATGAATATAAAAATTTCGATTCTAAAGGCAATAAAAAAAACTAAAAATACTACTCAAAAAAAATCTCAGATTTTGAGTTTACCAGAAATTTTAAAAAGATTATCTGAACAATTAAAAAGTGCAAATTATCAGCCAAGTCGCTTTTCTTGCTTTGCCGTAGAGGATCCTAAAATCAGAGAAATTTTTGCTCCAGCTTATATTGATAGAATTATTCATCATATCTTAATTGATAGTATTGGCCCGAACATTGATCGAACATTTATCTTTGATTCATATGCTAATCGTAAAAACAAAGGAATTCACAAGGCAACAAGCCGATTACAAAAATTTTTACAAAAAAATAACACACTTTTTTATTTACAAGCAGATGTAAAAACTTTTTTTCCGTCAATTGACAAAAAAATTCTAAATCGATTACTGATTAAACACATCAAACATTTAAAAAAATTCACTAATCAAGAAAAAAGTTTTTTTCTTGATTTAGCGCAAACCATTGTTTGGCACAATCCCATTGTTCCTTCTCCCGTCTTCACTGGTAATAAACAACTACTCAAAAAAGTGCCCTCAAATAAATCATTATTTTTTCAACCTCCAGAAAAAGGACTCCCTATTGGAAGTTTAACTAGCCAATTTTTTGCCAATTTATATCTCAATGAATTAGATCAATTTATAAAACATGAATTAAAAGTTAAATACTATTTACGCTATGTAGATGATTTTATTCTTTTAGCAGAAAATCCAAAAATACTAAACAATTATTTAATTCAAATTGAAAATTTTTTAGACGAAAAACTTAAACTTGAATTAAATCCTAGCAAAACGATCCTTCAACCCAGTCGTTACGGTATTAATTTCTTGGGCTATATTTGTCGTAAAAATTATCTATTAGTAAGAAAAAGGTCGATAAAATCATTTAAACGTAACTTGTATTTTTTTAACCACCTAATTGACCCACAAAAATTTCCAGTTATTGATCCACCTAATAATTCTTCTTTGGGAAAAGCTTTCAAAGCAAAAACATTTGTTCTTCCGATTGAAATAGAATCTATAATTCTCAATAAAATGCTTGCCACTATTAATTCATATTATGGTACATTCATTTTTGCCAACACTTTTAAATTACGACAATCTCTTTACGAAAAACATTTTCATCACCTAAAAGAATATTTTGAGCGCAAAGATAATGGCTGGAAAGCTATGAAAATAAAAAAGGCTTTTAAATAAAAGTCTTTTTTATTTCCCTCTGGACAAGTGTCACTCTATCGAACACACCTCACTTCATAACTATTGTTGTAATTGTTGTTGTTCCAATTCCCATCAGACAATCTCAGTTTGATCCAATTGTTGTTGTTCGCGTCACGGACCGTGACCCTATGTGTTTTTACTGATAAATATTTCCTAGATTACTCCAAGAAATATCTGTTTTTAAAAAAATCTAAAAACTAAATACTTCAACAAATTGAAGTGAAAAACACCACTGACACTTTGTACCATACTCTGTTGACAAACTTGTTCGTTAACACACCCTGGGCAACATAAGTATATCTTATTTGATTTGATTAAACAACCATTTTTCCCAAGAAGCGGCCTGTTTGCTTATTTCCTCCAATTTGCTTAATAAGCTAACATAAAATCCGTGGGAAATAAATTTCATTTCCCACGCGATTAAAAAAAAGCTTTTTAATATTTCAATTCTTGCCCGTAAATTTTTAATTAATCTGACGCTCTCTTTAAAATCTTCTGCTGAATTCTTTCTAAAATTAATCAAGGTAACTAATTTTAAACTCTCTGTCATTTCTCGCATAATTTCCGTCCCGATGGTCACACGAAAAATTTTGGGTAAATTTTTATGAGCCGCATAATATTCTTTATATAAAACAAGCAGATCAGCAAAAATTTTAGGATGATTATAAACCGCCATTGTTGAAAAATAAAAAATATCAAAAATCAAGCTTCAAGAATCAAAAAAAGTATCAATCTATCGAACACACCTCACTTCATAACTACTGGTGTAATTGCTGGTGTTC
>Ga0075122_10002623_pt1 | contig 11745 bp, 15 predicted proteins | sample AntAceMetag02UKB_FD_69790 | JGI IMG/M metagenome (GOLD analysis project Ga0075122, IMG submission 69790) | Saline lake microbial communities from Ace Lake, Antarctica - Antarctic Ace Lake Metagenome 02UKB | ecosystem: Environmental > Aquatic > Non-marine Saline and Alkaline > Saline | place... | reverse complement strand
TTAATTCTTGAACTTTTCTTTCATAAATTTTTCTTATTAAATCTGAAATTTCTTTAAATTCAGGAGGATATTCTAGTTTAATTGTTTCAAATTCTAATTCTTGTAAATATTTTTTTACATCTTCGCTGTTTCTTGTTCTTAATTCAATTGATTCAATTCCTAAGTTAAGTGCAACTTGCTTTATTGTTTCCTTATCTGTTCCAGGAGAGGCAGAAAGTCCTAAGAGTTGGGGGGTGGTGGCTTGTTCTTTATATCTTTCAGCAATATAAGTGTAAGCATAATTTTTTAGACAACGATGGCATTCGTCTTCTACTAAAAGTGAAACATCTGAAAGATCATAAAGATTTTTTTTTAAATCATTTCCAATACATTGGGGTGTTGAGAAAATAATATCTGCAGTTTGCCATATCTGTTTTCTTTTTTTAGCATTTATTTTTCCAGTAAATAATGTTAAGTCTGCAAAAAGCTCTGGAAGATTTTTTTGAAAATATTCTAAATGTTGTTCTGCCAAAGGGCGTGTTGGAGCAAGAAATAATGTTTTAGTTCCTGGATTCCTTTTTTGGGTATGAATTGCAATCATTAATGCAATTAATGTTTTTCCAATTCCTGTTGGAAGTATGACTAGACAACTTTTATCTTTACAGTTTTCAAATATGTCTTGTTGATATTTTCTAGGTTTTAAATTTTGGAGAGTTTTGTAGGGCATTTTTATAGAAGAGAGAAATGGTTTATTAAGATTTAGATATTAACATTATAAATTTATAAAATTACGACTACTAATGAAATTGTATAGGCTATAACTAATAATACCCAATTGAACAAACTTCCAAAGAAAAGTTTTGCACCATCTAGGTTACTAATAGGTAAAAGATTCCAAATACCAAAGTAAATAGCATATTTTGTTAAATCTGGAAAATTAATTAATGAACCAACTATTGCTAAGATAATTAATCCCCACAATCCCCAGGCAGAGATAAATGCAAGGTCTGATTCATTTACCCCCTCTCTTCTATGAATTCCTCGTTTTTTTAAGATTCTTGTTTTGGAAGGTTTTGATTTAAATTGTAAAAATGTGAAGGGTTTAATAATCCCTAGAGACATTATTGTTAAAAAAAATGGGAGAATTAGTCCAATAGGCATTGGTTTTTTGAAATGGCTCCTTGTATACCATCCATATCTTTGAAATTCCCAGATTTTAAATTGGATATCTACTGAAAAATATTTTGCAGCTAATTTCTTAATAAGGACACTCGTTAAAATTATTGGAAATGAAATTAAAAAAACAATTAGAGAATCATTGAAAATTAATGTTTCTGTTTCTGATTCATACGTAAATGCGATTAAGAATCCGAATATTATTGCTACAATGATTATCCAGGCAACCTCTTTTCTGTTAAACATAGGAAAATGAGTTAATTTTTTTATATAAATTTATCGAATCTGTTTTAATAGATAGGTTTAAACACAGAAAAGTATTTAAACGATTTAAGCTATTTTTGAATGTAAAAAGGAGAATTAAAAATGAAAATAAAGAAATTAACTGAAGTAATTAATAAAAAGGTATTTACGGATACTGGGGATTATTTTGGTGAAATTGAAGAAACTAATTTAATTGAGAATAAAGTAGATAGTTGGAGAATTAGAATTTCAGGTTCAATGGGAAGTTTCCTTGGAGGTGCAAAAGGGGTAATAATACCACATCAGTTTGTTAAGGCTGTCGGGGATATTGTTATTGTAAGTAGGGCTAATCTGCCTTTAGAAGAGGGTGATGAAACAGTTGAACAAACCGTTGATTTATCTGATGAAGGTATGGATAGTGTTGCAACCCCTGAAATATAATCATGGTTGTTGAAGATACTTTATTGAATTTGCCTATTTTTCAAAAATATATTTTACCTTTTGTTTTGGTTTTTACATTAATATTTGCAATTTTACAAAAAACAAAATTATTGGGAGATGATGTTAAACAGATTAATGCTATTATTGGTTTGGTTGTTAGCTTAATGTTTGTGGTTTTTCCTTTTGCAAATAATTTTGTTGTTCATTTAATGCCTTTTTTAGCAATTTCAGCAGTGGTTTTATTGGTTTTTATGTTAATGTATGGATTTATTTGGGGAGGTAAGGACGGAGATGTTTTGCATAAGGGGGTTAAAATAGGTTTGGCGATTATTGGGGGATTAGCTTTAGTTACATTTATGTTATATATTTCTGGATGGTGGGATCCTATTTATGAATTTTTATTTGAAGGAAGTAATGCGGTTACTCTTTGGTTTAATGTTTTTATTTTAATTGTTATCGCGGTCTCAGTAATCTCTGTTTTGGTTGGTAAAGGAACCTCAAGTAGTGGAAGTAGTCCTACTACCTAATACAAAAGATATTTAAATAGAAAATAATTAATATAATAAAAGGTGTAAAATGGCAATAAACATTTATGATATTTTAGTTGCATGGGAAGAGTTAGGTGTTTTTAGTTTTCTACTTCCTACATTAATGGTTTTTGCAATTGTTTATGGAATTTTAAGTACTAGTAAATTTTTAGGAGAGAATAAGGGTGTTAATGTTGTTATTGCATTATCAATGGCGATATTGTCAATTCAGTTTGGATATGTTCAAGACTTTTTCGGAACTATTTTCCCTTATGCGGGTATTGGACTTTCGGTATTACTAGTTGCAATAATTTTAATGGGAATTGTTACAGATAATCAAAAGGCTCAGAAATGGGTATTTTTTGGTTTGGGTGCTTTTATATTTATTATAGTAATGTTATATACAATTTCTGATTTCGGTTGGTTAGGTGGTTACGCTGGAGGGGATTGGGTTCCGACGATCATTGTAGGATTGCTTATTATTGGAGCTTTAGTTGCAATTATTACTTCGAAGGGTGGAGAATAAATAAAAAATGGCTATTGATATATCCGGACTTGAGTTTTTTATGCCTATATTTAGTTTTTTATTTGTACTTTTAATTGTATTTATCATTTTGGGGTTTACTAAAATTTTAGGGGACAATAAATATTTGCATTTTTTGATTGCATTTATTATGGCAGTTGTTTTTATGAGTTTCTCTTCTATGGATTTATTTGTTAAGACAATTATTCCTTGGTTTGTAGTTTTGTTGGTAGTGGTGTTTTTAGTATTGTTAATTGCGGGGTTTTCAACTAAGGGTTTAGATAAAATTATGAGTCCGGCTTTTGCATGGGTTATCGTGGCGGTTTTAATTATAATATTTTTGATTGCTGCTATTAAAGTCTTTAATCCTGTCTTTCATTCAGACTTGCTTATTACCTCTGGAGATGTTGGACAAGAAGGGGTTGGTACACAATTATACGATTTTTTTAGTTCTTCAAAATTTGCAGGAAGCTTTTTATTATTGATAATTTCAGTAATAGTTGCGTGGGTTTTAACTAAAAGTTAGTATATTTTATCATATATTTGTTTAAATAATGTATTTTTATCTAATTCTTATGAAAAAGCAATTAATTTCAGGTTTGGTGGGTTTGTTAATCGGGTTTAGTAGTGTTGGTTGCCAATCAACTATTAATGATGAGGTTGCGGGGTTGGCTAAATATTCTAATAAAATATCTAAAATTCTTGAATTAGAATCAGGAGATTCATATATGATTGGAGAAACTAAGAAAAAAGGAGACCCGGTTAATATTATTATTTATGGATCTAATGGGAAATTAAAAAAAATGATGAGATATAGTGATGCATTACATAATGATGGAGTTTATGATACAAAAACTAAAATAACTATTGAGGGGGATTTAAAGAAGATTCCACTTCCTCAAAAACTGAAAAAGGATCTGAAGGATACTAAATTTTTAATTTAATTATTTTTTTGATTTTTTCTTTGAAGTTTTTTTAGTTTCTTTTTTTTCAGATTTTTCTTTTAATGATTCTACTTTTCTTATAGTATCTGTTAGTGGATTTAATATTTTTGAAAAAGAGTTTTGAGTTACTTGCATTTCTTTTGAAATATTTTGAATATCCTTTCCATATTCCCCTATTTTTCCAATAATTGTCATCTGCAATTCGTTTATTGTATCTTCAATTTTTTTAACTCTCTCATTTAATCTTTGAGTCTCTAATTGGATTTCTTCTTGGAATCTTGAAAACGAGGAAACTTGTTTTTTAATTTTAGCTGTTTTTTCTTCGACAATTTGTTCTGAAATTTCATTTATAGTTTCTATGTCTGCTCCGCCTTCACCATAATATTCATCACCATAGGCTCCTTCGGCCCCATAAGCTCCTGGTTGTTCATATCCTCCTGCTTCTTCAGGATAGGCAGTATAATCTTGAGTTGGAGGCATTATGCTTTGTTGAGGAGGCATTGCACTTGGAGGTGTCATACTTGCTTGCATTCCAGGTTGAGGGGGTAAAGCTCCAGGTTGTTCTGGTACTGCAGGCATTGTTCCGGGTTGAGGAGGCATTGCACTTGGAGGTGTCATACTTGCTTGCATTCCGGGTTGAGCCATACTTGCTTGCATTCCAGGTTGAGGGGGTAAAGCTCCAGGTTGTTCTGGTACTGTAGGCATTGCTCCAGGTAATTGTGGAGATTCAGGCATTGCTCCAGCAGCTTGTTCGCTAGATATTGCCGATTTAATTTTTGATTGAGAAAGTGCTTCGTTTATTTCATTTGGGGCAATTCCTTCTTGTTGAAGTGTTTGAATTATTTGAGGATCTGATTGTCCTTCTTGTTGTAGTTGGGTCACCCTTTCTAACGTAGCCATATTAAAATTAATATTTTAGAGTTAATAAATCTTAACTAATCTAAGGTATTAAGGTTCCCTAGATGTATCTTCTTTTAAGATTATCTTTAACTTTTTTTCTTCATTTCCTCCTTTACAATATTTTTAACATCTTTAATTCTTGCCATTTCTAGTGGTTGAAATATTTTCATTTGTCTTTCTAATATTTCTAACTCTGGTTTTCTTGCAAAATTAGACATTTCATTAATTATTCTTGTCATTAATTGTTTAATGGATTCTATATCTGAATTCATATGATTTAGTTTTTTCTTAAATTGAGATTCTAGTTTTAAAAAATCTTCTTTGGTAGAAATTAAATTTTCTCCAATTAACATAGTTCTATTTTTAAGAAGTCTTTGTTTCGCTTCTATTTCATTTAATCGTGTTCCAAAATCTGCAAGATAAGCATTTGTTGGGTCTTGTGTTTGTTCTTCTACCATTTTCTCTTTTTTATAAATATTTAAGGGATAAGGGGTTTAAAATTGTTTTTGTCTGGTAAAAGGGAGGAGGATATATTTTTTTAAATTATACATAAATTTAATAATGATTTTCATTTTATTTATTTTGAGGTAAAAAGAGGAAAATGCTATTTAATAATACGAGAAGGAACGATTTTTTCTTAGGAGGAAAAAATGCTCTTTAAAAGAATAAGAAAGAACGATTTTTTCTTAGGAGGAAAAAATGCTCTTTAAGCCAGGGACTCCTTTGTATTCTTATGAAGTAATTCGGGAATCAGGGACTCAAGTAATGTATGTTAATTATCTTGGGGCAGGAGAGGTTCCAAATTTATCTGCAGATGCAAATGTGATGGAGATGGGTATAAGTCTATTGATTAAGGCACCGAATATTTCTAGGTTGGTTTTTGTTCAACAAAGGAATTATAGTTATAATTCTGCTCAAGTTTTTTTATTACAAGAAATTGCAAATTTATATGTATTTTTAACAAAACAAGAAAAAATACTTTCGCCATCTAAATTGTCGATTATGAATTCCGAATATTTATCTCAAAGATATGACGATGTTGCATACCTTTTAATGACTTTAAAGAGAGATCCTATTGCTTGTTATTTTGAATTAAAGAGATTTTTAAGAGAGGAAAAAATAAATCTTGAAACAACGCCTGAAAATTTAAAATTAGACCAAGTGAGCTATATTAGATTATTAGATAAATTCTTAGATTTGATGGGAAAATTAAGATTAATTATGAATGCTGAAGAATTTTTTTCAGAATATTCTTTTGGTAAGAGGGATATTTATTATAATATTTTAAAGGCAGATATAATTCCTAATTTTACGTTTACAAGATTGGTTGCTGCATTACCGGATGATGCAGAAATGGTTCACCAATATAGTATTGGTGAAGGGAGTGATAAGTCCCTTGTAACAATTTTAAAAAGAAAAGAAGACGCAAAATATATTTATCATATTTTGCCTCCAGAATATTCATTAGATGAGGATAAACAAGGATTATTGAATTTAGCAAGAAATGTTTTGATAGAACATCAGCCAAAAGCAGAAGAATTTACTGATCCTGAAAAAACAAGGCAGGTTTTTTTTAATGTTGCACGAGATTTATTAGGGGAACTTGCTGCTGGAAAAAATATTAAATTAGATTATGAGGATTTAAATAAATTAGCAAATATTTTGGTGAGACATACTATTGGATTTGGTTTAATTGAAGTATTACTCCAAGATAAAAATTTACAAGATATTGTTTTGAATGCACCTATTTCTTCTAGTCCTATTTTTTTAAGACATTCTCAATTTGATGAATGCATTACAAATATTGTTCCGAGTAAGGAAGATGCAGATTCTTGGGCTGCTAAATTTAGAATGACTTCAGGCAGGCCATTAGATGAAGCAAATCCCGTTTTAGATACTGATTTGAGTCTTGGAAATATAAGGGCTAGAATTGCCATTATTCAGCAACCTCTTTCTCCAAAGGGTTTGGCTTACGCTGTAAGAAGACATAGAGAAGATCCTTGGACATTGCCTTTGTTTATTAAACATAAAATGCTTAACAGCTTTGCTGCAGGACTGCTTAGTTTTTTGGTTGATGGAAGTAGAACTATGTTGGTTGCAGGGACCAGAAGTGCTGGAAAAACTTCTTTACTTGGAAGTTTAATGTTGGAGATTATGCCTAAATTTAGAGTAATTGTTATAGAGGATACATTAGAGTTACCTGTTGTAGCATTAAGGAAATTAAAATATGATATTTTAAGGATGAAAGTTAGAAGTAGTTTATTGAAAACAAGTACGGAGATTGGGGCGGATGAGGGTATTAGGACTTCATTAAGATTGGGAGATAGTAGTTTAATTATTGGGGAGGTAAGAAGTTTAGAGGCTAAGGCATTATATGAGGCAATGAGGGTTGGTGCTTTGGCGAATGTTGTTGCGGGTACAATTCACGGTGCAAGTCCTTATGGTATTTTTGATAGAGTTGTAAATGATTTAGGGGTTCCAGTTACTTCGTTCAAGGCAACAGATTGTATTCTTGTTGCAAATCCTGTTAAGACTCCAGATGGTTCAAGAAGTATGAAAAGAATGGTTCAGTTGACAGAGGTAAGGAAGCACTGGACAAAAGATCCAGAGGAAGAAGGGGGCTTTGTAGATTTATTGAAATATAATGTTGAAAAAGATGAATTAGAACCTACTGAAGAGTTGATTAATGGGGATTCTGAGATTATTAAATCAATTGCAGCAAATGTTAAGGGTTGGGCAGGAGATTGGGATGCAGTTTATGATAATATTTTACTAAGGGGAAAGATAAAACAGGAAGTTGTTGATGTTGCTGAAAAATTAAAGAAACCTGAAATTTTAGAAAGTGAATTTAATGCCTTGAGTAATAATATGTTTCATCAATTTTCTAAAGAAGTTCAGGAAGAAGTTGGTTTGCCAGTTGGTGAGAAAGTATTTCCAAAATGGCAGAGTTGGTTAATGGAACAAGTGAAAGGTAAGAAAATTTAATAATCTAAATTCTTTTAAATCTGTTTGATGTTTGTTATTTTATGAAAAAAGATCCATTAGGAGATATTGTTTACAGTACTGATTCTAATCAAGGTTCTGAGATTCCGATTGTTTATGATGGGAGAGCTTTTGCTCCTGAATGCGGGAGTGTGTTTACTGCAAAAGTTTGCAAAATGGAAGGTAAGAGAGATTATCTTATTGATAGGATTGTAAATTATACAGGTTATATTAAGAAAAATGTAGAACTTTTTGAGTTTAAAATATTTCCTGGAGAATTTTATAGATTTAAGACAGTTAGCCCTCCTTATTCTAAAAATCATCATAATTATTTTTATGTAGTTCCAATTAGGGGATTAAGTGAAAAAGAAAATAGGGACCTGAATATGGTAGACCCCCAAACAAATATTTTTTTAACGAGGTTGGGAGAATTTGCGTTAGGATTAATATTTGATAGAAAAACTAAAAAGTTAGATAAATTAAAAAAAGATCAAAGAAATTGGGATTGGTTTTTCAAAAATTTTAAAAATGATATTTAGTTAAAAATATATTAAAACTACATAATTCTTTTAAATGATTGATTTGATTAAAGATTATGATCTCAAAGGACAAAGGGCTTAGTTTTAAAGAATGGTTTCATGGATATAAACAAGATTATTGTCATCAACAAAATATTAGTATGTGTCTTTATGTTAATGATTCTTTTTGTCCTAATACTTGCAATTGGGCAAATGGTGGATATAAAACATATGTTTCGGGGCTGGAAAAAATGAATGAGAAAAAAGGATTAGATGTTTAGTGATAGGAAATGTTTATTAATTATATTTCTATTTTTATAGTGTGCTTTAGGGTATAAAAAAGGTGAATTAAATGGTTGAAGATAATGTAAAAGATATTTTGAATAAATATTCAAAGAAGATTGAACAGCAGATGGGTAATTATAATTCAAGTACTACGACTAAGAGTTCTAAGGATTCCGGAAATTTTGGTGGTGATGGAAATTCTTCTCAAGAATTTATGCAATTTAAACAAGATATGATGCCTGAACTTTCAAAATATGAAAGATGGGCAAAAACTTTTGGTGGTTTTATTAAATTAAAAGTGGCTAAAAAAGACGAGGAAAGACTTCAGAAAAATTTAACTGGAGCTCATTTGGATGTTACTCCTGGAGAAGTTATTGGACTATCTATTACTGCCTTTTTTATGGTTGCTTTATTGGGGACATTATTGATTGTTGGTGGGTGGTTGTTATTGTCTATTAAGTTTCCATTTTTACTTTTGGGTTTAATCTTATTTGCCTCTGCATTTGTTTTCTATTATTTTTATTCAATGCCCGGAAGATTGGCGACTAAGTGGAGATTAAAAGCGGGTAGTCAAATGGTTCCTGCAATTTTGTATACTGTTGTTTATATGAAGCATACTAGTAATTTAGAAAGGGCAATTAGTTTTGTAAGTCAACATGTTGATGCTCCCTTATCTCTTGACTTGAAGAAAGTTATTTGGGATGTTGAAACTGGAAAATATAGTTCAATAAAAGATAGTTTAGATGTTTATCTTGAATCATGGAGAGAACACAGTATGGAGTTTGTAGAGAGTTTTCATTTAATAGAATCAAGTTTATATGAGCCAAGTGAGGCAAGAAGAATTCAGATTTTAGAAAGGTCTTTGAGGGTTATTTTGGATGGAGTTTACGATAAGATGTTGAGATATACTCATACTATCAAATCTCCTCTTACTAATTTGTATATGTTAGGTATTGTTTTACCTACCCTTGGTTTAGCTATGTTACCTTTGGCTTCTACTATGTTGCAGGGAGCTATTAGGTGGAGTCATGTATTTATCTTGTTTGATATTATAATTCCGTTTTTTGTATTTTATTTAACTAGTCAAATAATGCTTAAGCGTCCGGGAGGATATGGTGAAACGAGTTTATTGGAGAATAATCCGAATTATCATAAATACAAATCTAAAAAACCTTATTGGAATGCGTTTTTTATCTGTATTCCATTTTTCTTATTGGGAATTACTCCTTTAATTTTTGGATATACAAGTCTTCCTCAAACTTTAGGGTTACCTTCAGATTTTATTCTTGCGGATATTGGTCTAGATATTTTTGGAGAAAAGTTTTTTGATTTTAGGGTGGATCCAAATTTAGGAACGGTGGGGCCTTTTGGAATTCCAGCATTATTATTAAGTTTATTTATTCCATTTTCAATTGCATTGTTTTTTTCAATGTCTTTTTCAGCTAGAACAAAAGATTTAATTAAAACTAGAGACAAATCTAAAGAGTTAGAAAAAGAATTTACTTCTTCTTTGTTTACATTAGGAAATAGGTTGGGGGATGGGTTGCCTGCAGAGATTGCATTTGCTAAGGTTGCAGAATCTACAAAAGGGCAGAAGACAGAGAATTTTTTTAAGATTGTTAGTACTAATATTCAATCAATGGGTATGAGTTTAGAAAATGCTATTTTTAATCCTAAGCGAGGAGCTTTGGTTTATTATCCTTCAAGTTTGATTGCAACAAGTATGAAGATTTTAATTGAGAGTGTAAAGAAGGGTTTGAAGGTTGCTGCTGAGAGTTTAATGAGTATTTCTGAATATGTTAGAAATATTTCAAAGATTAATGAAAGATTAAGAGATTTATTGGCAGATATTGCAAGTGATATGAAAAGTAATATGACTTTTTTAGCTCCTTTGCTGGCAGGTATTGTTGTGGGATTAGCTGCGATGATTACTACGATTCTTGCAATGTTGGATGGATTAACAAGTACAGAATTATCAGATGTGGGTGGATTTGGGGCTCAAATTCCTCTTTTGTTTGATATTAAGACTATGGTTCCACCTTATTTTATGCAAATTGCAATTGGGATTTATATTATTCAGATAATTTTTATTTTAACTGCCACTTTGGTTACTGTTGATGCTGGCGAAGATAAGTTAAAACAAACTTATGAGATTGCTAAGAATTTAAAAAGAGGTTCTTTATTATATTTGATAACTGCTTTTATTTCAATTAGTGCTTTAGGAATTTTAGCGGGAATTGTCTTGAAAGGAGTTTTGTAGCTTATTAATTTTTTAAATATCTTGGGTTATATTTCTGAAGTAAATTTTTAAATATGTAATGAGGGGCAGTTTTTTGAAGGTGAATTAATGAACCTGATTTAAACTCATTATTAATAGATTTTAATTTTTCATATGTTTGAGCAAATTCCTTGTCATCTATTGATTCTAATCCTTTGGTCCATTCATTAGGTTTCATATCTGGGTGAATTCAGTTAAGTTTATTAATATTTATTTTGTTTACACTATATGAATAAAAGAGATGAAAACAAGTTCTTACCTAAAGACAAGAAAGCATTTGAGATGATTTGGAATACTGTTATTATAATTATTTTAGGATTAGTTTTTCTTACTACAATTATTTTATTTTTTACGGGGACTGCTGAGGGTTTTTTTGATACAATTCAAAGTTATTTTTCCAAAACCAATGTAGATTCGGTTGTTGAAGGATGTAATTTGAGAGTAGAGGGAAATCAGGAATATTCTTTTTGTTGTGAAAAAAAGAGTGTTAAATATTATTTTCAAGGAGAACCTACTAAAGGGGAGTTTAGTTGTGATGAATTAGTTGATAAAGAATTTATTGCAGGTAAAATTGATTCTTTGGATTGTAGTGGGAGAGTTTGTTAATGGGTTTTTTGAAAGATAAACGTGGGTTGGAAATGGAAGAATTGGGTAAGTGGTTAATTGGAATTGCTATTTTGGTTATCGTAATTGGAGGTTCAATTTATTTGAAGAGTAAGGGGATAAGTGCATTAGATTATGTTAAAGATTTATTTAGGTTTGGTAGGAGGTAAAAAGAATTTTATGGAAATTAAAAAAATGGTAAATAAAAAAGCAGTAGGAGGATTATCGATGAAGAAATTAGTAGCTTTATTGTTAGTGGCATTAGTCGTTGTTGTGGTTATTGTTTCTGTTGTTAAATTCGATATGTTTAGTTTTTTTAAAGGATTGCCCGAAAAATTCGGGATAG